>JGI20206J14855_1000490_pt1 | contig 13698 bp, 12 predicted proteins | sample NGESurdeep092012_6_FD_14855 | JGI IMG/M metagenome (IMG submission 14855) | reverse complement strand
GATAGCTTACGATACTTGCTATTTGTCATCCTATAAAATTAAGGCATAGCCATCACAACATTACCACCGCCCAAGGCGGTGGCTTTTTAAGTTGCAGTAAAGAAACAAATTCCACTGATTTCTATTTTCAAATCACCTCCGGCTATTCAAACCATACCATCTTTAAAATAAAAAGTAACAGCTTTAAATTATTTGTTTTAAAATCATCTTTCAACCAGCATTAGTAACGGGCATGCACATGGCGAGAGGGCTGTGCCAGGTGGGGAAATCAATCAGGCTTAATCATGTTTGCAGCCACAATATTTTTCACTCTTTGCTTTTTCAAAGCATTCTTTTCCTTCTTTGAAAGCCAGGTAAGAAAGTCCAAGTGTTCCTATGCTGTCAATATATGCAAATGAAGTTAGTTCATAAATTGCGCTGCTTACAAGTAAAATAACTGACATGTAAATACAAACCATGGTGCAACCGGCATCAGCCAATATTGCTTCTGAGTTTAATAATTTTCCAACCTTTGTTTTTGCAACAACGAGGAACCACATCACTACAATGGAAATAATTGAAATAATAATTCCCCAAAAAGTAGTTTCAGGTTTATGTCCTGTATAAATGTTATAAATACTGGTGATTACCAATCCAATAACTAACCCATAAAAGGAATACCCGGTTATTTTTAAGGCGGTTCTTTCAAATTGACTTTTTTCGCTATTTTCATTTTGTTGTATGCGCTGTATCATGTGAGCAATACCAATTCCTGATATTACTTCTATGAAACTATCTGCACCAAAACCGAATAAAGAAAGAGTCCCGCCTTCATAACCTAACCACGTGGAGACAAGTCCCTCCGCAGTATTATAAACAATGGTAAAAATGGCCAGTCCAAACGCAAGATTGTAAAGCCTTTTTATATTTAATGATATATCAGATGTTAATTCCATAACACAAATTTACACTTATTAAGTTTATGCCCGGAGATGGGAGGATTTTAAATTGTCGCTTTGTTTTTATTGCCCCTCCTCTTTAATCCCCCTCCCCTGTTGAGGAAAGCGGTGCAACATTTTGAAATGCGTTCCAGAAAATTATCATCACTGTATAATAAATTACTACCTTTAGAGAACCTTGTTCTTTGTTTCTTTCATTAAATATTCAACTCAACAATTAGATATGAAAATTATTTTTTTGTTTCTGACAGCGATTACTCTTTGTTTGGGATGTAATACCCAAAACGGGACCAACCCTTCTAAAAACCAGGTATCCACTTCTAAACAAGAAACGCCTCCTCCCAACAAAGAAACGCTCCCTTTTAAAAACGATGTACCAAATGCAGCCATGCAAATAAAATTGGCATTATTAGCTGCCCCTGCGGAAAAAAGAGATAGCTGCACTGTGTATGGTTACGATGCCGATAAACAACTCGTCATTATAAAAAAAGGTACGAATGAATTGATTTGTCTTGCAGACGATCCTAATGATCCCAATTTCTCTGTAGCCTGCTACAACAAGGACCTGGAACCTTTTATGGAAAGGGGACGTGAACTGAGAAAGCAAGGTATGAAGTTTCAACAGGTATTTGATGAACGTGGAAAAGAGGTAGAAAAGGGCACTTTAAAAATGCCTAAAAGCCCTTCCACCTTGTATGTTTATTCCGCCGATGAGAAAAATGTTAACCGGGTAACCGGCGAAGTGAAAAATGGTTATTTGCGTTATGTTATTTACATCCCATTTGCTACGGTTGCCAGTACGGGTTTACCGATAAAACCATCTGCCCCCGGTATGCCCTGGATCATGGACCCGGGAACATATAGATCGCATATTATGATCAATCCTTAAAAATCCAAATAACAAAGGAATAGCAAGTAACTATTGCTGTAAATCTTTTTATCCTGCAAACACTGTCTCAGACAGAGTTTAGAGTTTATAGTAAAGCAACACCTGTCTGAACTATTTCCTGTTTGAACTTTTCACCAAATTTTATTTTCAAACACCTCACGGCTTTTCAAACAACAGCGTTTTTATCATAAAAATAAAAAGCAAGTACCTCAATTATTTGTTTCAAAATTAGTTCTTCAACTAAAATAAGTAACAGGCAGTCAGCCTGTGGAAAGCATGCATGGCAAATAATTCATCTAAGCTTTTTTCAATGCAGGCAATTGCCATTCCGGCCTTACATAGTGGCAGGTGTAGCCGTTCTTGTGTTTCTGCAAATAATCCTGGTGCTCTTCTTCGGCATCCCAAAATTCACCGGCAGGCGCTACTTCGGTTACAATTGGCCCCGGCCAGATTCCGGATGCGTTCATTTCGCTGATCAATTCCTGCGCGGTTTTCTTTTGATCTTCGCTGAGATAAAATACAGCGGAACGGTACGAGGTACCTACATCATTTCCCTGCCTGTTTTTTGTAGTAGGATTGTGAATTTTGAAGAAAAATTCCAGCAGCTTGCGATAGGACATCTGTGTAGGATTAAATGTGATAGCTATTGCTTCTGCATGGGAATCATGATTGCGGTACGTTGCATTTTTTACATCACCACCAGTGTAGCCAACTCTGGTTGACTGTACACCCGGAAGATTTCTTATCAATTCTTCCATTCCCCAGAAACAACCTCCTGCTAATATTGCTTTTTCGCTTGACATAATAAATTTATTTTACTATTATAAAAAGCAACTTTAAAGCCAATCTTCTTTTTGGCTTTTATTATGCTGTTATGTCATGGTTTTTGTTGGGATCCTTTAATAAAGAGTAGTAATCACTGGCTTGTTTTTTTTGGTAATAGACTGTATGGGTAACATTTAGAGGATTGGTTTGCCTGGCTGGTTTTATCGTGAGACGTTGTTGCTGAGAAGCAACGCTTATTTGGATGGCTATCGACGGGTAACAAGTTGGGCATGTGCAGAATGGATATGGAAACAATTTTTGATACCGTTAAAAATACATTGCCTTAATCACGCCGGCAGGGTTAAAACCCTTCTTTTCAATAGCCAAAAGCGGGTTATTCTTATCCCCGTAATACACCAACCTGGCTGCAGTTACGATAATGGTTCCTGCCTCTGTAGGGACGCTAAAATCTAACACCTGTGCCGGTATTTTCGAATTATTAAATGGAATGTCAATGGATTCGGCCTGACAGCCGGAAGGTATGCCAGTGGCTAGTTTGGTAGCAGCAACCGATAGAATCAGTCTTACCGAAAGCGTGCCCGCAGGTGCAGAAATATTTTTTACAGGAATAAATTCGCCGATGCTTATACTTATACCGTTTGCGGCGGTGCTTACCGCAACAGGCACTTTAAATCTTTCCCTGAAACTCTCATCTTCCGAAAACGGAAAGAAACGAAGAAAGGGCAGATTATCGGAAGGCTGCAAGGTCTTCACATCAGACTGACCAAGCCATTTAGCAATGGCGCCCGAAAACCTGCTTTGTACCCTCCTGTCCGTAGGGTTGGGCATGGCCGCTGACAGCCCCATACGTAACCCTTTGCCCGCCCTGGCTGCAATGCCGAAGTTTATACCTCTCTTTTAGGTGGCGGTTGTCTGGTGGATATATTCCCTTTTGATGCGCGCACAAGGTTTGCCCATTCTCCTGTACAATACAACATTCCCAAGGGTGCCGGTTACAAATACATCATTGATTCTTGCCATGGTCGTTTGCTTTATGTTTGCTATATACCTTCTTTATATATGCTTCTATTCCGCATCGTTACCACTGCGTCATTTAACGCAGTGGTAACGTAATGAAACTACATAATTAACGAAGCAAACAGGGCTTTAGTATAGGGGGAAGGGAGATATGAATGGAATGGCGCAAAATATACCCCCGTTGTTGGCGTCCCCGTAAACAACGTTTTCAAATTAGATTTCCAGTATTCATAAAATATAATTTTCTTCAGAATACTTCCTATTTTTAATAATGCTAAAGAATTATCATCCCGAATTTCTAACCGGGTATGGAAGAGGCTGTTGGCGGGGACGCCAAGAGCAGTAGCGGGTTAATGCTATCTATGGACTTTATTTCAATGAATCGCCTTCATACTATTTGCAGTCTTAATAAAGTAAATATTTTTGTTAGCAACCAATATAATCATTATAAAGAGGAAATATTATGGAACAATACAGCATTGATCCTGATAAAAAAAATACATTTTTGATATTTATCAGGATAGACTTCAGGTAAAAACCGAAAAACCGACTATTATCGTGTATATGAAAAAACAAGGTGCCATATATAAGAAAACATTTTGTGAATATGTTGAGAATCCAAAAAACTATTTATATGATAATCCCCCGATTAATGAAAGGGATCTGTCAATCGCAAAAGAAATGAATATTTTCTTGAAATAAATTGGTGTGTTATCAGATTCTCAGAAAAACAGATAATAAGGTATCCTTACCAATGTGCTGAAACGATTTACAATATATATAGTTCTATAATGAATATGGAACAGTATTATGAATGTTCAGTGAATATTGATCCGACCTGGACTTATGAAGAGGCGCTTATCAAATGTAATAAAAATGAGAGGACTAGGTATAAGGACAAATAAATAAAGAAAAATTCTGTAGGTTTGGCGAAAGCGTCCCGCTTGTGCCACGAATCCGATTGCTATTGGATAAAAACAAGCTTGTAATTTAAAAAAAACGTTTTCGTTTATGCGATTCCGTTAATTTGTTTCTTTCATATAGACCCGTTCTAACTAAGCATAGCGCAACGAACTGTCATGAGCATACTAATTGTAACGGGGGAGGATATTGGTCCTGATGAAGCAATCCTAAAAGTATCGAATTAGTGCTCTTGCAAACGAGTACGTAGCCGGGCTTACACGAGCTGCGTGCGGGCTTGCTTTTTGTTGATACGCCTGTTCATTTCAGCCACCAGCTCGGTAAGTGTTTGGTTCCATATACTGTAGATTTCGTCTTTCTGGTCTTGCCGCAGCAAGCTGTTATCTACAAATGTTTTGAATTCGCATATATCAGATTCCACATGATAGTTACCTAGCCCCACACCGCCCGCTAACGGAGTAAAAAGCTGCTGAGTGCCATCTTCCCGGGGAAAATAGCAAGGCAAAAGAACAATGTTCTTTTTAAAAAAATATTTTACAAGATCTTCAGGTTTTTCAATAGCAATCTTTCCCCGTTCCCTGTAGCGTTTAAAAAAATGCGTGTTGAAATGCATCATTGGTAGAGTATCAAAATCTAAAGAAATGTTCGAAGCCGTTATGCCAATATTGTTGTATGAAATAAGATAAGGAATGGCAGTCACACCGTTCCTGTTGCAGGCAACCGTTATGCGCCAGTTATTTTTGCTTTTAACAGGAGAGAGAATAGTTTCCGAAAAATCCTTTCTTCCGTTTCTTATCCATTTACTATGATGAGTAATTTTAACGGATTCGATCTTACTTTTTAGATCACAGGCATAATCATCAAAGATTGATTTCTGGATTTCAGGCAAAGACATCGTAGGAACTATCATAGCAATATTTTTTTTATAACGAATCCATGACAAAAAAATTGTTTGTTAACGGGTCGAATCAGTGATGGATGTAGGCTTGCAAAAAATAGAAAACGCTGAGAACAGCCTGATTTTTAACTGAATGAAGCATTTCATTTAAATTTTGCTTGAAACATTGGTGAATTTTTTAAGTAAAACATTTTTATTGCAGGAGGGTGCCTGTTGTCACATTCATTTACTGTTTATATTTACAGTATCGCTATTTTTACGAAGAATAAAGACTATGCTTAAAAATTTGCTAATTACTCTTATATGTATTTGCCTCCTCGCCAGTTGTGCCACTAATGATAACGATAATGGGTGGACGATGTATGGTGGCAATTCAAACAATAATCACTATTCATCGCTATCGCAAATTGATACAAATAATGTAACACAGTTACAGGTTGCCTGGACATATCATGCCGGCGATGTGGACACAGCCAATCATTCACAGATACAATGTAATCCAATTATTATTGATAATGTTTTATACGGCACCTCACCATTAATGAAATTGTTTGCCGTTGATGCAACAACCGGCAAACAGAAATGGATTTTCAATCCGTTTGATAGTATTAGTGGCAATAAAAGATTTTTCTTCATTATGAATAATTGCCGCGGTGTAGCGTATTGGAGCGATGGCAAAAACGATAAAAGAATATTTTATACAGCGGGCTCTGATTTATATAGCATCAATGCGGACAACGGAAAGCCGGAAATGAGTTTTGGCGATAGCGGAAAAATTGATTTGCACAATGATTTGGGCCGTGATGTGAATGACCTTTTTGTAACGGCAACTTCTCCCGGGGTTGTCTATAAAAATTTAATCATCATGGGAACCCGCGTAGATGAGGGGCCTGCAGCCGCGCCTGGCCATATCCGTGCTTATGATGTAAGAACCGGAAAATTAAAATGGATCTTTCATACCATCCCTTATCCCAACGAAGTTGGATATAATACCTGGGAAGATACTGCTGCTTACAGGCACATTGGCGGTGCGAATGCATGGAGTGGTTTAGCATTGGACGAAAAAAATGGAATTGTCTTTGCGCCAACAGGTTCTGCTTCTTTTGATTTTTATGGCGGAAAAAGGCGCGGCGATGATTTGTTTGCAAATACTTTATTAGCACTTGATGCATCGACGGGCAAACGGATATGGCATTTTCAATCTATTCACCATGATTTGTGGGATCACGATTTATCATCGCCACCAGCACTGGTAACGATCCATAAAGATGGAAAAAAAATTGAGGCGGTTGCGATCACTACTAAAACAGGTTTTGTATTTGTGCTGGATAGAAAAACAGGTGAACCTGTTTATCCAATTGTAGAAAAACCCGTGCCGCATATAAGCGAATTAGTTGGTGAATATCTTTCGCCAACACAACCTTATGAATCCATTCCAAAACCTTTTGTAAGGCAACTCATCACAGAAAATGATTTGAATACCTTGTTGCCTGATAGTTCTTATGCGGATGTGAAAAAGCGTTTTCAAGGTTATAAGCATAGTAATATGTTCGAACCGCTTTCAAAAGAAGGCACCATTGTAGCGCCCGGTCTTGATGGTGGTGCCGAATGGGGCGGTCCGTCATACGATCCAACGACAGGGATTTTGTATGTTAATGCGAATGAGATGGCGAATTTATTGCAGATAGTTGATTTAAAAACCAGCGCAACAAGTCATGAAACTTTTCTAACTGCGGGTGTGCGTTTATATCAAACCAATTGCATGGGTTGTCATGGACCGAAAAGACAGGGAAGCGGTAATTATCCAACATTAATTGGCGTAAATAAAAAGTATAATGAACAACAATTTGTTCAGCTTATCTCAACCGGAAGAAGAATGATGCCCGCATTCAAACAATTGAATGATGAAGAGAAAAAAGCCATCGCTTCCTTCATTTTAGATAATCATTCCAGGCAATCATACCCATTTATTGATAGTGCAAAGCCTGTTGACCCTTATTTGCAAATGCCTTATAATATTACAGGCTATAATTTATTTTTATCGAAAGAAGGCTTGCCTGCCATCTCGCCCCCTTATGGAACATTAACGGCCATCGACTTAAACACCGGCAAATATGTTTGGCATGATACGCTGGGCGACTATCCCTATTTCGCGGCAAAAGGTTTGCATACCGGGTCTGAAAATTACGGCAGTTCTGCTGTTACCAAAGGGGGTCTATTATTTATTGCCGCAACACGTGACGGCCACCTGCGGGCCTTCAACAAGCGTACCGGTCAATTGTTGTGGGAATATAAGTTGCCAGCTGCTGCATTTGCAACGCCATCTATTTATGAAGTCAATGGCAGAGAATATATTGTTATTGCCTGCGGCGGTGGCAAATTAGAAACAACATCGGGCGACTCTTATATTGCGTTTGCGCTGCCCCGTTAGCATTTTTACAAACGTTATTACCCACCAGCTCTTGTTGGTGTCCTCGCCAACCAATTCTCTATTCATGAAACAGGTTATTTAAAAAATCCAAATCCGATAGCTGTCGGATCACCCCCAGGCAATCCTGCTATAGGAATAAGAAAATGTTGGAAACTTTAAATGAAATATCATAAAAAAGAATCCGGGTTATTTATTTGTTTACCGGCATTAGTAGAAAAAAAAATAAATGGATGCCTTCCGGTTCCGGTAGCAATTGTAAATCAATTTGATGCCCTTGTATTAATTTTGCGAAAACTCTTTTATGATTGCAGCTAAAAAATATCTCCTTTTTTATTTGATTATCACGTTAATGGCTATACGCAGTTTTGGACAGTCATCTATTCAGTATGAAATTTCTTTTCCCAATTATCGGCATCATGAGGCGCAGGTGCAATTGGTGGTTAGCAAGCTTTCCGCGACGCCTGCTATATTCCGAATGAGCCGTTCATCAGCCGGAAGATATGCCACGCATGAGTTTGGTAAAAATGTGTATGACGTAAAGGCGTTTGATGGCCAGGATAAGCCGTTAGCCATCGAAAGAGTTGCTGGTGATATTTATAAAGTAGCCCATCATCCATCTACTGTAAAAATCACTTACACGTTATACGGCGATTATGCGGATGGAACTTATGATGATATTGATTCTTCAGAAGCGCATTTGAATATGCCGGCAACGTTTATGTGGATCGAAGGCCATGATGCCGTTCCTCTTACTATCAAAATTGATATGCCACAACAGTTGCATTGGAAAGTGGCCACACAACTGAAACCGTTATCTGAAGACAATACCTTCTACGCGCGCAATTTTCAATACCTCATGGATTCGCCAACCGAACTGAGTGATTATCATTTGCGCACATGGATGGTAAAAAATACAGACGGCAAACAGGAAGAATTGCGACTGGTAATGCATGCAAAAGCATCAGACAGTTTGATGGATGCTTATACAGCAATGATCAAAAAAACGGTGAAGGAAGAAGAGGCAGTGTTCGGTGAACTGCCCGATTACGACTACGGCAACTACACTTTTATTGAAAATGTAAATCCTTTTGTTCATGGAGATGGTATGGAACATCGGAATTCAACTTTTATAACTTACACCGGTCAACTTGAAGGAAATTTGATCAATGTATTAAGCACTTCATCACACGAATTTTTTCATTGTTGGAACGTAAAACGGATTCGCCCACTGGATTTGGAACCTTTTGATTTTAAGGAAGCAGATATGAGCGGCAGCCTGTGGTTTGCCGAAGGCTTTACACAATATTACGGAGAGCTGGTGCTTCAACGTGCAGGCTATAAAGATTTGGATGAGTATTGTCGGATTCTTGGTGGTATGTTGAACTATGTGTTGAATAGTCCGGGCTCCAAAAAGTATTCGCCTGTTACAATGAGCGACTTGTCGGTTTATACCGATGCGGGCGTTGCTATTGATCGAACCAATTATCCAAACATATTTACCACTTATTATTATTATGGGGCGGTTACCGCTTTGGCGCTCGATTTCAGGCTGCGTAACGATTACCATCTTTCACTGGATGATTACATGCAGGCCGTTTGGGAAAAATTGGCAAGCCTTATATTCCTTATACAAATGACGGATTGGAAAAAGTGCTGGGTGAAGTAACGAAGGACACAGCATTTGCCAACAACTTTTTTCGCGAGTACATTTATGGAACAGCAAAAAACAATTATACCGATTTATTGGAGAAAGCGGGACTGGATCTAAAAAAAGTAAATCCCGGCAACGCATGGATGGGAAATTTCAGAACGGAAGCTGTTGACAGTGGTTTACAAATTACAACCAATACATTAATTAGCCAGCCGGTTTACAATGCCGGACTTGATTTCGACGATGTGATCACCGAACTCGATGGCAAACGGGTTGCGAGTCAGGAAGACATTCAATCAGTGTTGGCGGCTCACCAACCCGGCGATAAAATTGATGTCAAATACATTCACCGCGAAGTACTAAACGACGCAGAAATTATTTTACAGGAAGATCCTGCACTAAAAGTGTTGACTTATGAAGAAGAAGGCAAACCAATAACGCAAGCAATTCAACAATATAGGAAAGCATGGCTGGGGAGTAAAGTTTTGAAGTGAAATTGAAGTGTGAATACTTTAAAAAGTAATTTGCATGTTTTCAAAATTAAGTATTTGCTTATGGCTTTCACCCTCTTGCTGCAGCACAAGAGGAACGTTGGCTCTAAGACAAAAGACCTCACAAAAAAGGGGCTCAGTAAACAAAGAAATAATAAGGATTTTTATTGTGCAAAATAGGGTTGCCAACCTTTAAAAGGTTGGCAACCCTGGAAAACCATTCTTCATCGCGCTAATCTTTGCATCATATAAATCCTGGTTCAGCTGTTCTATCTATTTATAAATAGAACAGCTATGGTTAAACGCAATTTAAACATTCATTAATTTATTTTTAATCTTTTTTATCAAACAGCACAAGCGAGACGCCTGCGAAGACAAGAATCAGAACCTTACACCAAAGCGGGTAATGAGTATTGAAGATATAGCTTATAAAAAAAGAATCAAAATATAATGATTTTGGTTTGCACTCATAGGTCATAAAAAAGGTAGGTGATAAAACTTCTACCTTTTTTCATTTATTAATATTATTTTTAGTACACATTATTAAAGATGCTCCACACTTTTTTATGAAACAAAAACTATTACAACTTTTTAAAAAAGCACAGCCATTTATTTCTGGTCTTTTTTTACTTTTTTTAGTAGGTTCATGCCTATTTATATATGGTAGGTGTGTGTATTTTCATCCCAAAATGGGGTTTATAATTTTAGTTGGTTGTTTTTGGCTGGCGTTTTATTTTAGAGATGGCAACTGGATTAAATGGGTTTTCATTTTCCCTGTAATTGCTATGGCAGTATTTCTTGTAAACAACGGAAGCCCTTATCGTATGTATCTTGACAAACTGTTGTTTAAGGGAAGAGTTGTAAATAATAGTTACGAAGTAAACGCATATACAGACAGCGACGGTAATTATAATCCCGATCATACGGAAACTGAAAGAGAGTTTGTATTATCACCATCAGAATCAAAAACACAATTTAAAATCGTAGAAAACCTTATTAACCTATTGGCACTATGTCTAATTGCATTAATGTATTTTATTCTCAATAATTGGAAACTTAAAATTGTTGATACTTAATAATATTCTTTTTCTTTCAAGTATTAAATTTCAAACTGCGTCACTACCGTTTCTTGCTTTGCGCCAGTGCGTTACTTGGTATTCTTTAATTTCGCGGCGTTGTTAGAGTTCCGCCGGAGGAAGTACCTTCTTATATTTTATTTTGTATAAATGAGAAACCTGGCATTCTTTGAGTCAACAGGAGTCATTTCTTTTATATCAGCTCTCTTAATTGAGGAATTCAATTGATTTGCCAGAATAACTTTTTTATTGTTTAGTGAGATAGGATCCTTATCACTTTCAATTTTTATCCATCCGGTATTGCTTACAATATATAAATGGTTTGAAATTTTAAAAAGAGAATTTTCATTTCCTTTTTTTAATTCAGATAATTGATCATCAAATTCCTTTTTAGTTTTTATAGATTCCAGACCTTTCACTACGCTTTCATAACTTAAATTTCCACCTTGAATTGATTCGTTTGCAAATGTGGAGAATGGACTCACTCCAGAGTTTAATTTTGAAACTCCTAAATATAGAATAAACTTTATATAACCTTTTAAATTTCCCCATCTTTCCTTGTCAATAAACATTTTGTATTTATCTTTCTCAATTCGAAGTTTAAATTCAATTTGCCCATTGCTATTTACTTCAAGATTTATATTATAATATCCATCGTTATTTGTACTGCCGAGTAATTTCATATCGGAGCTATAAATATTTGCTGATTTTACCGGTTCAAGCGTGGAAGCATCCACTACCAAACCTGCCAGGTGTATATTTCTTGACAATTTTTTCCCGTTTATAAAAGAAAAAAGGCTAATTAAAAATAAAAGTTTAATACCGCGCATTGTAATATTCTTCATCATATTTTTTGATTTTAGGAGTATTATTTTAATAAGGCTTATCAACTACTAAGGGAAAATTATTTCATAATTCTCATTCCTTGATCGCAATTGTTCAGACCAACTCTTAATAACCAACCCGTGCCGTGGTTCGTGGCTCACGAAACAAGTCTTTTATTGGCGCTTTTATTTTACAGCTTCCACCATCCTTGCTTTAGATTAAAGCCATGCCTGTTCTTGGCAAACTCACTTTGCTTTATTAATTCTTCATAAGCTGTCGATAACCTTTCTATTATAGTGTTTCCTATACTTGAACCTTTTGCTTCCTTTAAAATATCCATTTTTTCTTTGACGATTAAAAACCTTGGATACCAACTCTTGTTTGGTTTGTCCTTCATTTTTTCTGTACTTCTCTTATTTTGTTTCATTGCATTATATTCCTCAAAGTCAGGAAAATCTTGACCAAATATTTCATACCCCAATGCATACATTTCCCTTTTTAATTGTGAATAGAAGTTATTTAGCCAGTCTTTTCCAACAGTTGCCTTAATAAAATCATCATCAGTAAATTCAAGTGCACGGAAGACAAGCATCCAATAGAATTTATCTTTCTCTTTTTCTTTTAGTAAAATTTCGATGTATTTAAAATCATCCCTTTTAATTTCAAGGTTGTAAAATGTAATTGTATTCTTAATGATAAAAAACAGAGACGACCAAGCAGCATTGCTTTCATTCCTGTGGTTGTAGTAGAAGGCATCACTACTAATATATAATGAAAGTTGAACAACCATATCTTTTGCTTCTCTAAAGAAAGATAAATCTGACATTTTTAGTTCGATGGTATGATTTTCAGATTTGAACCATTTAAATATTGCTGCAATTTGATATAGTGAAACTCCTGTATTATTCGTTAGTCGTGCAAGACCCAATTTTATTTTCTCTACGTCAGTTTTCTGGAGTTTCATTTTGTCATCACTTGATGAATGTAATATAGATTTGCCCGATGATTTCATCATACTTAAACTTAGCAAATCATTATTAAGATTTTTAAGAACTACTTCTCTTAGTTTTTCAGATTCATTAGAAATTAACTGACGAGTTAAAAATTTTTGCATCGAAGGATGATAGAAATTTATTTCTTCTATGACGTCTGAGCGAAGAATTCTTAAAATGCTGTCATCTAATTCATCGAATTCTAAAATAGTATTTAGAATTTCTGAAATGTGGAGGTCTTCGCATATTAATCCGAAAGTTTTATAAATTGAAGTTTCGTCATTTTTGACTGTGCATAAAACCGATAATAATGCAGCCTGTTTTACTGTTGGTAAATTGAAAAATACTTTTGAAAGATAACTATCCGGTCTGTCAAGATGAGACATTAATTCATTTAGCTGTTCATTTTTTTTACTTTCATTAGTGTTTGAAAAAAAAGCCCGTATCGTTTCGGGGGAAAAGTTTTTATGATTAGTAAGGATAGTTTCACTATTAAGTATCGTCTCTTTGTCATATTCAGAAATATTGGAATTAAGTGTATATCTTTTAAGAATAGCTAACTTTTCTTGGCTAGAATAGTTATGAGACTCAACTATTATCTTTTCGAGAAGTGACTTGGCACTATCGTTTCCAAAATTGATAAAGGCTCTAAAGATGTATTCCTTACTGGTAAATATGAAGAGGTGAGACTCATTGTATCCCATTGACCAACCCCGTATTCCCGGTGCGATATGAAGTTAGGACATTTGCCTGATGAAAAATAGAAATCAGGTTAGAGAGATG
>JGI20206J14855_1000487_pt1 | contig 13738 bp, 16 predicted proteins | sample NGESurdeep092012_6_FD_14855 | JGI IMG/M metagenome (IMG submission 14855) | reverse complement strand
AACCCTCCTGGAGCATATCCTCGGCGTCTTCCCTGCTTTTTGCATAACGATAACACACTCCAAGCATCCTCGGACTAAACTGGGAATACAAAGCCTCCTGAGCGGCTGCAAGGTTACCAAGACATCCTTGAAGTATCATCTCCTCTGTCATAGTGTGTGTCAGTTTAACCCTACTAAGGTAGGACAATTTTTTACGCAAAATGCTGCATCAAAAAAATTTTTCATCAAATAAAATCGAAAAAATAACAATCCTGTGTTTATTAGAGGAGTTATTACTTAGAGGTTTTGGGCTTCCTTTTGAGGCTATCAGCAGGATATTGTGATTCCATTTCTTTCATCGAACTGTCTGCCCAACTCTCAAGCGTCAACTTCTGATCTGCACTCAACACAGCATCTCTGTGTATTAAGGTATAAGAGGTAAGTGGCATATTGCCTGATTTTACTTCTCTCCCAATTTCTTTGAACATTTTATATTGCTTCCAAAGTGGAGATACTGAAAATTCAGAAAAATTCAAATGGCGTTTTCCATCAATTATATGATTACTCAAAAACCAGGCAAAAGGCTGAACATGTCAATACCATGGATATACGGTAGTATTGCTATGGCAATTATAGCAGGAGATATTTAAAATATCCTGAACATTTTCAGGTACGGAATGTTTGGCAGCAATCAGATTTTGGGCTATTTCTGCTGATGCATTTTTTGTTGGCTTGAAAATTTGAATGACTATCAAGGCAATAAACAAAATTGTCAAAATAGTTCTTATGATTTTCTTCATCAGGGAACAATTTTTGAATTTGACTTATGAATTAATCAAAACATTTCCGGTCATTTCTTTAGGAATAGGCAAATTCATCATAGTTAAAATGGTGGGAGCAATATCACCGAGTTTTCCGGGTTTAATATTTCCTCTCCATTCTTTATCAATAATAAAAAACGGAACCAGATTTTTGGTATGGGCCGTATTGGGTGTTCCATCTTCATTGATTATATAATCCGCATTTCCATGGTCAGCGGTGAGAAATATAGCATATCCGTTTTCTAAAGATGCTGTTACAATTTCCTTTACACAGGTATCCACTGTTTCCACAGCTTTTATCACAGCATCCCAAACGCCTGTATGGCCCACCATATCAGCATTAGCAAAATTCAAACAAATAAAATCTGCGAATTGTTTTTTTATTTCCGGAAGCAAAGCATCCGTTACTTCATAAGCGCTCATCTCGGGCTTTAGGTCGTAAGTGGCCACTTTTGGCGAAGGAACCATAATTCTCCTCTCACCTTCAAAAGGGACTTCCCTGCCACCGCTGAAGAAAAAAGTAACATGAGGATATTTTTCTGTTTCTGAGATGCGGATTTGTGTTTTATGATTTTGTGCTAAAACGTCTCCCAGCGTATTAGCAAGATCATCCTTTTGAAAAATAATGTGAATATTTTTGAATTTATGATCATACAGAGTCATCGTAGTATAATCCAAATGTAATGGTTTCATTTCTTGCTCAGGAAATGCTGTCTGGGTAAGCGCTTCAGTAATTTCACGGCATCTGTCGGTCCTGAAATTAAAACATATTACAGCATCATCATCCTTTATTCCAGAGTTTTCAGTCGCTGAATTGACAATTGGTTTTAAAAATTCATCCGAAACATCGTTTTGGTAAGAAGAAGTAATGGCCGAAAAAATATTGTCAGTGACCAGTCCTTTTCTGTTCACAATGGCATCATACGCTATTTTTATCCTTTCCCATCTCTTATCCCGGTCCATGGCGTAATACCTGCCGGTAACTGTTGCAATTTTGCCGGTAGTATTATTCAAATGTTTTTGGAGATCTTCCAGGAAATGAATACCACTTTTGGGATCAGTATCACGGCCATCCGTAAATGCATGAATATACACCTCCTCAAGTCCGTTTTTTTTACAAATGGTGGTAAGTGCTTTTAAATGATTGATATGCGAGTGTACGCCCCCGTCACTCACGAGGCCCATTAAATGCAAGGGCTTTTTATTGTTTTTGGCATAATTTATACTATGCAATAATGCAGGGTTGTTTTCAAATTCCCCATTCTCAATTGCTACATTAATACGTTCCAGTTCCTGGTAAACGATACGCCCGGCACCAAGGTTCAAATGACCCACTTCGCTATTGCCCATTTGCCCATCGGGTAAACCGACCGCTCTGCCGCATGTAACCAAAGTAGTATGGGGATATTTATCGTAAAGCGAACTAACAAAGGGAGTTTTGGCATTTTGAATGGCATCGCTTTCTTTTTTGTTTCCAAGACCCCAACCGTCCATTATAATTAAAATCACTTTTTTTGTTTCCATTTTTCAAAGCTAATTATTAGCATTTATATAATCGCAAAATTTTCTGTATTAATAAAAAATAAATAGCGATGTTTTTCGAAAAATTATAGCATGATCATAAAGTCGCTAAAAATAATTATTTTTAATAAATTACCTGTGCAGTAAACCCATAAATAAGCGAGATTTCCATATTACTGAAGCCCTGAACAATATAAAGTTTGGCCTTCTTTTAGTGAATATTCTAGCACGATTTCATATAATTGCAGTATTGTAAATCAAATTGTAAATTTATATCGTCATGTTCTTGGTAAATTGTTTAAATAAAAAAATATTTGCATGAAAAAATATTTGCTTTCATTATTTGCTTTAGTAATGCTTTCTTCTTTTGCTAAGTATTCTTTTACGGAAATCATTGATGCCATAAAATCGGGAAATGCTTCTGAAGTAGCAAAATATTTTGACAACACTGTAGAGATCACGCTTCCTCAAAAAAGTAATTCATACCCCAAAAGCAAAGCTGAAGAAGTTTTACTTGATTTTTTTAATAACAATCCTGTAAAAAGTTTTAAAGTAATACACCAGGGCGTAAATGCCGGTTCACAATATTGTATCGGAACGCTGACCACGGATAAAGGGAGCTACCGTACAACTATTTATACAAAACTAAAAGGCAATACTCAACTGATACAGGAACTCCGCTTTGAGTAATAATTTTCCTACCCACAGATAATCACAAAAATATTTAGGAAATAGAATCCGACGGGCAAAGAATCAGTAATATTTGTTCTTTTACTGTGAATCAGTCCCCAAATACCAGCTCTAAAATATTTTGAGTCATTTTTTGGGATTTTTTTTCAATTTACCTTTTTATATTCCCACTGTTTCGATTGAACGGATAAAAATACGCATCATCTTACTGTTGCGGATTTATAAACTCATATATCCATGTATAAAATACTTACTTTTTTTATTTCTGTATTCATTAGCCAGGTGGCTTTCCCCCAGTTTAGCGATTCGGTTCATCATCATTTTTCTTACTCAGGTACCGGCATTATTAATAAAACGAAAGATGTAAATTCTTATGTTTTAAATAATATGGCGGCTTATGAAATAAACAAAAAAAAACTAAGTTTTAATACAGGAGCAAGTTGGGTCTATGGTAAACAACAAAAGCAACTTACCAACAATGATGTATCTGTAAACGCCAACCTTGATTATTTAAAAAACGTAAGGCCACTCTATTATTGGGGACTGTTCAATTTTGACGAAAGCTATTCGCTAAACATTAATTACCGTTTCCAATCGGGTATTGGAATTGGCTACACTTTTGTAAATAAACCCAATCTTAACTTTGTGATGAGCGATGGTTTCGTATATGAAACCAGCGATCTTACTGATCCTGTTTTAGGCAAAGATATTTATCAAACCGTGCGCAATTCATTCAGAATAAAATACCGCTGGACTTATAAGAAGATTTTTATTCTTGAGGGAGCCCAGTTTGTGCAGCCTTCCCTGATTTCTTTAAAAGATTATATTTTAAAATCCAATAACACACTTTCTGTAAAGCTCAACACATGGCTTGCTATCAATGCTTCCGTAGGTTATAATAAAATCAGCCGTACCAATCGCGAAAATTTATTGATCACTTATGGATTGACTGTTGATAAATATTTTTAGAATGATAGCGAGAAGGAAACTTTCATTCTCTTCGTTCAGATGGAAACGCCAGACCGAAAAGTCATCCAAACTTTCAAAAGGCTTTTCCTATTTTTGTTTCATGTCTTATTCACAAAATTATAACTACCAACTCGAAGAATTGATTACAAACGCCCTCAAAGAAGATGTTGGAGACGGCGACCATTCCACACTCGCCATCATCAGCCCGGATGTAAAAGGGAAAGCTATTCTTAAAATAAAAGACGAGGGAATATTAGCCGGAGTAGATGTAGCTGAAAAAATATTTTCTTTTGTAGAACCCACTTCCTTTTTGAAAAAAATAAAACATGATGGTAATGTAATGCACTTTGGAGAAATTGCTTTTGAAGTGGAAGCAAAAGTCAATACGATCCTTACCTGTGAGCGTCTTGTGCTCAATTGCATGCAGCGAATGAGCGGTATTGCCACACTTACAAAAAAATATACCGACAAACTAAAAGGATATAATACCCAATTATTAGATACAAGAAAAACGACACCCAATTTCCGTTTGCTCGAAAAAGAAGCGGTACAAATAGGTGGGGGAGTAAACCACCGTTTTGGCCTATACGATATGATCATGTTGAAAGACAATCATATTGATTATTGCGGCGGTATCGAAAAAGCTATTGAAAAAGCCTGGCAGTACGTTCAGGAAAAAAAACCGGGATTAAAAATTGAAGTAGAAACAAGAAGCATAGAAGATGTAAAAAAAGTAATGCACACCGGGAAAGTAAACAGGATCATGCTGGATAATCTTACGCCGGGAAAAATTAAAGAAGCCTTACAGATTATTGACGGGAAATATGAAACTGAAGCCAGTGGCGGCATCACGCTCGGTAACATTGAATTGTTTGCCGCTACGGGAGTCGATTTTATTTCAAGCGGCGCTATTATTCACCAGGCAAAGAGCCTTGATCTTAGTTTAAAAGCAGAGATAAAAAAGGAAATAAAACAATAATATGGGAAAGAAAAAGTTATATAATATGGGTGGCATCGTTTATTCAACAGAGCCTGATTTTAATTTCTCAAAAGAAAATGAAGCTGCTGAATCCCTGCCACGCGGTGAACAATTATTAACCATTATTGTTGACAAAAAGCATCGGGGCGGAAAAACGGTATCTATTATAAAAGGTTTTTCTATGAAAGAAAATGAGATAGAAGATATTAGTAAACAATTAAAATCTTTTTGTGGCAGCGGCGGCTCTGCGAAAGATAATGAAATTATGATACAGGGGGACCACAGGGAGAAAATATTGCAGTGGCTTTTGAAAAACGGGTTTACAAGGTCAAAGAAAATTTAATTTATTTAATTCATCAGTTTTAATAACTTTATCAATAACCTAAAGACTATGATTTCCAAAATATCCGAAGGAGTAAACATAAGTGTTGAAACCTTTTATCAGCCCGAATATAGCAATCCGCTCAACAACGAATACATGTTTGCTTATCGTATTACACTCGAAAACAGTAATTCATATCCTGTGCAATTGTTAAGAAGACATTGGTACATTTTTGACAGCAACGCGGAGCTTCGTGAAGTAGAAGGAGAAGGTGTTGTGGGTATTCAACCCATTATTAATCCTGGTCAAAAATATCAATATATAAGTGGCTGCAACCTGAAAAGCGAACTTGGTAAAATGCATGGCATGTATTTTATGGAAAACAATCACAATAAACAAACTTTTATCATTAAAATTCCCGCTTTTGAAATGGTGGCGCCTTCCAAGTTAAATTAAGTCCGGGGCTTATACTTCGACTTTTCATAAATCTCCCGTGCATTCATTTTCATCAAATCGGGAAGAGTTGTTTCCGGAAATTTTTCCATATATTTTTTTACGATTTGCAACCCTGCAAACGTTCCGATATTTCCCGGCGCATTTTCTCCCAATTCCTGTGTTTTAGGGCTTTCACCAATATAATTTTTGACAATGTTGGGATCAGCTTTATTCAACAAATCATTATTTAAAAAGAAATCCCAGATCACCGCTTCATTTTTATAAGCATCCTCCATTTGTTGCTTTGTATAACCGATACATTCAAATTCGGGCGTGTAAGGCAAAAATTTGGTAAGCATGTAAAGGCGTCTTCCCCGCATAACCATTTGTTCAATCAGCGCTTTTCCATTACTTTGATCGTGAAACATATCGTCCACAACATTTCTCATACAGTTTATGGCAATATGGTCCGCATCAAAATTGTTGGAAATGTAATCAGGATATTGTTCCAAAACTTCGGGCGTTCTGTAAAATGAAAAATATTTTCCCAGATGAAGCTGCAGGCCAATCCCAAAACTTTTGGTAGTAATCACATCTCCCTGTACGCCGAATGAAGTTTCAAAATTAGCGTTGACAGGCCCGATAAAAGTAATGATGGATTCAGGCAATTTGTATTCAGGAAAATAATATTTTACATATTGCATTCCTTTTTTTATAGCATCCGTTTCTTTAGAAAAATTTTTATACAGCAGATCCGAAGAATCTTTGATAGCCATATAATCATGGATAAACATCCTCACAGCCTTGTTTTGAGGATTGTGTGGAACTAATAAACTGTCTAAATCCAGGCCCAGAATATTATCAGTGAACTGAGGTAAAAAATCCGGATATTTTTGTAAAATTGCTTTCATGGATTCGGCAACTTTATTCGTATCCATTGCAAAAAAATCCTGTTCAAATCTCCTGGTTTCTACATTTATTTTTATGGAGGAAACATCAGGAATATTACTATTGCTTTTGCACGAAAAAAAAATTATTGCTGTGAATATTGGAATTAGAATTTTCTTCATACAACAAATAAAAGAAAAAAAATAAACAGTATTTTGTTAAATGAAAAAATTAATGAACATTTTATTCTGCTAATTTTGCAAAATGAAGATTTTTCTTGCCCAACAAAATTATCATATCGGAAATTTTGAGAAGAACCTGGATAAGATTATCCGGGCAATCAATGTTGCAAAAAAAGAAAATGCAGATCTGATTATTTTCAGCGAAATGAGCATTTGTGGCTATCCGGCACGGGATTTTTTGGATTTTAATGATTTCATCAATAAATGTTACCAGAGTATTGAAACTATAAAAGAACAGACAGACAACATTGGTGTAATAGTAGGCGCTCCTGACAGGAACCCTGAAAAAGAAGGTAAAGATCTTTTCAATGCTGCATTTTTTTTGTATGAAAAAGAGATAAAAGGTATAGCCCATAAAACCTGTCTTCCCAATTATGACGTGTTCGATGAATACCGCTATTTTGAACCAGCCTACGATTGGAATATAATTAATTTTAAAGGAAAGAAAATAGCCCTTACTATTTGTGAAGACATCTGGAACCTTGGCAATAACCCGCTTTACCGCGTTTGCCCTATGGATATTTTAATGGAGCAAAAGCCTGATTTTATGATCAACATTTCTGCTTCACCATTTGACTATACACATGATGAAGACCGGAAAGCAACCATAAAATCCAATGTAATAAAATATAAAATCCCGCTAATTTATTGCAACGCTGTAGGCAGTCAAACTGAAATTATTTTTGACGGCGCTTCTTTGGTTTTTGATAAAGACGCCAATTTATGTTGCCAGCTTCAGCAATTTAAGGAAGAATTAAAAGAAGTTGTTTTGGATGATAACGGCGCTTTTGATTTGCCGGTAATAGAACCTGCAGCATTAGTCCCGGCAAAGCTTTTAGAGCCTTTACATTTTACTCCTGAATTAAATATTTCACAAGTATATGAAGCCATTATTTTAGGCATAAAAGATTATTTTTCGAAAATGGGATTTACCAAAGCCATTATTGGAAGCAGCGGAGGTATTGACAGCGCTGTAACCATTGCACTTGCCTGCGAGGCGCTTGGAAAAGAAAATGTAAGGACTATTTTAATGCCTTCAGAATATTCAACATCTCATTCTGTCAGCGATGCCGAAAAGCTTAGTAAAAATCTTGGGAATCCTTACGACATTATCCCAATAAAAAATATCTATACTAAATTCCTGGAGGAATTAAAACCTGTTTTCAAATATCTGCCATTTAGTATTGCAGAAGAAAATATCCAGGCCCGTACAAGAGGAAATTTATTGATGGCAATTGCCAATAAATTCGGATATATATTATTGAATACTTCCAATAAAAGTGAGCTTGCTGTTGGTTATGGAACGTTGTATGGCGATATGGCTGGCGGACTTGGTGTATTGGGCGATTGTTATAAACTACAAGTGTATAAACTAGCAAAATATATTAATTCAAAAAAGGAGATTATTCCTGAAAATATTATCAATAAATCACCTTCCGCAGAATTAAGGCCAGATCAAAAAGACAGCGACAGCCTGCCTCCTTATGAAATTCTTGATAAGATTTTATACCAATATATCGAAAGAGTACAAGGACCTGCAGAAATAAAAGCGCTGGGATTTGAAGCAAAGCTTGTTGACAGAATTTTAAAAATGGTAAACAGGAATGAATACAAGCGAAATCAATTTTGTCCTATTATTCGCATCTCACCAAAAGCATTCGGCGTAGGAAGAAGAATGCCGATAGTAGGAAGTTATTTAGATTAAAAAACAGGAATCGCTTTTATTTGTTTGTTTACCGGGACGTTTGTTTACTATTATTTAAATAACTAACTTTAATATTCAATTTTTAATTTATGTCAGTTTCATTTTTAAATAGGATAACTATAAATCCGGAAGTGGCCCATGGCAACCCCACAATTCGTAATAAACGATATACGGTTGAAGGTTTACTCGAATACCTGGCGGCAGGTGACACTATAGAAGAATTACTTAAAGAATTTCCTGACCTTGAAAAAGAAGATTTCCAGGCCTGTCTTCAATATGCGGTATTAAACATGAAACAAAAATTCGCAGAAATTAAAGCAGCATGAAGTTTTTAATAGATGCACAATTACCGCAATCCCTTAAAAAACTTTTCTTAGATAAAGGATATGATTGTATTCATACATTCGATCTTGAAATGGGAAATAATACTCCGGACAAAATAATTAATAAAATTTCTACTTAATAAAAAGGAATTTTAATAACAAAAGACAGTGACTTTTTTCACAGTTTTATTATCAAAAAAGAGCCTTACAAATTAATATTTGTCAAACTTGGGAATACTTCCAAAAATGAACTTCTCAATTTTTTCTCTGAAAGGTTTTCTGAAATTATTTCTAAAATACAAAAACAGGACATCGTCTTGCTTAATAAAGATTAATTGGCGAAATTAATTTTTGCAAAGTATTAATTTAAAAAAGGTTAGTTAAACAACTATCGCTCTTAAATAATAATTCTTAAATTGCTTACTTCATTTTATTAAAATATAATCTTTATGGAAGCATATATTATAGCCGGATTCAGAACAGCAGTTACCAAATCAAAACGCGGGGGATTTCGTTTTTATCGCCCGGATGATCTGGCAGTAGATGTGATCAAAGGATTGCTGGCAACAGTTCCGGAATTAGATCCAAAAAGAGTGGATGATTTAATCGTTGGTAACGCTGTACCTGAAGCAGAACAAGGGTTACAGGTAGGAAGAATGATCAGCGTAAGAGCATTGGGAATTTCTGTTCCTGGTGTTACAGTAAACAGGTATTGCGCCAGCGGACTGGAAACTATTGCCATTGCAACGGCAAAAATAAGAACAGGAATGGCCGATTGTATTATCGCCGGTGGCACAGAAAGTATGACGATGGTTCCTACTTCGGGATGGAAACCTGTGCCTGCTTATTCTGTTACCTCAGAAACTCCGGATTATTATTTGGCAATGGGTTTAACGGCAGAAGCTGTTTCAAAAGAATATAATGTTACCCGAGAAGAACAGGATGAATTCAGTTTGCATTCTCATCAAAAAGCACTGAATGCAATAAAAGAAGGCTATTTCAAAAGTGGCATTCTGACAATGCCGGTAGAAGAAGTTTATGTGGACAAAGACAACAAAAAACAAAAGAGGTCTTTTGTAGTAGATACTGATGAAGGTGTTCGTGCAGATACTTCACTGGAAGTACTTGCAAAATTAAAACCAGCATTCGCACAGGGTGGAACAGTAACTGCGGGAAATTCTTCACAAACCAGTGATGGCGCAGCTTTTGTAATAGTAATGAGCGAAGCGATGATGAATGAACTAAAACTAAAACCCATAGCAAGATTGGTAAATTGCGTAAGCGCGGGAGTGCATCCGCGTATCATGGGAGTTGGTCCTGTAGAAGCAGTTCCAAAAGTTTTGAAAAGGGCAGGAATGAATCTTTCTCAAATAGATCTTATTGAATTGAATGAAGCTTTTGCTTCACAATCCCTGGCCGTAATTAAAACACTGGAACTGGATCCTGCAAAAGTAAATATCAACGGTGGTGCTATAGCTCTTGGCCACCCTCTTGGTTGTACAGGCGCCAAACTTACTGTTCAGATCATTAATGATATGAAAAGACTGAACAAAAAATATGGAATTGTAACGGCCTGTGTTGGCGGCGGTCAAGGAATTGCAGGGATTATTGAGAATATCAATTAGTTCTTTTTCATCCTAAAATACGGCAGGGAATATTATTTATAAAAAATTTTGAAATTGTTATGAAGACAGGGATAATTTTCCTTTCTATTTTATCGAATGTTTTTTCTTTAAAAGCCCAAACCTTCAACATCAAAGATTTTGGTGCGATAGCAGATAGCCAAACCATCAATACAATTGCTATTCAAAAAACAATTGACGAATGTTATAATAAAGGAGGCGGAATCGTAGAGGTTCCTGCAGGAGTTTATATTACAGGTACTTTTTCTCTGAAAAGCAATGTGAACCTGCATTTAGAAAACGGAGCCGTACTAAAAGGAAGCTCCTATCTGAAGGACTATAAAAGTTATGAGATGCAGGGATATGGCACTAATTATTATGGGATACTTTACACAAGAGGCGCAGAAAATGTTTCCATCACGGGGCAAGGATCGATTGATGGCAATGACAAAGTCTTTTTTGAATGGGACAAGGCAAAGAAAATTGATTCTTCCGGCACACGATATACTCGTCAAAAAAATAATTTCAGAAAAGTAGAAAACGGGATAGGAGATGGACCCGTGGTTCCCAAAGATCGCCCACACCAGATGGTTATTTTTTCACAATGCACAAATGTGCAGGTACATAATATTTCATTACTCCATTCTCCTTTTTGGACACTGCATTTTGCAGATTGCGATGCGGTATCTGTCTCTGGTATTCGTTTATGGAGTGGAATGCTGGTACCGAATGCAGACGGCATTGATGTTACTTCCTGTTCTAATGTCACTATTTCAGATTGCGATATTCGCACGGGTGACGATGCCATTGCTATTACAGGTTATGATCATCATTTTGAAATACCGGGTTTTAGAGGAATCAGAAAAACTTCCGAAAATATTGTGATAAGCAATTGTAATCTTCAATCATCTTCCAGTGGTATCCGTATCGGCTTTTTAGATCAAAATACTGTTAAGAACATTCATGTAAATAACGTAAATATTACCAACTCCACACGTGGCATCGGAATATTTCTAAGAGATGAAGGCTCATTGGAAAACATCACCTTTTCCAATATGTATATAGAAACAAAATTAAGAACCGGCGATTGGTGGGGAAATGGCGAACCTATTCATATTTCTGCTATACGCGGAAAAGAAAATGTGAAACTTGGTCAAATTAAAAACGTTTTGTTCAATCACATTATTTGTAAAGGCGAGAATGGTATTTTGGTTTATGGAACCGATGAAAGTATCATTAGTGATGTAGAATTTAATGATATTACGTTTGACTTTACGGATAGCAAGCTGAACGACGTAGCCGGCGGAAATATTGACCTGCGTGGCGTTATGGGGGCAAAGAATGAAATATTTGCAAGTGATATACCTGGTTTTATGGCCAGGTACGTAAAGGATCTTACTATTAATAATTTCAAATTAATATGGACTAATCCGCGAATGTCATTCTTAACAAACGGAATAGAGGCAGATCATTTTAATAATTTAAAGATCATAGATTTCCAGGGAACTGCTGCGCCAAATAATCCAAAGGTAAAAGCAATTGAAATAAAAAACGGCATCCATTTTAAAACAGATGCCGATAAAAAAAAAGTACAGGAAATCAATGTAAAATAAGTACCCTGATTTTATAATTTCACACTCAACCCCGCTGCTAATAATGATTTCAATTGCAACCCCGGGGAATCATGATTTGGCCCGAAAAGTTTTACATCATTATCATAAATTAAATTCAGTCCCCAACTTGCCGTTAACACTTTAGAAAGTTTGGCTATAAACATATTATTCATCATCACATCTACATCCTGTGGATTGTTCTCATAATCTGAAAAGAGATCAAGCCTGCCATTATAAGAGATTACCTTGCTCAGGTTTTTTGTATAAAGGATACTTGCAAAAGCGCCAATTTCATTTTTCACTTTTTTACCTGGAATAACGCCATAAGCTCCTTTTGCAGATAAAGAGTCGTCAGTTACGATGATCCATCTTGAGGTAATTGGTGAAATGAATATAGACAGACCTGGTGCTGGTTTATAATTTAAACCGAGACTCAACAATACATAACCAGGAGAGAGAAAATTAGACAAAAGATCTTTACTGCCATCAGAATTATAAGAATAACCCGGGGAGAATTGAGAATGAAAATTGAATAAGCCGGCAACATCCCACTTTGGACTCAAGGCACGTCCCACTTTTGATAAAATGTCAATACGATCGTCATTTTTACGGGTTCCCAAACTGGTTGTATTTACCAATCCGTAATTAAAATCAAAGGTATTATCCCAGCTATATTTACCTTTTTTATAATAAGCATAGAAGCCAAGATAAGTTGCAACTGATAATGAAAAATCATCGCCACCTGCAGCCCAGTTGCTTTGGCTTCCCTGACCAAAATTCAGGTTGAATAATCCGCCAGTTTTCCAAACTTTACCGCTGTCAATTTTTTGCGTTTTTATTGCCTGAGTAGCTCCCGCCTGTAAATCTTTTACACTTTGATCCTGTGCAAAGCTGTTATTTCCGATTACAGTAAACGTCAGCAATAAAATAGATGGAATAATAGCACGCGTGGTATTAGTTTTCATTGTAAGGTGTTTTTTAAGGGTTATTAAAGCGACGAAATTAAGGATACTACATTATATTATCAATATTTATTTTAATGGATGCAGGTGCAATGAAATTCTTAAAACAACATATTTTATTTTATTTAAAAGGTTTACTTTGCGAAATTGAATTTATAACCTTTAAAAACAAAAATCATGGAAGAGTTAATCCAAAAATTACAAAGCATTCACGGTCTTAGCGCTGACCAGGCTCATGGTATTTTAAATACGATTACCGGTTACATCAAAGAAAAATTTCCTATGGTAGGTGGTGCAATAGACAACCTGTTTCCATCAGGCACTGCTGCTGCAGGAAATACGGCAACAACTACTACAACAACTACTACAACTACTCAAAGTGGTGGTGTTTTTGATAAAATTTCAGAGTTAATACCCGGAGGGGCTTCTGTAGAAAATATTGAAAATTTAGCAAAAGAAAAATTGGGTGGTTTTTTTGGAGGAAATAAAACAACCTGATTCTAAACAGAAAATAATAAACCCCCGTTCCGATTTTCCTGGAACGGGGGTTTATTATTATATAAAACTAATGACTATCCGCTTTTAAGTGCAAGGTGCATACCAAGGATATGAAGTTGCTATGTTTAGAAAGCTATGAAACAAATCTTTACCCTGCTTTCTCCGGTTA
>JGI20206J14855_1000486_pt1 | contig 13755 bp, 11 predicted proteins | sample NGESurdeep092012_6_FD_14855 | JGI IMG/M metagenome (IMG submission 14855) | reverse complement strand
ATTACTAAAACAACAGACTGTAGCAGAAAAATCCATTATACTAAACGGCATAAAAAAAGACGGCCAACTATTTCCCTGCGAAATCAACTATGCGGTTTTTAAAAATGATAATGGGGTTGAAAAAGCAATTATCAGCATTGCAGACAAAAGTCAAAGCATTTTGGATCAAAAAAATATTGATACTAAGAATCAAAAAATAGTAGCTGACAATATTGTCATTGCAAAATCAAAGCAAAAAATTATTGATACTAAGAATGAAAAAATAGTTTCAGATAATATCATCCTTTCAAAAAAGAATCAAAAAAATATTAATATTAAGAATGAAAAAATAGTAGCTGATAATATTGTCATTGCAAAATCAAAGCAAAAAAGCATTGATACAAAGAATCAAAAAATAGTAGCTGAAAATATCGTCATTGCAAAATCAAAGCAAAAACGTATTGATACCAGGAGGCAAAAAATAGTGGATAATAATATTCTTTTAGCCCTAAAAAAGTGTGAAGATGAAAAGCTGAAATATGAAAATATCGGGATAAAGAAATTGCTTACAGAGGTAGAGGAGCATTTCAGTATCATGTTTAATTTATCATCCGATATATTATTTGATTCTGATCTTTTAGCTGATAAGGTGATGGTAAATGATGCTTATGAAAAGGAATTCGGCTATAAAAGAAAGAAAAATAGGATGTCTTCAAAAGATTGGGTAATCCATATTCATCCTGATGATAAAGAAGAGTTTATGAAAGAATATCACAGGGTTCTAAAATCAAAAATAATTAATTGGAAGAATGGTTATCGTTTTTTGAGAAGGGATGGTTCTGTTGCCAATGTATTGATCAGCCGTATTATCTTGCGAAACTCTGATGGCAACGCCTACCGGGTGATTGGTTCCGTGCATGATATTAGCAAACAAAAAGTGCTTGAAGAAAGCCTGGAACGGGAGATCAAATTAAAGGAAATGCAGATTACAGCAGCAGCAGAGGATGCCAAAGATACAGAAAGGTCGGATATAGGAAAAGAACTTCATGATAATGTAAACCAATTACTCGTCGCGTCAAAGCTATACTTAGAAATGGCAAAGTATGGAGGGAAAGACAGTGAAATGTATTTAAGCCGTTCTTCCGAATACACCCTTACTGCCATTGAAGAGATCAGGAAATTAGGTAAGGGTTTAACAACAAATGCCATTAAGGATTTAGGCCTTTGCGCAGCTATCGAAAATATCCGCCACGACACAATGGAAGTGAATGCTGTGAAAATAGTATTTAAAGTAGAAGATTTTATTGAAAATAGCGTGAATGATGAATTCAAACTGAATATCTACAGGATCATACAGGAGCAACTGAATAATATTCTGAAACATGCCAAAGCAACTAAAGTTGTTATAAAACTCTTGCAAAATAAAAAATTTGTTAAGCTAATTATTTCAGATAATGGAATTGGTTTTGATACCGGTAAAAAGATGAACGGAATAGGTATTGCCAATATTAAAAGCCGTGCGGCTTTTTATAATGGTACTGCTGATTTTATTTCTCAACCCGGAAGCGGATGTTTTTTGACTGTAATATTTTCTGCTTCAGACAAACTTTTGAAGAGAGCTTAAGAGCTGGTGAACAATCATCTGATTCGGACGGAAATTCTTTCAAAAAGCTTCACCCCGATGTTGAATTAAAAGCTATCGGCTCCTGCATTTTGCCCTAAAAAAAGAGCCCGAATCAAATTTTTGGTTTTGAGACCATCTCTTAAAAATGAAGCAGGCAACAACTATTTTGTATTGTCGCCGCAAAGGTGGATAGAGTTAGCCATTACCCAAATGAAATCTCTTTTGCAAAATACCCAAATGAAAAACTGAAATAAAGTTTGATGAAAAATAAATAGCTATACAGCAAAAGTACTTTTAATGCAAAAACCAAATCACACTAATCATTCAAATTAAAAGAATCAAGGTTCAGAAAATTGATCCTCAATAAATAATTGAAAGCATAATAATTGATTCATTAATTTCTTACTTGTGAGGTAACTTATTTGCTTTTTGCCTCTTAGCTGGAATGAAATGAAAACGCACACTATTGCCTTTACCAATGAATTGAAATATGAAGTAATACTAAATATGTAAGGCCTATTGTAAAGAAATATAGCCGATAAAATGGAAGAAAGCATCGCCCAAAACCTGCAACTGGTAGTGGCATTGAGGCAAAGTTTTTTGGAAAAGGAGTTTGAGGGATGGTTGCTGTAGTATGATGTAAATTTCAGTTGTTGCAAAAAATGCAACAGATGGCAGAAGAGTAATTGATGATAATGCGTTAGTGGCGCTTACATTGATGATTGCCGAATCTAACCCGGTTGATAAAAGCATGATGATAAAAGTAATAGTCAATTTAATTAACAATAAACAATGAGCAACAACACCTCATTGTACAAATAAATGGCTATGCAGCAAAAGGACTTTTAATGCAAAAACCTAATCACGTTAATCATTCAAATCAAATGAATCAATATTCAGGCAATTGATGTGGTAATGACAACTAATATTTCCAAGGATCCCGCAGCATGGAAGCCTCATGTTCGCACCAAAGAAAATACGGAAGCTGTAAAAGCAAGGTTTAAAGATCCGGACGATCCTTTGAAGATCGTGATAGTAAGAGATATGTGGCTTACCGGTTTTGATAATCCTCCACTCAATACGTTGTATGTAGATAAGATAATGAGCGGACACAACCTGATACAGGCAATCAACCGTGTAGCAACGGTGTTCAGGGATAAGCCAAGCGGTTTGATCGTGGACTATATTGGCATTGGTGATAAACTGAGAGACGCCACAAAAAAATACACATCCAGTGGTGGCAAAGGGAATATCACCATTGATACGGAAGAGGCTTTTGAGATGGCAACAGAATTTATCGCCGCCTTAAAGTTTAAACTTCCGAAAGATTTCAATTATGATAAATGGCTTTCGTTAAGTAAAGGAGACCAGTTAAAATTGGTAAGCCACGCAACCAATTATATTTTGAGTGATGAAACACGAAGTAAGGAATTTATGCTCGACGAAATGAAACTGACAAGCCTGGTGCCGGTAATAAAAAATGATTCGCGCATCGGTGATCTTTCATTGGATATTTTATTTCTTCAGCATGTAGGCGCTGCCGTTAGGAAGATAAAAAATCCCGTAACCAACATCCGGAAGAAAGAAGGGCAGATAAAAGATTTGATACACCGAAGCATTGAAAGCGAAGAAGTGGTTGATGTATTTACAATGGCAGGCATTGATAAGTTTGATATTTCCATTATTAACGATGATTTCCTGGCAACAGCAAAAGAACAAAAAAGCGGTAATGAATTAAAGCTGGAACTGATAAGGAAGATCATGAATGATGAAATAAAAATTCGCCAGTATAAGAACCTCATAAAATATAAAAAACTAAAAGAAGAAGTAGAAAAGATTATCAGCGATTATCACAATCATTTCTTTGACAGCCTGGTGGCTCTGCAAAAAATGCGTGAGGCCGCAAGAGAAATACAGGAAGAAGATGAAAGAAGAAAAGTGTTAGGCTTAACCGAAGATGAAGAAGCCTTTTATGAAATACTGGCCAGTCATAAAAATGCAGTGGGTGATTTTGACTTGATAAAAGAGATTGTAAAGGAAGTAACTGCTGCGGTAAAAAAGAACCTGCAAATAGATTGGTATAAAAAAGATGATGCCAAAGCCCAGGTAATACTTGCGGTGAAAAGAGTGTTGATGAAGAAAGGCGTAAAGCTGGAATTAAAGGAAATACTGGATGATATCATGGAGCAGGCGGAAGCGAGGTATAGGGAATGGTGGGGAGAGGTGGCGTAGGGGAAGAAAAATGGTAGCTTCAACCTTAAAAGCAATGGATAATCGTAGGAATAAATAAGTTTGCTCATCATATGTTTTCGCAATCCTATTTAACGGCGCCTGTTGTTCAATTAGTATTGATTATCAAATATTTACGTCCTATTACCCTCACTTACTTAAACATTCTTCTATGTACCCTGTCTTTCCCTTTGCTGCGGACAATTTCCATGATTTACCGAGTGGGTGATGTGGGATTGCGAAAGAAAGGGAACACCACGAAGGCTGAGCAATAGTTACATCAAATTTCCTGTCTCTTTTCACTTTTGAATCGCATGAATTGTGTTCCATTTTGTTTGCCTGAGAGATGCTAACTCAGCAACCCGATCTGAATCACCATATTTAATTTTAAATAATGAGATTAACACATCAGCGCAATCGAAATGAAAATCGTTATTGCAACTTTCAACTATATTAAATACCCACATATAAGTGTTTTCCATGTTTTTAAGTTTAATGTTATTATTAATTGAGTATGCTTACATTTTTTATCTCATACAACAGGCAAATACGTTTTATAGTCCGGATTTTTATTGTTGTTTGATGATGCAAAGATGCAAATCTTAACTACCTTATTGGACTCTTTTCGATAAGCGAATACCCTATTTCGACGACTGGTAAATTTCTGACGATGATTGGATTAGTGCAGTTAACAGCTGTTCAATACCTTGATGCCAAAAAAAGCCGGTTCAAGCCGGGACATTAAATTCTTTGGAGAAACTTGCGCGAAACCATTTAGTTTTTATAATTCAACGAAGAGAGTGGAGATACTAGCGCCAAAACTGGGGACTAACATGAGACGTTCTATGAGAAAAAAATTTACATTTGTAAGTTTCTATTATTAAAATGTCCCAAGTACCATTTTCAGTTTCAGCTCGAACAGCACAACTAATAGGGCAGCAGAATTTTTCTACTGCCGAGGGGGCAATTATTGAACTAGTAAAAAATTGCTATGATGCAGATGCCAAAAATTCAATTGTTTTGTTTGATAACACAAATAAAGATTTTGCATCTCATTCGATATTTATTATGGACAATGGTGATGGAATGACTGAAAAAATTATTCGTGAACATTGGATGATGATAGGAACTGATAATAAGGAGGATGAATTTGAAACAGTTTCGGGTCGAGTAAAAACGGGCGCAAAAGGTATAGGAAGGTTTGACTTAGATAGGTTAGGCGAAATTGCAGAAATGTATACTTTACCAAAGGAAGGAACAGAAGGCAATTATTGGAAGGTAAATTGGAATGATTTCAAACAAAAGGGAATTTCAATATCAGAAGTAAATGCAACGTTAGAAAGTCTTTCAACTCTTGATTATAAAAATAAAATCGCTAAACTCTCTGCAAACTTTTCGCAGCTTGAAACTTTTATCAAAGAAAAAAATATCGATTTTAATAATGGAACTGTAATTAAAATTTCAAACCTAAAAGAAGAATGGACGGAAGATGAAATAAATAGGCTTTTTGAAAACTTAGGAATTCTTATTCCCCCTAAAGAACAACCAATTTTTAGTATCGCATTATTTCCCAAAAATTTACCAACAGAATATGGAGAACTATCAGGTGCATTCTATGACGATTACGATTATAAATTATCAACTAATTATTTAGATGAGTTGGATTTAAATAAAATCGAGAAGGATTACATGGAAGTTTTTACGATGCCACTTATGGGAGAGTTTCCTTTTGATTATAATACGTTTAAAAATGAAAAATTTGATTATCAAATTAAATTAAACGAGTTAGTTAAGGGTCAAAGTGAAATTGATAATAACAACCTGCTTAATAAAATTGGAAAATTTGATTTTACATTTTATTATTTAAAGAATTCAAGAAGTGACGATAAAAGTGAATCAAATACACAAAAATATCCTTATAGAAATTTTAATAGTGCAAGCAGAAGAGCATGGTTAAAGAAATTTGGGGGCATAAAAATTTTTAGAGATGACTTTCGAGTGCGTCCATATGGTGAATATGGTCAAGATTGGTTAGGATTGGGTGAACGACAAGCTCAAAGTCCTCAGGGAGCAGGGCAAAGAATTGGTGCATTCAGAATAAGACCTAACCAAATTTCGGGAACAATAAATATTTCTAGGATTTCCAATATAAGTTTTCAGGATAAATCAGGTCGGGAAGGAATACAGGAAAACGATGTATTTGATTTATTCGAATCGATAATTAAAGGAATTATAAATCAATTTGAAAGGGATCGAAATATAGTAATGTATTCTTTTTCGGAACTAAATAAAAAATTAAATGCAGAGGAGGAAGCTAAAATAAAAGCTGCTGAGGAGGCAAAAAGAATTTTAGAAGAACAGCAAAAAACAGAACAGCAAAAGCAAAACAATTATGCTAATCACGTTTCTAATATAAATACTCCAACGGAAACGGAAGTTACCTTAGCTAAAGGACTACAAGCACAAGAAGAAGAAATTGAAGAAAAGGAAAATGAAATTCGGTTGCTTCGAAGTTTATCAGGCACAGGTTTGATTGTTGCATCGTTTGCGCATGAGTTACGAAGTTTGAGAACTTTACTTGTATCCAGAACTGATGATCTAAAAAATGTTTTGGAAAAATATCTTAACCTTCAAGAGATAAAAAAAATACCATCTGAAGAAAATCCTTTTTCTATGCTCAATCACATGAGAGATCAGGATGTTCAAATCAAACATTGGCTTGATTATTCATTATCAGCATTAAAAAAAGATAAACGAACAAGAACTAATATTGATATTTCAGATTATTTTAAATCTTTTAAAGAAAATTTGGATAATGCTTTAAAAAGAAGAAAAGTAAATCTATTATTAAGGAATAATCTTGATATGCCAACATTGATTAGAGGGTTTGCTATTGATTTTGATACTTTATTCAACAATCTATTAATCAATTCTCTAGATTCTTTTAAGAGACGTAAAGATAATCATATAAGAAATGTAGAAATTTCATATAAGACTGACAACAGATTACTTAAAATTTATTTTATGGATACAGGGGCTAGCATCTTGAAAGAATGATCGAAAATCACTTTTAATATTGTCGTGAATGTATTTCTTTATTAGTTCGACCCTGTTGTATTCGTGAAATAGCTCATTTGCATCATCCTGTATTTTATTTCGTATAGCCATGCCCGTACTTTTTTATTATGATGCTTTGGGGATATTTTTCAATTTGTTGGTAAGATTGATATCTGTACCGTTTCTTCCTCTCTCTTGGGAGCTACCGTTAGGACACATTTTTATTCGTTTTGAGCCAGATTCCATTCTTGATAAATATTAGCAAAGCGGTCTACTCCTTTCTTTAGTATGATAGGGCCACGCGGACGTTGGCTATTAAAATTTTCCACCCTCCCAGTCGTGCTATTATCCATGTTGCCCACGTTCGTTTAGTCGGATTATTTTTGTTTTTACTTTTTTCTGTTTCTCCCTGTAGTATTTCGTTGATGGCTTTTAAACAATTAATTTTTTTTTGATTAAACACCTGGTAAGCCAATCCATGGTGTGATAATAAAAAAAAGAACTGTAACTTCTTCTTTAGATTAAGATTTTTAAAGGGGAGTAGGTTCAAAGCATTACCCTTTTTTCTCGTTACTGTTAAAGGCTGAAAACGAGCTGCGCTTTAAGGCGCGGCTTTTGGTTTAATGCAATAATTTGGTAATTATAGTCTTTCAATATTTGATTTTATTCTTTGAAGCAATACTTCAAAATCCAACTGCCCGTTATAATAAAGCGCTGCAGTTTCTTTGTACCTTTTTATGAAATCCGCTTTTATCGCAGAATCGTTCAATAAAAATGCTTCATTTTCTCCAATGGGAATCGCCCTGTCTGCTGCCGGAAATCTTTTTTGCTTATGTGCTAGATATTCTGGTGTACCGATAAATTGTTGGACGGTATCATCACCCAGCAGGCAATACACATCATAATACTGCCGCATAAAATTAGGCCGTTCCTGTTCACCACTTTGCTCCTTCCTGAATTTTGTTGCAATTGTCTGGAGCTTTTCAACAAATGTGTAGCCCCTGTCATAGCAAACAATATCGATAGCCCTGTTATCAATGATATCAATACTCGCAGTTTGGATGGCTTTATCAAAAGCCCAGGAACTGATAGTTAGTTTTTGATTAGGTGTGATAGTATCAAATCCTGCTTCCAGTAGTATACCTTCCTTAACGCCCTCGATTTTATCAAAAATGTTTTTGTAAATTAACCGTATGCCACCGCTGCGGTAATAATCGGGATCATCAAAAGCTTCATCTCTTTCTACAGCAACGATTCCATCAATTTTAATATTTGTTGCTACCCAGTTGTAGAATTCTTTTCTGGCAGCAATATTGGCCGGTTTTGTATTATTCGGATTCTCATTGATCTTAAATGCTGACGGTGGCGTTATATGAATATCTATATCTTCTGAAAAACGCTCAATAATCCTGTACCCTTTTGATAAGGATGTTCCACCCTTTAATTCAAATTTAAAGCCTTGTTTTGATAACCCATACAATACATGCATGATCCAGTAATCCTTTTCAACCAGCGTGGGTAGTATATTCATTTCATCCGCTACAATTTTTAACAATGAAGGGAATTCTTTATGATTGTGTAAATAATCTGACGCCATTGGTTTACTTTTCATTAAGCATTGGCGAGAGTATTTTTTTTGCTTTTATGTTTGCGTACTCTTTAACCGAATATGATAATTTCTTTTGGTCCATCATTGGCACTTTAGTCGCTACCTTCTTTAATACTTCACCAGGGTCTTCAGCCAACTGATCAAGGTTATTTACCAGATCTACCAACAGGAATTCTTTGGACAATGTATTTGGGAAATGATGCTTCATCTGGAAATGAAATGTACGGTTGCCAAGCTTAAATTCTCCATGGCGCTTATGATTATAAACGGTTGTTTTATTGTACAATTGCGTGGTACCAACTCCGAGAGTATTATAGGCATTTGGGGAAGTCATGAGAAACCGTCCATCCTTTAAGAACGTATGGACAAGTGCTGTTTCCTCCGGGGGAAGTTTACCAAATACGGATTTCTTCGGGTAGTAATAAACACCCGGCGATACCTTTTGAAGAGTACCTTCATTTACCAGCGCAGCAAGGTGGCGGTCAACGGCATTAGACCATTGCACCAATTCATTACGGCGATAAACATTACCCCTTTTCAAATGCTTTTTTAATTCTTTCAATTGTGCCATAATTGCAAATATAATACATTTATCTAAATTTAGCATGTATAATTATTAAAAATTCATGCAATTTAATACCATAACATTATTATTTTCAACGATTAATGTTTTTACTAAAATTCACATTTACTAAATTGTGAGTTTTGCCTCCGGGCATCCATCATTCCTTACTGGTTTTTGCAGAAGATGTCATGTATGAGACCTAAAACAAATACACCCAAAAGATTTATGAATTAATATGTCAATGGAAGGATATTGATGTTTATACACTAAATATTATTAAATTCAGGGAATTACTTCTTTTAGAAAATAAATATTCGGAAACCAAAGACCCAATAAAAAAAATAATCCGGCCATCAGAAAAAAACCTGAAAGAAATCGGCGATGTGTTTTCGATTTCAGTTTAACAAAAAAAGGGAGTGTAATTACCCATTTTAATTTTATAATTAAAACAAAAGCCGTACTTAAAAAAGAAAGTGAACATCAGATTATTGTGAAGGAGGACACTATTAATTTACTTCGGCAACACTTTGGTTACCCCAACGTTAAGTTAGCATTATCAATTTTTTTTAAAGGGAAATTCCGGGTAAAATAAAAATTCATAAAATTTGTTGCTTTGCGTGGTTCTATAAATAAGAAATATACCGCTGATGATTAACATGAGGCCACCACCGGAAAACCAGGCATCTTCCTTTCAGTGTATCGTTAGCATTTGGTACCTATTTTCTAATCATTATATCTCCCACAATGGTTTGGAAATGCGGTATCATCCAAAACAAAATTGCAGATGTAAAAGAAAAACCGGATAATATTTTTAGGTTAATAGTGTTAGATTCTTTTTTTATAAGTAATCATAAAAATCTACATTTCAGATTTTTATTTAATGCAGTAATAACATAATTTAGTTTAAAGGTTTAGGTCTCATAATTTTAATCTTATCGCTACATTAAAAACCCTTCCATCCAACGGGGCATAAATTTGTCTGAAAGTAGGATTGCTTATGGGAGGAATTACAATGTTTTCAAACAGTGTTTGTCTTACATCAAATATATTTTCACAATTAACGATTAAGTCTAAATGCTCAAAATGCTTTTGGGCAATCAACCCACTGGTGAAATAACTTCTCGTCTTTGTATCAAAATCACGATACATGGAGGAAAGGTAATATCCTTCAAAAGCAACAGAAAAATTATCTTCCTTTTCATAAATAATGTCAATATTTATTTTGTTCTTTGGAGTTAACGGAACAAAGGATTGAATGGTGTTGTATTTTCTTCGTGCATCAATAAAACTATACCCTACAAAAAATTGAAAGTCATCAATATTTAAACGGACATTCGTTTCAAAACCTTTTGTTATTATGGGCTTACTCCTGTTTACAAAGTGAAAAGTATCCAGTTCCAAAGGGTTATTTATTTGTGTAATAAAAAAAGATTGATTGACGTTTATTGAACTTTCATCTCCAATCTGTTTCTTATAATTAAAATCTAAATTCCCCCCGGTAGATTTTTCTGCTTTAATAGTATTGGATAAAGGCTGGATATTATTAATACCTGCCTGTTCTGCTTCTGTTGAAAATATAGTGGGCAATTTGTAACCCAGCCCGCTACCGGCTCTCACATAAAATTCTTTATTGAATTTATACATTACGGCCAAACGCGGCAACACAAAAGTTCCGAATTGGTTTTGATAATCGGTTCGCAATCCTGCCTCTAAAGTAACTTTCTGAGTGGGTTTCCAGTCATCCTGCAAAAATATCCCTGTGGTTATATAATTATAATTTCTCTGAAGGTGGCTTTTACTGCTGTCCTCTGTAAATTTTTCAGAAGTAACATTTATACCGGCAACAAATTGTTGTTTTGCTATTTTAAAATTGTAAGAAGCTTCAGAGTAGGTACTGGTTTGATTCCCTTTAAAAGTAGATGAAGGTTGATTAATCCCCCTGTCAAAATAAGATTCACTGTTTTTGAGGGTTAGTGAATTGCCTTTTTCAAATTTCTTTTCAAATAAGAATTGTGAGGAAACGCGATTGGAAATATTTTGCTCATAAAATTGGTGCAAGCTGTCAGGTTGATTTTTCAATACAAGCATATCTCCCCCTTTGCGATTATCAAAAGTTCCATTAAGTCCGAAACGCAGGGTGGTTTTGGGATTAAAATAATAATAAAAGGTGGGTGTAATGGTAAAAGTTTTGGTTTGCGGAACATCAGAAAAGCCGTTTTTACTAACATCTACCGCTTTTTGAAAGTTATTGGCTGTAAGAAAAGTAAGGCCAACTTTTTTCCATTTTTGGGAAAAATATCCATCAACATCTGTCCCTGATTGGGAAGTCCGGTTTCCCAAAAATGTCAATTCTCTTTTTTCATGTGGTTGTTTTGAAATTAAATTGATGATACCACCGATTGCATCACTACCATACAGTGAAGAAGAGAACCCTTTAATTATTTCTATCTGCTTCAAATCAAGCGGAGGAATCTGCATAATACTCAACCCCTGCGCAAATCCGCCATAGAGAGGGAAACCGTCTTTGAGTACCTGGGTATATTTACCGTCAAGCCCCTGTAATCGCATACTCACATTTCCATTTACCGCGGAAGTTTGCTGCGCTTGAATGCTCGATGATTCCAATAAAAGTTTTGAAATGTTGGTAGGTTTAATATTGGTTTCCTCATTTACCTCATCTTTCCCAATTACCTCTACCCGGATTGGAATATCCTCTATACGCGAATTAGTCCTGGTGGTTGAAACAATAACATCGTTTAATTCGCCGGTTTCTTTTTGTAAAAGAATTTCAACCGGTTGCCGTTGTGATAATGGAAATGAAAATTCCATTTCCTTTTCTGTATAACCGATTGAAGAAAAGACAATTTCATACTCACCTTTTGGGATATTATTGATGGATATCATCCCGCTGGAATCGGAGGAAGCGCCCATCTTTAATTTATGAATAAAGGCTGATACTCCTATAAGATTTTCATTGGTGGCGTTGTCTTTAACAATTGCCCTAAAGCTGTTTTGGGCATGAGCAAAAAGAGGAAATAAGAAGAGAAGGTTGATTAATTTTTTCATTGATAAAATAATTTGATGCACATTTAAAATAAATTACACTGTTATCCTTACAATGAAGGATAATGAACAAAATTTATAAATGGCATCAAATACGAATACTACGAAAAAGAAGGTAGCCCTTTATGGAAGCTGAAAATTGAGTACGTCTGCAGAGAACATTTTTAAAAGCCGGGTAGGCATTTCCCGCGAATATTTCTTGTGTTTGTTCTTTTATATTCCCTTGCTCAAAAACAGTTTCCTTTTGTAAGTCAGCAGATGAAAATTGCTCTATGTAATTATGAGAATTGCTATTAAGGATTTTTTCGCCAGTCCACTCAAGTGATGACAATAGAAATAATACAGAGGCAACTACTAGCAGGCTTTGTTTAATATACTTTCTCCTAAAAAAGTTGGCCATGTGAAATACACCATGTTCGAAATTGCCAATTCTTTCAATTACCCCAACAAAAAATATAAATAAACTGTATAACAGATTCCCTTTTTTTCCACGTGCCGGTAATGCAATTTGCCTTGCAATACTGTAAGAAAAAAGTAAAATATCAAGAATGATAATGAGAATTTTACCTGTTAATTTTTTTATATTGGCCATTTTGTAAAAGAATTGCAAAAGTAATCTTTGAGTTAATTATAGTGCTGATTTTTTGACAGAGTTGAAAATTTAACACTGTTAATAATATTTTCTTCGAATGAAAATGGAGTGAGTATAAACGGCTACAATAAGCGTGAACAATGGAATTCTTTTATGATATTAAACCCCGCTAACAAACTTATCGTTGCCTTTATTCAAAAAGGAATTAAAAATAACTGGTGTTCTTTTAGATGCTCAAAAACCAATAAAAAAAAGAAGTGAATACTTTAAAAATCAAGTAGGCAAACAAATAATCCCGATTCCTGTTTTTAAAATCCTCCATTCAATAGTACATTCTTTATTTAAAATTTGGTTTGACCGCTTTATATATTTCTATCTCACGAAACTTCAACATGCTAACAGAATCCACCTATATGTTTGCCTTTTTAGTATAAGAATTGGAGCCTGCCTAATTACCGGTTTCATAAGTATTTGGAACTAATGGCACCTACAATAATTTAAATAGTTAAATGCCCTAGGCCATGTATAAGTTTCATTATTTTTTTATCAACTTACTGATTTTTCCTCTTTCACATTTTTTTTAAAGTACTGTATCAGATTGATTTGCATCTTTTAGAGTTTATCAATCATGAAAGAATAAAACCTTTAGATAGTTTCTTTAGTTTTATTACCAATACTGCTTTTATCATTTGTTTTGCAATACCTGTTTTACTTTTGATTTTTGCGATCATAAAACATCGGGTTACATTAAAAAGACAAAGCTGGCTGATACTCATTTCACTGGGTATCAACACGGCAGTGATAGAGATTATAAAAAGGGTAGTAAACCGCCAGCGTCCCTATAAAGTAGATTTTTTTATCGAAAAGTTAACCGGAGGCAGCGGTCCTTCCTTACCATCAGGCCATACAGGAGACGCTTTTTTAATTGCAACTGCCCTAAGTGTTTGTTAAATAATAAGTAGTACATTTGAAGCTAAATTAAATATTATGTTTAGCGATGAAGTGTTACAAAAAAAATTTAAAACAATCCTTCCGCA
>JGI20206J14855_1000477_pt1 | contig 13962 bp, 10 predicted proteins | sample NGESurdeep092012_6_FD_14855 | JGI IMG/M metagenome (IMG submission 14855) | reverse complement strand
AAAGAAAGTAAAGAATCGCATCAGCTAATTGAGGAATTTATGTTGCTCGCCAACCGGTCCGTTGCAACGCATGTTTCAAAAATAAAAGTAAATAAAAAACCCATTCCTTTTCCTTATCGGATACATGACACACCTGATGAAGAAAAATTAAAACCTTTTGTTGCTTTTGCAAAGAAATTTGGATATAAATTTGACATGAAAGATGAGATTGAAACTGCAAAATCATTTAACCAGTTGATGATTGATGTACATGGAAAGCCTGAGCAACATGTGCTTGAGCAATTAGGAATCCGTACGATGGCCAAAGCGATCTATACTACAGAAAATGTGGGCCATTATGGTTTAGGCTTTGAAAATTATTGCCATTTTACATCCCCCATAAGGCGTTATCCGGATATAATGGTGCATAGAATTTTGCATGAGATACTTGAAAATAAAATTCAAGTGGACAAGAATATGGAAGTAAAATGCATCCATTGCAGCCAGCGGGAAAGGGCCGCGATGGAAGCAGAGCGCGCAGGAAATAAATACAAACAGGTAGAATTTATGATGGATAAACTGGGTGAAGATATGGAAGGTGTCATCAGCGGGGTTTCTTCTTTTGGCTTTTGGGTAGAGACTGTGAATGAAAAATGTGAAGGATTGGTTTCTATAAAAGATATTTCTGATTATGATGATTTTAGACATGATGATGCAGAATATGCATTGGTAGGCATTCGCACAGGTAAAAAATTCAGGATGGGCGATAAAGTACAGGTAAAATTAGTGGCAGCTAACCTGGAAAAACGGCAATTGGATTTTGACTGGATACCAGGCGTGGGAAGTTTGAAACAGAAAGCAGAGAAGGGGAAGAAAAAGAATGTGAAAATATAAAAATTAGCCAATGTGCTGATTAGCTAATGTGATAATGCAGTAAACAATACTGTGAATTTAAAATTTGAAAATATAAAACAAAATAATGCGCACATGAACCAGGACAACTCAGTGCAGGAAACTTATCATAAAAAAAATATTGGTTTGAATAATTCTTCCTCGCCAGTCGACGAAAATGGGAAAAACTGTCTTCATTCTTTTCGTGATTTATCCCGGCTTTTTGAAAAAAGATTTAATGTGTCTCATTTTCCTAAGGAACCTGAAAAATTGTATGATGCTGCGCAACATTTACTAACGGCAGGGGGTAAACGCATTCGGCCGGTAATGTGCCTTATGGGCAATGAGATGTTTGAAGAAATAAAAGAAGATGCTTACTATGTTGCAGTTGCCATTGAACTGTTTCACAATTTTACTTTGATACACGACGACATTATGGACAAGGCGCCATTGCGTCGCGGCATGGAAACGGTTCATACCAAATATGGCGAATCTACCGCACTGCTTGCAGGAGATGTGATGCTGGTAACCGGTTACGAAAGCTTACAAAAAGTACATATTGATTATTTACCCCGGGTACTTTCTCTTTTCAATAAAACTGCAAAAGAAGTTTGTGAAGGGCAGCAATTGGATATGGATTTTGAAAAAACACCTGATGTAAGTTTTGATGATTATGTAAAAATGATAACACTCAAAACTTCGGTGGCGCTTGCTGCCAGCCTACAATTGGGTGCTATTTTGGGAGGTGCCGGCAAAGGAAACCAGGAGCACTTATATGAGTTTGGGAAAAATCTTGGCATTGCTTTCCAGGTGCAGGACGATTACTTAGATGCATTTGGCGATCCTGAAAAGTTTGGAAAAAAACAAGGCGGAGATATTATGGCAAATAAGAAAACTTTTTTATTGCTTCAGGCCATGAAGGTATTATCAGCAGGGCAACAAAAAGAGCTGAATCGTATTTTATCTATAAAAGATGAAAGTAAAATTCAGCCCGTACTTGATATTTATAAATCGTGCGACATTGACCAATGGGCAAAAGAATTGAAACATAAATATTTCTCAATTGCTATGGATCACCTTGAAGAGACAGCCGTTGTTTCCTCAAGGAAAAAACCATTGGAAGAACTTGCACTTTTTTTGATAGAAAGAGATATGTAAAAATTACCGCTTTCGCATCTCATGGTCTTTATTTAGTTCAATGGCCTTACCCATATATTCCTAAAACTGATTGGTTTACTTTTATCACCATGTGCCTGCAATTTAATCGGGCTTGGTCCATGTGCTTTGTAAGAAGGATGGCCTATATAAAGAGTGGGTCCTTTTAATTCTACATTATTCTGAATCAAAATTCCATTAAAGAATGCAGTTACTCTTGCAGGAGATTTTAATGATCCGTCTTCGTTAAAGCGTGGCGCAGTCCATATTACATCATAAGTTTGCCAAACTCCGGGAGGAAAATTAGCATTTACCAATGGAGGAAATTGTTTATAAACGGCACCTGCCTGTCCGTTTACATAAGTGGGATTATTGTAATTGTCCAATATCTGTAATTCATATCCATCATCACCTTTTCCTGTAGAAGCCATGAACAAACCGCTGTTTCCACGAGCCTGACCTGATCCTTCGATATCTTTTGGTTCCCTCCATTCTAAATGCAATTGATAGTCCATAAATCTTTCCTTTGTTTGAATGTTCCCGGCTTTTTTGTTTACAGTAAGGATACCATTTTTTACAAACCAATCTGCTTGTTTGGTTGTATCATCCGTCGTAACCCATTTGTCTAAATTTTTTCCGTCGAATAGAATAAGAGCATCGGAAGGTGCTTCCCCGCAGTTTTTGCCGGGAGTAACTACTGGCGGCACGGGAGTATAATACTCAGTATCTTCCGGTTTCATTGTTTGTTGTGCATTGGCAGCAACGATACTGCCCGCAATAAGGGCCATAGAGAAAAAGAATTGTTTTTTCATGATTGTATATATTTTTATTTTAAAATCTTGCCATCAGTTTGAAATTAATTAACCTGGGTGTCAGCCGGTTGGGGATGCTAAATGTATCGTTTGCATAATCTTTTATTAATTGATAAGAAATAATGTTAGCACGGTCTATGAGGTTAAATACTTCCAGGCTTGCCCAGATATTATCAAAACCACGAAATGGAGAATGGCTGCGCCTTAATGATTTTTCACTTAGCAGCAATGCACTAAAGCCAATATCAGCTCTTATATATGGTTCAATGATCAATGCATTGCGGTATTTGGGATCATTAGGAATATTGTAAGTCATATTGCTTCCGTAAATCAGGTTTAAATGTACTTTAAAATTTTTATTAGTGCTTAAATAATCCTGCAAAAATAAACCCATGGTAATCAGGCGATCGCTTGGCCTTCTTATCCATCCTACATTAGTGCGCACGCTATCTGCTATTACCTGGTCTGTAGTTTGAGAAGTAATTACCTGGCCTTCGGCATTTTTATAATTGTAATAAAAATAATTATTTATATTTTCCATTGTTCGGCTAATCCCTAAGCTGAACCAGCTTTCAGCATCTTTTACAAGATCTGTAAATAGCCTTGTTTCAATTCCTGTCGCAAATGCACGCGCGTCATTTTCTCCAAAATATTGAATCCTAACATTATCAATATCATAAGGATCTACATCCCAGAGTGATTTATAGTAGGCTTCTGTAGTAATATGCATAGGCCTGCCCCCATGCGATAGATCATAATCAAATCCCGCTACAAATTGGACGCTTTTTTGGCTCTTTAAAGCTGTATTTACCGTACCGTCGTATCTCAACATTTCACGATAGAATGGCGGCTGGTCGTAGATTCCCGCGGATGCTTTAAAAACAACGTCTCTTTTCCAGTCGGGCCTGAAGCTGATTTGAGCGCGCGGGCTTACCAGGAATTCTTTGTTGAGAGAATTATAATTAAATCTGACTCCTGCCTGTAAAGCAACATCCCGTGGACCGTTGCTTAGACGAATATTATCCTGTAGATAACCACTGTATTTATCAATGGTAAGATTCTCCTGCGATTTTAAAACGTTGCTTAAATTAAGTTGATTTGGATTATAGGGCAGCGAATATCCGGCGCTGTCCTGGTATTCCCATTCATTCAGGTGGTCGCTGATAATGGTATGATCAACTCCAGCGCCCCATTGTATAAAATGTTTGCCCAGGTCGTAACTTCCTTTGTGGCTAAAATTGTAAACCTGTATATTCAGTTGGTCACGTGCATAATTCTGATACACACCCGCACCTAACGGATTGGTTATTTGCCCAAAATCGGGTTGGGTTTTATCAAAATTGATTTCGCCAAAAAGATACGTTCCTGTGATGTCCGAATTTTCATTTTCATTATCGCCATATCCGCTTAGCATCCATTTTAATTTCAGGCGTTTATTTAAAGCCTGTACAAGTGTAAATCCTAAAATGCTGCTATTGTAATTATCTTTTTCCTGTCCGGTAAAATAAATATCCAACCCTATATTGGTGGTAAATAAGGGTGAAAATACAGCAGTGGACTTTTGTGCAGATTGTGGTACGAATGTAAATCTAGATCCGGAAATAATTCCTAAAACTTCCAATTGTAATTTCTTTGAAATTTTATAAGTGAGATATGCCTGCAGGTCGGATGCAGAAGGAACGTAATTTCCTACTGTTTCCTGGCTGCTCAGCAGATCTTTATTGGTTTTACTTCTCACTCCAAATAGCCACGAAAGTTTTTGATTTTTTGAAACGCCTTCTAAATGTAACCCTTGTTCCAGTGGACTTACATAGACGGAACCACCAAATGAAACAGGTTTTTTATATTGAATATCCAGTACGCTGCTTATTTTATCGCCATACTTTGCCTGGAAACCGCCTGTATAAAAATCAATATTCTTTACCAGGTCAGGATTGATAAAACTCAAACCTTCCTGCTGTGCATTATTCACAAGATAAGGGCGGTAAATTTCAAAATCATTTATATAAATCAGGTTCTCGTCATAATTTCCTCCCCTTACAGAATATTGTGAAGTAAGCTCATTATTGCTGCCCACCAACGTTTTTATTAATCCTTCCACACCGCCGGTAGCACTGGGAAGTGTAACTGCATTTTTCGGATTTATATTTATTAATCCTGTTTCGTTCCTTTCTTTATTGCCAGAGATAACGACAGGCGCTAAGATTTTACTGCTTCGTGTGAGCCTTACTGTTACCCGTTCTTCTTCGCCTTCGCTTAAGTAAAAATTCTTTTGTTCATCACGAAAGCCCGGATGTGAAAAAACCAACGCAAATGCTTTTTCTGCCGGCACTTTTATGCGGTATTCCCCTGAATCAGAGGCGACAATACCATTTTGTTTTCCCAGGATGGTAACGGTAACGCCTCCTAAGGGGTCTTCATTTTCATCAATTATTTTGCCCGAAATAACTGCGGTCTTTTTTTGGGCAGACGATGAAAGTGCTACAAAAAGAAAAAAAATAAAGACCGGTAATCTCATAAGGTGTTGATAATATTTTATGAATGCGCCCATAAAACCAAAGGCTCGTTTTAGGTAAAGTTCATTCCATCGCAAATGTAAGGTGGTTACATGTCCTTTTAAAGAAAAAATTTCTATTATTATAATCACTATTATCCCGATAAAATTCTGTGAATTACCTAAAACACTTTAGGGACAAGAGTCACGACTCTCCCCCGGGAGAGGCCCGTCTGTAGGAAGCAGCCAGGCTGAGGTTGGGGTGAGGCTTTACCTGCTGGAAAATGCTTTCATACATTTAGTAGGACAACAATGATTATAATACGTTATTTATGAAAGAAAATTTTTGCTTTCGTTGCCAGAAAGGTAAAAAGGCAGGGTATCAATTAAATTTTGTTTACTGTAAAAGTGTCAATGAAATAAATTCATCTTTGATTTTCGTCCAACTTTACGAGGTAGAATTTTGCGTAGAAGATCGCGTAATCAACCCGAAAAATCAATGTGGCAATTTTGGTTTCAGGTAACTGTACACCCAGGTTCCTGCCATAGCGCTCAATAAGGTAACGATAGCGATGCTCAATCCGCTGCCTATTTGCACATAAATAGGGCCGGGGCAGGCGCCGGTAAGTCCCCATCCAATCCCGAATAACAGTGACCCATATACGTAGCCCATATTGAATTCTTTTTTTACTATCCTTGCCGGCTCGCCATCCAAAGTTTTTATTTTTAATTTTTTTATAATAAAAATTCCCAGGGCAGAAGTAGGAATGGCTGTCAGAAAAATACCGAATAATTGAAACCCCTGGAAGCGAAACATTTCCTGCATACGAAACCATGATACCGCATCTGATTTCATAAGCGCAATTCCAAATAGGGTTCCCAACAACAGGAATATAAAATATCTTTTTTTCATTTAATGAATAAGTAAGGGTAAAATAAAATTAGCTGTGAGAATGCCGCCTGTAAAAAATAAAATGGTAGCCACGAGCGATGGCCACTGCATCATTGACAAACCTGCTATACCGTGACCGCTGGTGCATCCGCCCGAATAACGGGTTCCGAAGCCTACCAGGAATCCGCCACCCACTACAATCAGTAAATGCTGCCATGTAAGTAAATGTGCCCAACTAAATATTTCTACCGGTAAAATACCCGGTTGACGTGATATACCCATTCCTTGTAAACTATGGATGGTTGCGGGCGACAATGGCATCGCAGTAACGGGATGTAATAAAACGCCGCCAATAAATCCTCCTAACAAAAGGCCAATTGCAAAAAAGATATTCCATAAATGATCTTTCCAATTGTATTTAAGAAATGGAATATTTGCCGGAAAACACATAGCACATAAATCACGCAATGAACTTGAAATACCGAGTATCCTGTTGCCGGTAAGTAAAAGAAGAGGAACCGTCAATCCTATGATTGGTCCGGCTATGTACCATGGCCATGGCTGGCGTAAAAAATTAATTACTTCCAAGATTTTTTTTTAGGAACGTAAAATTATTTAAAAAAAAGGAATGAGAAAGATTTTATGTACAACCGGGTGCATTCCAAATTGCATGGGCTGCCTGACTGTGGGCGGAGAGGACAACCTCCTGGTTGCTTCCGTATTTTTTGCTCAAATTAGCGAGTTTTTCAAATTAAATTATTTCAGGATTTCGTACTTTTTGCAGCGTATCAATAGCCTCTAACTTTAGTGGAATTGTGAATTCCTTTTTTGAATTTAGTCAAAAGTCAAAAGGGCAAATATTTTAAATTATCAATTGATTTTGGCTATGGCCTACCTATCTTAAAAGTGAAGTAAAGATGATCAATAAATAAAGCCAGAACAGTCCTATGACAAGATAAACTCCCTCAGAATCAGGTCTTTACTTTATCTCCAAAAAATTAATTGTCAATAAATTCTTTCCTTATACATTTGCAGATTATTTACAATTGGAAATAAAGCATAGTGGGATGGATTGTAGGACAATTAAAGTAATAGCGTGAAGAAAAACTTGAATAGGGCGACACCCCTTGGATTAGTTATTGCATTGGGAATCGTTTTTGGAGATATCGGTACTTCCCCACTTTATGTATTAAATGCTATTATCAGGGACAGGACAATTACCTCGGAGCTTATTTTAGGTGGCCTCTCCTGCATCATCTGGACACTCACTTTACAGACAACCATCAAATATATTACTCTCACCTTAAAAGCAGATAACAATGGCGAGGGTGGCATTTTTTCTTTATATGCCCTGATAAGGCGTCAAAAAAAATGGCTGGTTTTTCCTGCGATGATCGGTGGTGCTGCTATACTTGCAGATGGAATTATTACACCACCCATTACCGTTACCTCTTCTATTGAAGGGCTGAAACAAATTCCTTTTTTCAGCGATATCAGTGGCACGGCTATTATATACATTGTAATCGTTATTTTAATTGCACTATTCTTTTCGCAACAGTTTGGCACGGCCAATATCGGGAAACTCTTTGGTCCTGTTATGTTTTTTTGGTTTATGATGTTGCTTATCCTGGGATCCATACACCTTGTAGATAATTTGAATATTTTTAAAGCTTTCAATCCCTATTATGCGATCAGGCTTTTGACGCGATATCCTAAAGGTTTCTTTATTCTGGGTGCAGTTTTTCTTTGTACTACAGGAGCTGAGGCTTTGTACAGCGACCTTGGGCACTGCGGTAGAAATAATATTAGAGTATCATGGATTTATGTAAAAATTGCTTTAATCATAAATTACCTGGGACAGGGAGCATGGCTGCTTACAAATTATAAAGGCCAGCTTTTCACTAAAGAAGTTATTGATAATGGTTTTAATCCTTTTTTCGGGATTATGCCTGATAGTTTTAAGATCATCGGAATTATTATCTCTACGGTGGCAGCTATCATTGCCAGCCAGGCATTGATAAGCGGTTCTTTTACGCTTATCAGTGAATGTATGAGGTTGAACCTTTGGCCAAAAATGAAAATAAATTATCCTACCGAGGAGCGTGGACAATTATACATTCCGGGTATCAATACTTTATTACTGTTAGGCTGTCTTGGTGTCGTTATTTATTTTCAGACATCTTCCAATATGGAAGCAGCTTACGGACTCGCCATCACATTGTGTATGCTGGCTACTTCTATCCTGTTTGCTAATTACCTGATCTCTAAAAGAACGCCAAAGATATTAGTGTACCTCTATCTCCTGGTTTATTTGACCATAGAAATGAGTTTTCTTATCGCTAATCTTGAGAAATTTCCACATGGCGGATTTGTTACTTTGATCATTGGAGGAGGTTTATTTACAGTAATGTATGTTTGGTTCAGGGCAAGGAAAATCAAAAACCGGTATGTTGAATTTGTGCGTTTAGATCAATACCTTCCTACTATCCAGGAGATCAGTAATGATATGAGTATTCCTAAAAGTGCCACGCATCTTGTGTATCTGACAAGCGCCAATAACCCTAAAGAAATTGAGCATAAAATTGTGTATTCCATCCTGAACCGCAAACCAAAACGAGCCGATATTTATTGGTTTGTTCATGTGGATACCCAGGATGATCCTTATGTTGCCGATTATACTGTGGATACGATTGTTCCAAATGAAGTGATAAGAATTGAGATACGGCTTGGTTTTAGAATGGAACCACGTATCAATCTCATGTTCAAAAAAGTGGTCCAGGATATGGTGGCCAATAAAGAAGTAAACATCACAAGCCGGTACGAAAGCCTGCAAAAAAATAATGTGGTCGGAGATTTTCAATTTATAGTGCTGGAAAAATTTCTATCACAGGATAATGAACTACCTATATTTGAAAAACTGATCATGAAATTATATTTCTGGATCAAGAAAACGAGCCTCAGCGAAGAAAGAGGTTTTGGTCTGGAACAAAGTAATGTAACTGTTGAGAAATTTCCTTTAATAGTAGCGCCGGTACGCAGGTTGAAATTAAAAAGGATTTTCCCGGATGGGGAATAAGAAACAACAAATAAGAAACAAGAAATAAAAAGTGGATGAATTTCTACAGTTGATTCCTTCGGACAGTGTTCAATAAAAGATCATCAGATAAATTGAGACTATAAAATAAATTGGGCATTACGCCCAATGAATAAGGAATATGAAATGTCCTCAACACTTATATATATTATCGCCGGTTATGCTTTTATTATGATCCTTGTTTATTTTGTTCAGGAACGATTTATTTTTAAGCCTGAAAAATTAAAACAGGATTTTGTCTATAAATACGATATACCTTTTAAAGAATTATTTATTGATACCGCTCCGGGAGCTACTATTAATGGTTTGCATTTTTATGCCAATGATCCTTTGGGATTGATCTTATTTTTTCATGGAAATACAAGAAGTATAAAAGGCTGGGCAAAATATGCCAAAGATTTCTATCGCTATAAATATGATGTGGTGTTGGTAGATTATCGGGGTTTTGGAAAAAGCACCGGGCGCAAAAGTGAAAAAGAAATGCTGAAAGATATGCAGATTGTTTACGATACACTTGCAGTTCAATATCACGAGGGCCGTATCATTGTTTATGGAAGAAGCCTGGGTAGTGGGTTTGCTGCCAAATTGGCCAGCGACAATTCGCCACGTCATTTGATTCTGGAATCGCCCTATTATAATTTTGCAAAGGCCGTCCAGCGGTTTATTCCCATTTTTCCTATGCGTTTTGTATTACGATATCAATTGCAAACAGACAAATGGATCAGGAAAGTAAATTGCCACACCTACATCATTCATGGTAGCAAAGATTGGTTGATCCCAATTAGTCAAAGTGAAAAACTGCAACAATTGAATCCGAGAAAAATAACTTTGATTACTATTGAAGGAGGGCGCCATAATAATCTTCCTTCTTTTCCGGAATATCATAATTTTTTAAGAGATATATTAGCAGAGTGATAGGAGAAATAAAAATTGAAATTAAGAAATAAGAAAGTGAAGAAATATTGAATTTTCAACAAAAAATTATCTGTTAGTTTTGTGCAGTAAACAAATAAATAAACAAGATTTTTATTTAATAACAAAGAATATTCAACAAAAAATATTCAATTAAAAAGGGAGAACTACAAACTAAAAAATGAAGCATAAAGTATCTACAGGAAGAAAAATATACAGAGTTACGATTGTAGCTATTCTTATTTATTGTTCTGTGGGGATTGCAATGTATCATTTACAGGAAAAATTTATGTTTCATCCTGAAACATTGCCACATGATTTTAAATTTCAATTCAATATCCCTTTTAAAGAAGTAAATACCGCGATGAATGAAACGGATACTTTGAATTTAATACAATTTTTTCCACCGGATTCATTACCAAAAGGAGTTGTAATCTATTTTCATGGAAATACCGGAAATGTGATCCGCTATGCAAAATATGCCACTAATTTTACCAGGAACGGTTACGAAGTGTGGATGCCCGACTATCCTGGTTATGGGAAAACTACCGGTAAATTAACTGAAGAAAATATGTACCTCCAGGCGAGGGAAGTGTATAAATTAGCTCATTCAAAATTTCCTGCAGATAGCATTATCGTCTATGGTAAGTCGTTAGGTACAGGAGTGGCTTCGTACATTGCTGAAAAGTTCCCTTGCAGAAGATTGATTTTGGAAACGCCTTACTACAGCATTCCCGATCTGCTGAGTAGTTATGTACCTATCTATCCCACTGAAAGAATGTCGCATTTTAAATTCCCCGTTGGCGAATATTTGAAAGAAGTAAAAGCACCGGTTACCATTTTTCACGGCACCACCGATGGCGTAATTCCCTATCATTACGCGATTAATCTAAAAAAAGTTCTAAAGCCGGGTGATGAATTTATTACTATTGAAAATGGCACCCATAATAATCTAAATGACTTTCCTCTCTTTCATCAAAAGCTGGATTCGGTTTTGAGTTTGTAAGCAGTTTGATGGATCTCCTGTCTGTTTTTTGATCAGAAATCATGGGCGCAATCTTTGACCATTTTGTTTTACTTTGTGTTTAAATTACACACTATCATGAAACAAAATGTATCTTTTTTTGCAATTCTTTTTTTATTTTTTCCTGTCTTTTGTTTTTCACAGGATAACCTGATGAGCCATCAAATTGGTGCAGTTAAAACATTTCAAAAAACGGATCATGGTGTGAAAATTATAACAGTTGACAATAAGGAAGTTCAACTGAGTGTCTATTCTCCCACTGTTGTGAGGGTAAGAATGGCTCCTGTCAATACGGAAGTCAGCGCTTCTTATGCAGTCGTTCAGGAAGCCACAGATGGGTTCAAAAGTATTACGGATAATAAAGACAGTATTATCCTGGCAACTGATTCACTAAAAATCGTCGTACAAAAAAACCCATTGCGGATCAATTTTTTTAATTCCATGGGACAATGGTTAGATGGTGATGCCCCCAGCCTGGGAATTTCATCGCAGGGCAGCGAAATGACCAGTTACCGAAAATTGACAGATGATGAAAAATTTATTGGGCTGGGCGAGAAAACAGGTCCGCTAAACAAGCGTGAACTATCGTACGTAAACTGGAATACCGATGCCCCAGGATATGGCATTAACCAGGATCCTTTGTATTCCACTTTGCCTTTTTTTATGGGTATTCATTCCAATAGCGTTTTCGGAATTTTCTTTGATAATAGTTATAAATCATTTTTCAATTTTGGTGGCTCAACAGATAGTAGTATGTATTTTTTTGGCGCTGAAGGAGGGCCAATAAATTATTATTTTTTCGGTGCCTCTACCGTGACGGACCAACTAAAAGATTATACCTGGCTTACGGGTAGAATGCAGATGCCACCACTTTGGAGCCTCGGCTATCAGCAATGCCGGTACAGTTATATGAGCCAGCAGCAGTTGCTGGATGTCGCTCATAGAATGAGACAGGATTCCATTCCGTGCGATGTGATATACTGCGATATAGATTATATGCGCGGCTATCGCATATTTACTTGGAACCCGGAAACTTATGCGGATCCCAAAGCGATGACAGACACTTTAAAAGCATTAAAAATGCATCTTGTAACCATTATCGATCCGGGTATTAAAATTGATTCAAATGGTTACGAGCCTTACCTTACCGGGATGTTGCATCATTATTTTGCACGTTACCCCGATGGTCAACCTTACACAGGGAGTGTATGGGCAGGCAGAAGTCATTTTCCTGATTTTACAAGAGACGAAGTAAGAAAGTGGTGGGGAGAAAATTTTAAAGTTTTGATAGATAATGGAGTTACAGGCTTTTGGAACGACATGAATGAACCTTCCGCCTGGGGCCAGGACATCCCGCCTTTGATAGAATTTGGTGAAGGAAACAATACCGTTACTTTAAAAAAAGCAAGAAATATTTATGGTATGCAAATGGCGCGTGCTACGTTTGAAGGAACCAAAGATTTATTAAATGGGAATCGTCCTTTTGTATTAACGAGGGCTGCGTATTCCGGTATTCAACGATACTCGGCTATGTGGACCGGCGACAATAATCCAACTGATGACCACATGTTGCTTGCATACAGGATGATTAATAGTATGGGCCTGGCGGGTGAAGCTTTTGACGGAGTAGATGTAGGTGGTTTTTTAGGAAATCCTTCTCCGGATCTTATGGTTCGCTGGATGTCGCTGGGCGCCTATACACCTATGTTCCGCAATCATACGGCCAAAGGAAATACCTCTCACGAACCCTGGGCCTGGGGAGAAGAAAATGAAATTCTGATGAGGCATTCTATACAAACAAGATATCGCTTATTACCTTATTTGTATTCTTCATTTTACGCAACTCACCTCACGGGAATTCCCATTAACCGTACATTAGCGATTGACTATACCCACAATGAAAAGGTGTATGACCAACGTTTTGAAAATGAATTTTTATTCGGCCCTTCCATGCTGGTAGCGCCGGTGGCCAGCACCAATAACGCGGAACAGATTTTTCTGCCGGATGGAAACTGGTATCGTTTTGGAAGCGATAAAAAATATACAGGGAATAGCATAACATGGGTTGGAAGCCCGTTGAATGATTTGCCGGTATTCATTAAAGAAGGCGCCATTATTCCAATGCAAAACGTAGTGCAGAGCACTGCAGATAATGGAAATGGAATTATGTACCTGAATATCTGGTATGGAGATAATGCCAACAGTTTTACTTACTACGAAGACGACGGCACCACCTACCAATACGAAAAAGGAAAGTATTATTCGAGAGGCATTGATTTTAACCCACAACAGAAAGAAATTTTGTTGAATGCTGCACAGGGAGATTATGTTTCCAAATTCAGGAATGTACATTTAGTATTGCATGGATTTCCTTCCGGCTTGCATTTGACTTTGAATGGGGAGAATTTAAAAACGATGTCAAACACAGAAGAACAATCTGTTGATTTCAGTAATTCAAATGGAAAAATTGCAGTGCAATGGTAATTATTGATTTATAATCTTAGCGTTTGAAGCTTCATTTTAAATTTGACTATCAGCGACAATAGCGTTGATAGATATGCGAATTGTGATAAGAAAATAAATCATTGTGAAAAAATTAAAATTCATCTTATTTGTTTATTTACTGTGTGCCATGGAAGTTCTTTCAAAGATGGAGAAGATAAGGGAAAGTTTTTATCGGCTCTCCGGTAACGCTGTNCAGGCGGGGTT
>JGI20206J14855_1000472_pt1 | contig 14020 bp, 15 predicted proteins | sample NGESurdeep092012_6_FD_14855 | JGI IMG/M metagenome (IMG submission 14855) | reverse complement strand
TGGTACGCCCGAAGGGATTCGAACCCCCGACCTTTGGTACCGGAAACCAACGCTCTATCCAGCTGAGCTACGGGCGCCTGACTCAATTTGCTTATCTAGTTTAACACCTTTGGCTAGGTTTAAGGGCAATCGGCCGGGGCGGGCGCTTTCAAGGCCTGGTCGAGGGCTTGGTTAATGACCGGTACCCAGAGGGCGTAACCGCGGTTATCGGGATGGAACTTGTCGGCGGCCAGCAGGGTCGGGTCGGCCAGGAAAGCGGCCCGGGTTTTGGCGGCGATTGGCGCGAACGTCAGATTATCCTTCTTGATAAGCGGCTTGAAAGCCTTATTAACCTGGGCCGTGCGCAGCCGCATCAGCTGGCTAAGCGGCCACGGGAAACGCCTGGCCGCGTCCATGGCCGGCGAACCGGTCACGACGATCCGCACTTTGCAATTGGCCTGCTTCAAACCGTCAACTGTCTGCTGGATCGACTTCTGGATGGACCTGCCGCCGGTTAGGTGCGTGGCATCGTTAGCCCCGACCGCCAGCAGGACGACGTCCGGTTTGTATTGTTCGGCTTGGTTAAGCTGCTGCTCCAAAACGCTTTGGGCGGTGGCGCCGGAGATGCCGACATTGATGAAGGTAACCCGGTGGCTATCGGCCAGGTGTTTGGCGCTTATCCAGGCGTAGCTGTGGCTGTAATCGGCGCCCTGGCCGATCGAAGTGCTGTCACCCATGACGACATAGGTAAGCGCCGGTCCCGTTCCGAACGTTTGTGGTCCGCGCGGTATATCAGGCGCCGGCACCGACGGCCCGTTATATTTGGCTATCAGGAATTCAGCCAGAATTAAAAATACCAAGGCTAAGAAAATAGCCGTCACTATAAGCAAAATGCGCAACTTCACGTCTTAATCTTAGCAGCAACCGGCCGCCGGCCAATGCTGTAATAGGCGAAACCGGCTTTTTGCATGGCGTCGTTGCGGTAGACGTTGCGGCCGTCGAAGACCACCGGCTTATCAAGGCTGTCGCCGATACGCTTCAAATCGGCGCTGCCGAACTCCGGCCATTCGGTAGCTATAAGCAAGGCCGAGGCCGAAGCCAGGGCGTCGTATTTTTCGTCTACTATAGTTACGCGGTCGTCAGCCTTATAAAGTGCCCGCACGTTATCGGCGGCTTCCGGGTCGTAAGCCGTGACTTTGGCGCCATTCTCCAGCAAACGGTTGATTATGACCAGGGCCGGCGCCTCGCGGATGTCATCGGTGTTGGGCTTGAAAGCCAGGCCCCACAGGGCAAAAGTCAGGCCGCTGACCTCGCCGTCAAAATGCTCCAACAGCTTGTCAGCCAGCACGTTTTGCTGCTGGTCGTTGATGCTCATGGCCGCCGTTAGGAGTTTGAATTCATAACCGTGTTCTTCCGACATATGCCTAAGCGCCCGCACGTCCTTGGGGAAGCAGCTGCCGCCGCAGCCGATGCCGGGGTAGAGGAATTTGTGCCCGATCCGGCTATCGCTGCCGATGGCCTGGCGCAGCATGTCGACGTCGGCATCCATCCGTTCGCATAACTGGGCGATTTCATTCATGAAGCTTATCTTCGTAACCAGGAAGGTATTGGCGGCATATTTGGCCAGTTCGGCGGTGCGCGGGTCGGTAACGTAGAGCGGCCGGTCGTCATCAGTGAACGGCGTATAAAGTTCGCGCATCACGGCCTCGGCTTCGGGCGAACCGACGCCGACGACAACCCGTTCGGGCCGCATGAAATCCTCGACGGCATGGCCCTCGCGCAGAAACTCGGGGTTGGACACGACATCGAACCGGCTGCCGGCTTTGGCGGCTATGGCACCGCGAACGGCTTCAGCCGTTCCGACCGGCACCGTGCTTTTGTCGACCACGACGCAATAATTTTCGGGCAGGACGGCACCGAGCGCGCCGGCTACCGATAGCACGGCCGACAAATCGGCCGAACCGTCTTCCAGCGGCGGCGTCGGCAACGCCAGGAAGATGGCTTCGCTGCCGGCCACGCCTTCGGCCAGGCTGGTAGTAAAAGTCAGGCGGCCATTCTCCTGGTTCCGCTTCATGTACTCTTCCAGGCCGGGCTCGTAAATCGGCACTACGCCGGCCCGCATATCAGCCACCTTGGCTTCGTTATTGTCGATGCAGACAACCTGGTTGCCGGCTTCGGCCAGACAGCAACCGGTCACCAACCCGACATAACCGGTTCCAACAATCGCCACTTTCATAAGGTTCTATTATACATGCCAAGCTTGTAAAAACCTTAAGGGTGTTAACAGGGCTGCCAAATTAGACCTCGTGCCAGGTAGACGCGAGAGCCCGGCCGTCAGTCGGCAGGTTAACGCAGCCGGGGTTGTGAATCGAGAAATCGCCTGTCCGCCGACTGGGAACGGCCACTATCGGCTTGCCGGTCCGGATCTCGCTTTTGCAGCAGCCGGCGAAGTGGTGGTGGCATTTAAGCGTTTCGAGAACCGCTATTTCCCACTCCTGGCCGTCCGAGTCGGTGTAGGTTTGCTCGGCCGACGAGCCGGATTTTTTGGGCGGTTTCTTGCGTTCGTGCGTAATGCCGGCCATTTTCTCCAGATACGTGAGGACTTTGCCGGGGCTGAGAGCTCGCGCGCCAATGTTCCTTAGGACTTTTTCGAAACTGCCAATCCCGTGTCTCTCGGCTATAGCCTCGCGGTGCTCGTCTTCCAAAGAGGCCAGTATGCCGCCTTGCATACCTCGCCGCCCAAGTTCTTTTACCAGTACGCGCATGCCGTTGGCGATGTAGCCTTTCTCGCCCCGTTCGCGCTGGGCTTTCCTCAGCGATTTTTTGCCTACCCTGGAATTAACTTTCTCTAGCCAGGAGTCTTCCCAGGTTAATTCGGTCCTAACCGGGTGGTATTCAACCGTCAGGACGTCGCCGAACCGAAGGTCGCCGTCAAGCCTGGCCGGCCGGCCCTCCTTCCGGTAAATGGCTTGCGTGGACAGGGCCCGCTGATTATGGATAGCGAAGGCAAAATCCAGCGCCGTATCGCCTTCGTTAAACTGGTGCAAATTACCATCCGGAGCAAAAACCAGGACCTTGCCCGGCTCCAAACCCTCCAAGCTGGTGTCGCCGGCACCGCGCCGCCGGCGGATCTCGGTGGCAGCCTCCTCCCGCCAGCCGTATATGTGGCCTGGTCTTGGTAACCTGGCGCTGAAATGCCGGCCGGGCGTTATCTTGCTCGAGGCGTTGTAGATCATGTGGGAAGCGTTGGGGTCAGTCTCGGCCTTTTGGTGCATGGCGCTGGTCCTGATCTGGAACTCGACCCTGGCGTCATTGATGTCGGTAACCGTCATATGGAGGCTTTGGTAACCGTTGGACTTCGGATTCGCGATGTAGTCCTTGTACCTGTCAAGCTCGGGCGTGAAGCACTGGGTTACGATGTCGGCGGCAGCATAGCAGTTCGCGACGGCCCTTTGCTCGTCAGCCTCCGCGTCAACGGTCACGACAATGCGCATACCCAAGAAGTCCGGCAGCGAGTAACTGGGTCGGCCGTCGCGCGTAACTTTCCGCCACACGCTGTAGTAGGCCTTCTTCCGGCCGTTGATATTAACCTTGACGTCCGGGTCCAGCTCGTCTTCCAGTATGGCCCCCGTGCCATCGGCGTATTCTTTGACCAGGTCCTCCAGGGCCTCATCACCGCCGAGGTGGCCGTAAGTCTCTTCTATGGCCTTCTTCTCGGCCGGGTAGAGGTTGCCGAAACCGGCCTCTTCGATCTCGGTTCTCAGCTCATGCCAACCGGCGATTTCAATCACCGGCGCCCAAACCAGCAAAGCCTGCTGGGCCAGGGCCTTATCCTCGCCGTCATTTATAAGTTTGGCTCGCAATACTTCGCCAAAAACCCGCAAGCCGGGCATGTCGCCGGCGGCCTCGAGAGCCAGCTTCATGTGGTTCTCGACCGAAACGCCGTGCTTGTATTTTTTGATGTCGTCTTCCGGCAGGATGGCTTTTACGCTGGCTAGTCGCCGCAGCGACGCTTCCGTGCCTTGTTCGGCGTGGCTGGCTTCCCAATTATCACCGGTGATGTTATCTATGGAGTCCGGATCATCTATGATGCCGACGACTTCTTGCCAGGCCTGGTCGCTCAGGCCGAGCACGGCTTCCAGCTGTTCGGGCCCGAAATCCACGGCGGCGCCCAACCTCTGGGCTACCTCCGTCTTGATAGCGGTTATTTCATCGGGAAAACCGGCGGTTTCACCTGTGTGTAGTGGTCCAACCATAACTTATTACATGATTATACAATTGAATAACAGGTATATCAAATTTGTGTAATAACTGTTCATCGATATGACAGGCGGATTTTACCCGGATTAAGCTATACTTGCCTAGATGGCTAAGTCAGGCGGCAAATACAATTACCACATTACGACCGAACGTATCGACAGCCCGGAATCCGTTATTGCCGAGCTCGAAAAACTGGACTCGCTACTGACCGGCAGCGAACTGCTGCAGTTAAGCTTCTTCAACCGGGCTTACTTAATCGTCACCCAGAGGATTAACGAGGCCAATACCTCGGGCTTGTTCCAGCATTCGTCGTTGATGGAGAAGCTGGAGGTCGCCTTCGCCATGCGCTATTTCGAAGCCCTGAACTATTACGTCAAAGAAGGCTTTTTGCCCGGCGCCTGGCACGAGGTTAACCGGGGCTGGCTCCACCATAAGCACCCGGCGTCACTGTCTCTAATGCTCGGCGCGAACGCCCACATTAACCATGATTTGCTCCAATCGCTCAAGGCGGTTATTAGCAAACCGGAGAAATTCAGCGAAGATTATTTCCGGGTCAACCGGTTGCTGCTGGAAAGCGGCAAGGCTATTTCGGCCAGCTACTACGAATCGCAGGAGCACATCAATTTTCTCAAGAAACATTTGCGCGACGTCTACCTCGGACCGGTCATGTGGCTGATCATGTGGTGGCGGACGCGGGCTTGGCGCGACCTGCTGAAGTCGGCTGCATGAGAGAGTCGAGCCAGTATTTATAAACTTCCAGCGAACCGCTGAGTTCGGGATGGAAGGTCGCCGCCAGGATGTTGGCTTGCCGTACCAGAATCGGGTCGCCCCCGTATTCGGCCAGGACCTCGACGTTGCCGCCGATGGAGCTGATCCTGGGCGCCCGGATAAAAGTCAATGGCAGGGCAGGCGGGCCGCCCGGCAAAAAAGACCGGCCATTAACGTTCGAACTGTCCAACTGCCGTCCGTAGGCGTTACGCTCGACGGTAATATCGATTAGCTGAAGGCTGGCCTGAGCGGGGTTCGTGACCGAGCGGGCCAGTATAATAGCGCCGGCGCAGGTGCCAAAAATATTGCCGCCGCCATCAGAGAAATCTTTAATCGCCGCCGCCATGCCGATCGGCTCCATTAATTTGAGCAATGCAGTACTCTCACCGCCCGGAATGATTAGCCCGTCAAGGGTCTTTAGCTGGGGTGGCAGCTTTACTAATAACGGTTCTAGACCGAGTTGCCGCAGACATTCGGCGTGCAGGGAAACGTCGCCTTGCAGGGCCAAAATTCCCACAACCGCCCTGGCCGGAGCTTTACCAGCCACGGTCCTGCAAACGTTCTCCGGGCTCCAGGTCTTCTATGTTTAGTCCGACCATGGGTTCGCCGAGACCGGCGGACAGTTTAGCGATTACCTTCGCGTCATCGTAATGGGCGGCCGCCTGTACCATGGCAGCGGCCCGTTTGACAGGGTCGCCCGATTTGAAAATGCCGCTGCCGACGAACAGCGCCTCGGCCCCAAGCTGCATCATCAAGGCGGCGTCAGCCGGTGTGGCGATACCGCCGGCCGCGAAATTAGGTACCGGCAGCTTGCCGGTCTCGGCGACCATTTTGACCAATTCGAACGGCGCGCCTAGCTCCTTGCTGTAGCTCATCAGCTCGTGCTTATCCATGACTTGTGCCAGTTTGATTTGCCGCTGCATGGTCCGCATGTGGCGGACGGCCTCGACTATATTACCGGTTCCGGCTTCGCCCTTGGTCCGGATCATAGCCGCGCCCTCGCCGATACGGCGCAGGGCTTCGCCCAGGTCGCGGGCGCCGCAGACGAACGGCACGTCGAAGTCCGCTTTGTAGATGTGGTTGGCTTCATCGGCCGGCGTCAGGACTTCGCTTTCATCGATGTAATCGACGGCCAGGGCTTCCAAGATTTGGGCTTCGGCGAGATGGCCGATACGGACCTTGGCCATGACCGGGATGCTGACGGCCGCCATAATGTCCTTGATCATCTGCGGGTCGGACATCCTGGCTACGCCGCCTTGGACCCTGATGTCGGCCGGCACGCGTTCCAGCGCCATGACGGCGACCGCGCCGGCGTCTTCGGCAATCTTGGCCTGCTCGACGTTAACGACGTCCATGATAACGCCGCCTTTCAGCATTTCGGCTAGGCCGGTCTTCAACTTCAAACTCGCATGGTCTTGTTTCACGACTAACAGTTTAGCAACTATTTAGGAGAATGTAGAATCACGGCCTGGCTTTTTAGCTGTATCAAGCCTCTGTAGGCAATATTAAAGCCGTTAAGAAGCGTCACTTGTCTTTCCGACATCGGGACGTGACGGGCCTTACTTCTTCGGGGCCGCTATAGCCAAGAGCTTGGATTGAAGCTAAGTCTGTCGGCGATAGTACATCTGGAGCGGCGGTCGCCAGCGCCATGTCAATTTTCCTTAACAGGCCGACATGGTTAATCGCCGGGCTAACGGCCGGTTCCGGCTCACCATCCGGACCGTCGACAAGCACGAACTCCACCCCATAGTAAATAGCGGTTAGGGGGCTTGTCTCCTCTATCACCGCGGCATGGTCAAGCTCGTGCTCGACGATTATCTGGACCGCATCATCCAGCAACGGGTCATGTACGGGCAGCGCCTCGCCTACTAATATGGCCTGCCTAATCAGGTGTCCATAAGCTGCCGGGTTTCTTGTGGCCACTTCGTAGGGCTTTTTGATAAAAGGACCGGAAGGTATTAAGTGCGAGTCAGGCCGATATCTATACGGCGCGGCATCCGTCTTTGCCTGAGCCAAGCTATCGACGGTCGCACTCTCCTCCGCAAGGTGTTGAAACGGCGCATGCCGCAAAGCCCGCTGTAGTTCATCGGTAAAATCAAATGTAGGCCGTTGTTCGCCTAATAAGGCAGGCGCTTCTGCGCCACCGGCGTGTCTCGACATCGGTATATAATAATATATAAATCATATAAGTCAAAATCGTATGGTACGCCCGGACGGATTCGAACCGCCGACCCTCTGTTCCGAAGACAGATGCTCTAATCCACTGAGCTACGGGCGCCTATCTGTCGTATACTGATCTTATCAGAGAAGCGCGGGAGGCGGTAGTGACGATCAGGAATTTTCAGGAGGCGGAGGCGGCATTGCTGCCTTACGTGCCGCTGGTAGCCCGGCTGTCCGGCAAGGACACCACGCTGGACCGGATCCAGCCGCTGATGGCTTTGCTGGGTAACCCGCAGGACCAGCTCAGAGTCATACATATCGCCGGTACCAGCGGCAAAACCTCGACGGCTTACTATATGGCCGCTTTGCTGGCCGCTTCGGGGCAAGAGACCGGCTTGACGGTTTCGCCTCACGTCGACGCCATCAACGAGCGAGTCCAGATTAACGGTCAGCCCCTTGCCGAAGCCGATTTTTGCATCGAGCTGGGCAGCTTCCTGGAAATTATCAAAAGGGCAGGGCAGAAGCCGTCGTATTTCGAGCTGCTCTACGCCTTCGCACTCTGGGTCCTGGCCCGCAAAAATGTCGACTACGCCGTAGTCGAAACCGGCGTTGGCGGCTTGCATGACGCCACGAACATTGCCACCCGTCCCGACAAAGTTTGCGTCATAACCGATATAGGCCTGGACCACACGCACTTGCTCGGCGAAACCCTGCCCGAAATAGCCGCCCAAAAAGTCGGCATCGTCCACGACCAAAACCACGTCTTCATGTACCGCCAGCCCGAAGCCGTCATGGCCGTCATCGAACAATGGACCGACCGGCATCACGCGCCGCTGCATATAATCGAGAACCAGGCAACCGGCACTGATTATCAGGACAGCCTCCCGGCCTACCAGCAGCGCAATTGGCAGCTGGCACACGGCGTTTACGAATACCTGCAAAACAGAGATGATTTGCAACCCTTAACAAGTCAAGTATTGACAGAGACGCGGCAAATACGGATTCCCGGCCGCATGGACACCAGGCAAATTAACGGTAAAACCATCGTCATGGACGGCGCCCACAACGCCCAGAAAATGGCGACTTTTATAGACAGTTTCCGGCGGCTTTATCCGGACGTTAGACCGGCAGTCCTGCTAGCCCTTAAGACCGGCAAGGAATATAAGGAGCTGGCGCCGCTGTTCGCGGACTGGGCCAGCCGGGTCATCGTGACCACGTTCGAGACGTCGCAAGACCTGCCGGCGAAATCAATCGACCCAGCGGTGATAGCCGATGCTTTTAAGGGCGCCGGCTTGGATAACGTCGAGAGCATAAGCGACCACCGCGCCGCCTTTCAGGCGCTAATGGCAGCGCCCGACAAAGTCTGCGTCATCACCGGCTCGTTTTACTTACTCAGCCAAATAAGAAATAATGAACACTTAGCATGATTAGACTAATCGTCGCGGTCGACCGCAAACTTGGCCTAGCCAAACGGGGTTTCCAGCCCTGGTACATTCCCGATGACGAACGCTACTTCAAGGAACAGACCAAGTCTCACGGCGGCGATGTTTTGATCGGCCGGACAACTTTTGAGGGCTTCAAGAACGGTCCGCTAGCCGGCCGCCAGAACTACGTGCTCACCCATTCGACGGAACTGATCGAAGGCGTAACGCTGGTTCATGACTTGGGCAAATTTCTGCAGGATTTCGAGAACAAAGGCCTCTGGATAGTCGGCGGCGCCAAAGTTTTCGCCGAGGTCATTGAGGCTGGCAAGGCCGACGAATTATTAATCACCCACATCGATGCCGATTTCGGCTGCGACCAATTCTTCCCAGCTTATGAAGACAAGTTCAAGCTGGCCGACCGGACCGAACCCGAAGAACAAAACGGCTTCACTTTCTACTACGCCCGCTACGCGGCCATAAAATAGCTTAGCTTCAGCCCGCGGATTTGCCGATGCCGTGATGCTGGTAATCGGGGATTACGGCCGGCCGCTTCATGACACTATGCCGTCTGGTTACATCGGCAAGGCTTCGTAGACGCAGACCGCGCCGCTCTTGGCCACGACCAGCGGGCAGCCTTTGGCGAGCTCGGTCGCTTCGTCCATACTGCCGGCACTGACGATAGAGTAACCGGTAGCCGGCATCTCCTTAACAGCCATGATGCCGTCCTGGTTAACGGCCTGGCCGCCTTCGCCAAACGGGTTGCCGCCGTCAACCAGCTTATCCCCCAGTTCGCCAAACCATTTGCCCCATGCCTCGGCGCTGCCGCCGTCCGATGCCGTCCCGGCGTAGTAGATGTAAACGTATTTTCCCATTATCTTGTGTCACCTTTCGATTCCTCGCGGAATCATTAATATTTAATAACCTTAAACCGTTCCAGAACTCATTCCTGCATCCTGGAAATATAATTCTCAAGCGTGGCTTCGGTATTGCCCCACGCCGTGCGGTATTGCGTGATCCAGTTCTGGGCTAGGCCGAGAGTAGCGCTATCTAGGGCAACGAAGTTAGTCCGGCCGGCTTTTCGGCGAATAATAAGCTTGGCGTCTTCGAGAGTACGGATATGTTTGTGGATTGCCGGCAGGGAAAGCTCATGGCGGCGGGCCAGCTGGCCGACCGTGGCCGGGCTCAGCGCCAGGTCATGGATAATACCCCGGCGTTTTTGGTTGGCCAGGGCGTCGAGCACGTTATCCAGTTGCGGCGAGTCGTATGGTATGTTCATAATAGTTAACCTATAAGTTAACTTTATTCCATCAGCCGAATAGTGTCAAATGGAAGAATATAGCAAAAATAGTTTTAATCCCGTTGTTTTATCCGTCGAAGAGTTATAATGAACTCAAAATGACAAAAACTAAAAACCGGTCTTCAATCCGCCCGCGCCGCGCCAATAAGCGATTGGTACCAGCTAAAAGCAGGTTGAAAGTCTCGCAAAAAAAGGCCGTCAAAAACCGTATAAAACGCAGCCGCCCGGTCCATAAGCGCATCCTGCTCAGCCCGGCCGCCATACTGGCGCTGCTCTGCGCCACGGTATTCGTTGCCGGCTGGACCTACCAGGTGCTGGCCGACACCATGATAAGCTCTAAAATATATGCTCCGGCACTGTCCACGGGCGCGGTCATCACGAGTCCTACTGCCGGTACGGTATTTACCACCGAGGNNCCNGTNACCGTNANTGGCANCTGNCCGGGCAGCTCCTACGTGGAGATTTACGTTAACGGAACGTTTGGCGGCGTCGGCCTGTGCTCCGCCGGCCATCTTTTCCAGGTCCAGGTTAGCCTGTTTAACGGCGCCAATACGCTGGTAGCTAAGGACTTCAACGTGACCGACCTCCAGGGTCCGGCCACATCGGGCGTATCGGTTAGCCTCGACCTGCCCGTGAGTATCCCTGTGGCCGCCGCTTCAGACCAAACAATCACCGATGTTGATAACGCCAGCAATACCGCTAACCCGGTCTCGCTCCCGCCGCCGCTGCTCTTGAGCAGTTCTTTCCAATGGAAAACTTTCTCGACCGGCTCGACCTTTTCCTGGAAAATGGACCTGGAAGGCGGCACCCCGCCCTACACGGTCAAGATTGATTGGGGCGACGGCCAGACCTCTACCTACACGTTCAAGGGCGACCCGGTATTTAATATTTCTCACAGCTACGCCAAGCCTGGCTATTACTCGATCAAGGCCTACTCCCTGGACGCCAAAGGTAGCCAGAAAGCCATGCAGCTAGCGGCGCTGATCAGCCCCCCCGGCAAGAACGGCAACTTCTTCGGCGGCGGCCCGACCGCGACGCCGGCAGCCGACAAGCTCAAAGGCCTGCCGTCTTTCTTCGTGTCTTCCAAGAACTGGCTCTGGATTGTCTGGCCGTCGCTGTTAATCGTAGCCCTGATGGTCTTCAGTTTCTGGCTCGGCGAGCTGCAGGACAGGCGGTCGCTCCTAGCTAGGAAGAAGCTCTCGCATCCCAGGTCCCTTTAGTTACCTTTTGACCTCTTGATTAATGCCAGCTTAATGGTCGCTGACAGCCAGCCGACAAAGTAGCCATAGAAAATCAAGGCGACGTCCTTCAATTGCGTACTGGTATCCAGTTTCCAAACCAGAAGCAACACGATCGCCCAAACGATAAACAGACCAACGCTATAAACCAGCCACGAATCACGCCAATTATTCATAAGCTTATTATACGTGCATAACCCCAAGAACTCGAATCCGTTCGGCCATGAAGCAAGTATAGCAAGCTGGCCTCCGGGCAGGCGGCACTTTGGTATACTAAAGTGCAATCGTAAAATTTCCTTATAAATATAAATAAAAAATAAAGACTAAAATATGGACTTCTCCTACCTCTTTACCTCGATTCTCGCCGAGAGCGCTGGCAAGACGATTGATAAGCTCAATTACCGCCGGAACCGTATCGGGCCCCGGCAAATGATGTTCCTGTCTTTCATCACCATGACCGTTTCCATCGGACTCTATTTGTTCGTTTCCAAACAGCCGATGCCCCATCTTTCGCTAAAAGTCGTTTACTTGCTGCTTGGCGTCGCCGCTTTCTCGTTCGGCGGTAATGTTTTTGATGAACTCAGCTTGAAAGCGGATGACCTTTCTCTGCGGGAACCGTTGGTGGACTTTGAACCCATCTTAGGTGGATTAGTCGGTTACGCAGTCTTCCCGGCGGAACGGAAGACGGCCTTCCTGATCGCTTTTATACTCGGGGCGCTGATCGTCCGCTGGGGCATCCACCGCCGGAAGCTTCGAAAAGGCCAGAAGAAGGGCATGTTCTATCTGTTCATAGGAGTCTGCCTATACGCGATTCTGCCGAGCCTGTACCAGGAGGCCCTGCACTACATCTCACCGTCTTACTTGGCGTTCTTTCGCGTCTCGTCAATTCTGGTACTAACAAGTATTTTCTTCCCGCCTAAGAAATGGAAGGGCTTTTCAGCCAAAAACGTAAGCTATGGCGTAGCGGCCAGCCTTATCTATGCCATCGGAGCGATTGTCAGCCTGTATGCCATCCAAGTTTACGGGGTAGTGGTAACGATGCTATTCCTGATGCTCGGCCCGGCATTACGCTATCTCGCCGGACAGTTTATTCTCGGCGAAAAAGTTCGGCGGGGCGAAGTCTTGTCCAGTCTCATGCTGACGCTCGTCGTCGCCCTGGCGGCGTTTACCCGGTAATTCCTAGATCAAATACGTTAATTATTTACGATGGTCGGTGAAGAAGTAAGCGATCGCGACAAAGGGATGGATAATAACCATACCGACTATCCACCAAGCTTTTGCTTTGTCGGTAAGCTTTTTATTAATGGCCGCGTCGACGATCATCCATATTTCAAAAGCGAAAATCAATAACGCGACTACGATAATAATTGGCAGCCAAGCGCCCAAGTGCCATGCATGATGACTGTACATACAAGTATCATAACACTCACAGGAAGTCTTAAAAAGCTTCTGCTTGGAGGGCCACCTTTATTGCTATATCAACTTTAAGAAATATCAGCTAACCGGCTAAACAGGACCTCCTTAACTAGTGGTTCTGGGATTGAGTTGTCTAGGGTAAATCGAATGGTCCCCTTAGACAATGAATAGTCTTGAAGCTTATCTTTTAGAGCCTCAATTGGTCCAGAAGTAGGGAAAATACTCATATGGTCTTTCAAGGCATTAAAACCAATGAGGTAATGATTTTTGTATTTAAAAGCTGGCATTCCGTAACTAATTACTTCATTAGCTTCAGGAACCGTTTCATGGACAATTTTACGAATTCTTTCGAGTTCTGATTTTTGTGGCTCAGCTACCTTTTTTAGGTACTCATCGATTACTGACATATTGATATTGTAGCAAAAAACAGATGTATCTTAGTTAAGTTTAACCACAAACGTAATGGAGGGCCACCGTGCACGCTATCGCAACTGAAATTAGGTTTGCTAATGAAGCTTCTCGCCTCGGTTTAGCATGTCTATAAATTTCTCTATCCTAGCTATTCTGGTTTCTGATTTCTTCGCAGTTTGCACTCGCCAGCAAAATCCGTAAACGTTCGCTTTGTTAAGCGTTTCAAAAAATTGCTTGGCTTTAGGATTTTTGTCTAGTGCTGCTTGAAAGTCTTCTGGTATCTCACTTGCACTAGGGGAATCATAGGCGGCATCCCATCTGCCATCCTGCTTAGCAGATTCAATTGCTGCCAATCCTGCTGGTTGCATCTTGCCCACTTTGGTGAGCGCTTCAACTTTCGTGACATTAATTTTTGACCAAACGCTTTTTGGTCCTCGAGGAGTAAACTTTTGCAGGTAATAGTCACTATCGTAGGCTTGCTTTTGACTATCTATCCAACCGTAGCACAGCGCTTCTTCAAGAGCTTCTTGGTAGCTAACAGATTCTTTGCCAGATGACTTCTTAGCATGTTTGAGCCATAAACCTTTATGCTGGCTATGATTCCCATCGAGCCATATATGCCAGTCTTGTTTTGATGTGAACAGTAAGACGGGTAAGTCTTTAAAAAATTCCATAATCAAATAATATCAATAAAAAGCTCCTCGTAGCAGAGGCGTTTAAGCATAAGCGGTTTGGAGGGCCAGGAGGGACTCGAACCCTCGACACCCTGCTTAAGAGGCAGGTGCTCTAACCAGCTGAGCTACTGGCCCAAAATATGCCGCAGGCATATTTTGTAGACGCGAACGAAATGTCGTTAGTGAAACTACGTACGTGCTACAACTACAAAACTTTAGCAAACTACCTCTGTTTTGGCAAGGGTATTAGCGGTTTTGGGGTTCGGCCGGGCAATGGCTTACTGAATCGGCGATGGCGGTGGACCGGACGGAGTGTCGCTTGGCAGGCTGGGGCCTGACGGGCCGCTATCCTGGCTGCCGTCGTCGGGCGGGCTTATGTCGGGTGCTGCCGTC
>JGI20206J14855_1000470_pt1 | contig 14038 bp, 19 predicted proteins | sample NGESurdeep092012_6_FD_14855 | JGI IMG/M metagenome (IMG submission 14855) | reverse complement strand
CTGGACCCGCCGTGACCGCGGGCCCACTCGGCAAATCGTGAGCTAAAGGAACTGCCCAGCGCCGGATTCAAGAGCGCGCCACCGAGAGAGAACGTCAACCACACGAGAAACGTCAGCACAACGAGCAGGACGATCCCCGCGATGCGCCGGCGCAACTTTCGACGTCGGGAGCGCGCCGAAAAAATGTGGCGGGGACGCTGGGGACCGTGACGTGGGGGTCGGTATCGATTGACGGTTGATTGTGTCATGGGCGATCAGCGCGAATTCAGCCAGGGTCCCACGGAGGGGATCGTCACGAAAGCGAGGCCCACGCCGCAGATGAGACTGGTCGTGATCGCGAGTCGTCGCCACCGAGAGCCCGCCACCCTGACCCTGGTTCGTCGTACCCAGTCTTTGGTTGACAGTTCTGCTGTCTCCTTGATGTGGCCCAGCACGTGAATTGTCATACAAGCGAACCACAGGACGAAACTTGCTTGATGCAGGAGCAACATGTCACCGCGCCAGGTCTGCGGCACGAAGAGGAGCAGGATTCCCGACGCGAACAGAATGATTGTCAAAGTCGCGACAAAGGGCCCGAGCAGTCGTAGCACCACTGGCGGCGGTCCCTTCTCACGGTATTCGCGTGAACCCGTGTAGTACTTCGCAAAGCGCCAGAGGGTGCTGGCAAGTTTCACGAGGACTGGCGGCACGAGCAGCATGCCAATGAAGACGTGCAGCGTGAGGAGCGATCCGACGCGCAGCACGGTGAATCCTTCGATCGCCAAGAGCACGAGCAGCACGAGAGCGGTCGAACTCGTCAGTCGCGCGTTGGCCTCGGTGCCGAAGCGTCGCACGCCGCTGACGCTCCGCTTGTTCGTAGGGCTGGGGCGATGTTCGAATGTCGGCTGATCGTGGATCGTCATCGAGTGGAGATCTCGGGAGGCTCAGAGATGGCGAGGATGATCGCCGCGGAATCAGAGCATTTGAACGCGCAGGTGCCACGAAGGTTGCTCGTCATGCCCTTAAGGCTAAAGAGCGAACCTTACGGCCTCATTAAGGTCCTTCGACTCTTCATCGATTCTTACGTTCGAACTCGACCGAATACTTTGACTGTTGTTTTTCGGAAATCTGGCTCAAAATGCGAAACTGCGGTGAATCACGCGTCGAAACGGTCAATGTCGGTGGCGTGGCCAGCTGATCTTGCGACGGCGAGGCGCCAGGTGACTTCAATTTTCGCTCCGCCAATCGACGCGGTCGCGATGGTGCAGTGTGCTTGGGTCGCGCGAATGATCGAGTCGGCGATGGCGAGGCCGAGCCCGGTTCCACCGCCGGGTGAGGAGGTGCGATGAAAACGGTCGAAGATCAGGGCGCGTTCTTGAGGGTCGATGCCCGGACCGCTGTCGTCGATTTCGAGCGTCACCGTATTGCCATGCGTGGCGACGATCACTTCGACCTGACCCCCGGGGCCGGCGAACTTGCACGCGTTGTCTATCAGGACTCCGACGAGACGATCGATGGATTCGCTCGGTGCTCGTACGACCGGGTCCTCATCGCCCAGCTTCATGAAGATGAGACGCAATTGCGACGTCTCGGCGACCGGCTGGAATCTCTCCGTGCACGTGAAGGCAATGGCCCCGAGATCGACGAGTTCATCGGTGAGCTCCGTGCGCTCTCCGTCGGAACGCGCGAGCCACAAGAGGTCCTCGACGATTCGCTGTAGGCGGCGCCCCTCGCCGCCGATTCGTTCGAGTGCGGATCGGTACGACTGCGCGTCTCGGCTTTTGCTCAGGGCGATCGACACCTCGGCCTCGATGACACTGAGTGGCGTCCTCAACTCGTGGGACGCGTCCGCCGTGAATTCTCTTTGGCGGCGTTGCGCGCGAGCAATCGGTGACAGGGCGCGAATACCCACGACGAATGAGGCGCCGTACATCAAGACGAGCAACACGGCGCCGAAGATCAGTTCGGCGTTGATCAACGAATCGCGAACCCGCTCGACGTCAGCCATGCTCTCACCGGCGACGAGCCAACCAGATCGAAACGAGACCGCACGCACTTCGAACGTCAAAGCGTCGAGCCGCAACGAACTACCGCCGTTGACCCACTTCTTCGAAGGGAGTCGTGGCGCGCCTGCAGTAATCGAGGTGCTCGCACCGCTCGACGTCACTTTCCACATGAAGACGGGTACATCATCATTGTCGAGATCGCTGGTCTCTTTGGTTGGCGTGCCCGCGATGGAGCCCTCGGTTTGCCCTCCGCTCTTGGCGGCCAGGACCAAGTGCTGGTCCAGTCGCGCGTCAACCTGCGAGGTTAAGTGATCGATCAAGGAGAAGTTGAAGATGAGAGCGATAAGGACGTAACTGCCCATGCCGATCAAAGTGGCGACGACGGCGACCTTGCCCGCGCGAATCCGATTGGAGCGCTCGGTTGTCACGTCGCGACCACTCGATAACCAAATCCCCGGATTGTCTCAATCTTGGCGTCGCAGCCCGCAATCTTGGAACGGATTCGCGCGATATGGACCTCGATCGTGTTGGAACCAACCGCGTCTGATTGGTCGCTCCACACCTGATTGGCGATTGTTCGCCGAGAGACGGCGGCCGGACTTCGTCGAAGCAACAACTCGATGAGAAGCCGTTCGGTCGAAGTGAGATCGATGTCTTTACCGGCGGCGCGCAGTTCTCGGGTCGCCGAGTCGAACTGAAGGTCACCACAACGGATCTCTTCGTTGAACCGCAGCGCCGGACGTCGCTGCAGGGCCTGCAGTCGAGCGACCAGTTCGCCGAAATCAAATGGCTTTACCAAGTAATCATCCGCGCCAGCGTTGAGCCCCTCGACTCGATCGAGTGGCGCGTCGCGAGCGGTCAAGATCAGTATCGGCGTGGCGACGCCACTATTTCGAACCAGGGCAAGCGTTTCGATACCGCTGCGCTTGGGCATACGCCAATCCAAGATCGCCACTTCGTACTCGTTGTCCTTGAGCATGGTGGTCGCAGCCTCACCGTCAGCGACCACGTCGACCACGTAGCCGGCCTCGCGCAGACCGCGTTGGAGGACCTCTCGAAGGGTGCGGTCATCTTCGGCGACGAGAATTCTCACTGCGGATCATCTTCCCTCGCCGGCGTGCGTGGTCGCGGTACGTCGAATCGACACCTGTCACTTTCGCATCGTGGAGGAGGCACTGTCTGCTCGAAGAAAAGCGCGCTCGCGTGTGCACGCCGAGCCTTACGACCGGAACTATCGATCGACTTCATCGGTCACCTTGCGCCACAGCGGCGCGGGCAAGTGTCGCAACACGAAGAACACGTAGCGCAAAATAGGCGGACTCCAGATGATCGGGGTTCGCTGGGCGAGCCCCTTCAGGACATCGTCGGCAACTTCGTCGACACCAGTGGCGAACGGTGGTTCCTTGGCGCCGATCGTCATCTTCGAGCGAACGTGTCCGGGTCGCACCAATTGCAATGAGACGCCAGTGCCCTCCAATGAATCGGCGAGGCCGATACAGAGCCGGTCGAGGCCGGCCTTCGATCCGCCGTACAGATACTTGGCGCGTCGCACGCGCACTGCGGCGACCGACGAGAGGACCACGATGCGGCCACTGCCTTGGCGAACCAAGAGGTTGCGCACCTGCGCGAGGGCGGCGACGGGCCACGTGAAGTTGACGGTCACCATGTCGCTCACCAAGGCGGCGTCATTTTCGTTTTGCTCCTGGTCGCCGAGCAGGCCCACCGCGATCACCACTAGGTCAACAGTGCCATTCACCTTTTCGAACGCTTCGTTCACGGTGCGTTCGGCGTTCGAAGGGTCTCGCGCGTCAAAAATCACGACGTCGACCTGGTTCGCCCCGTAGGAGAGCGCCTCAGACCGCGCCTCATCGAGAAGTTGTTCGTTCCGTCCGGCCAACACGACGGTGTGGGTGCGCGCCGCGCAGAGTCGCTTGGTTATGGCGCGCGCGATGTCCGAACTGCCGGCGAGCACGACCACGCTCTGGGGCTGACCAAAGGCGTTCTCCACGTCACGCGCCCACGAGATCGAGGCGGCGCGCGAGGTCGCTCGTCATGACGTGCTCGGGATCGACTCGATTCTTGATTTCGAGAAACTCGTCGAGACGTGGATACATCGCCCTCATTTTCTCCGGACTCAGACGTGCGTCCTTCGCGAGATAGATCCGTCCACCCGATGACAAAACCATCTCATCGAGATCATCGAGCAGACCCGGCAACGACGCGGGGCCGATCGGGAGGTCGAGTGCCAGTGTCCATCCCGGCATCGGGAACGAGAGTGGGCCAGGACTCGAGACCCCGAAGCGCTTCAAAACGGCGAGAAAACTGGCGACGCGCGATGACGAAAGGTGCTCGATCGCCAGGCGCACCGTCTCGCTCGAGGATTCGGGCACGCAGAACTGGTACTGCACGAATCCGCGGCGGCCATAAAGGCGGTTCCAGTCGCTAATACCGTCCAACGGATGGAAAAATGCGGTGATCGATTCCGGTTTGGCGAGCTGCAACCGCGGCGACGATCGGAACCACGCCTCGTTGAAGGCCCTGACGGTTACGGGATTGAGGAGACCGTTCGGCGCGTCGAAGGGAATCTTGAGCTTCGCTGGTGCGGGCGCGTGCAGCGACGCATTTTGGACGTCGTTCGCTCGGGCGTGTTCACCTCGGGTTAGCACCGCGCGCCCCAACTTCGCACCGCGCGTCATGCAGTCAACCCAGGCGACGGAGTAGCGATAGTTCTCGTCGCCGCTGGTCATTTCACTCATGACCTCGTCGAGATTGGAGAGCCGCTGAGTGTCGACAAGTACCTGATCGGTCTCGATCTTGAGCAATGCGAGGGTCACGCTGGTGACGATCCCGGTGAGCCCCATGCCACCCATCGTCGCCCAGAACAGTTCGCCATCCCTGTCAGGCGAGACCGTGGCGACGCCGCTTGGTGTAACGATGCGCATCTCTCGGACGTGACGGCTGAATGAGCCATCGACGTGATGATTTTTGCCGTGCACGTCAGCGCAAATGGCGCCGCCAACGGTCACTTGTCGCGTACCGGGCGTCACGGGAAGGAACCATCCTTGCGGGATGCTCACGGTGAGTAGTTCATCGAGTGACGCGCCCGCGCCCACCGTAACCACTCCTTGATTGTCGATTGTCCCCACGTCACTCATGCGACTACGGAGCACCGTGCCGCCGCTGAGCTGGGCGGCGTCGCCGTAGCTGCGCCCGAGCCCTCGCGCGATGTTGGCGTGCGATGAAGAGAGCACGGCAGTAATCTGCGATTCACTGCACACGTCCTTCACGGTGGCGACGCTGCGCGACGTGCGACCCCAACCGGAGAGGGTGACGCGGCTCATCCGTAGACGCCCCACGCCAAGAGAACGATCCAGAGCACGGCGAGCGCCTGGACCGTGCGGTTGTGCAAGAGCAACTCTTCGGGCGCGGCGCCGTCGCCGGCGTCCGCGGAACGCATTATGAAGAGCACGGCGAAGACGACGGGGACGACGGACAGGCGAATGGGCACGAAGTCGTTCAACGTCGCAGAAAGACCAGTTTTCGATGTATCAAACGCCCAGAGGCAGTAGCCGGTGACCACGACCGTGGCGCTGAGCGTGAGCGCGGAGCGCAGGAACTCGAGTGTGTATTCGGCGAGCACCGGGCGCGTCGCGATCACGCCAACGTTCTTCATTTCGCTGGTTCGTTTTCCCACCACCAAGAAGAGCGCCCCGAAGGAGATGACGACGAGGAACCACGTTGAAACGACGATGTGTGACGTGACCGCCCCGGCGTAGGCGCGTAGAAAGAATCCGCTCGCCACGACGCCCAATTCTATGATCGCGACGTTCTTCAGCCACAGTGAATAGCTGAGTGAGATCACGAAATACAGTCCGAGAATGAGCAGTAATCCCCATGAGCGCGACAGCGCGAAGGGAATCGCGAAGGCGATGATGATGAGTACGACGGCGCTCATCAGAGCCGCTCTCGTGGACAGGTCCCCGGCGGCGATGGCCCGATATCGCTTGGTGGGATGGAGCCGGTCCGAGTTCGCGTCGCGCAGATCATTGATCAGGTAGATCCCCGAAGCCATGAAGCAAAAGGCGGCGAATGCGGTGGCGGTGCGCAAGAAGACATCAGCGTGCGTCAGCTGATGCGCCGCCACCGGAGCGATGGCGAGAAGTCCATTTTTTACCCACTGGGTGGGCCGCATCGCCGAAACGAGCGCTCGCAGTGGTCGGCGCTTCTGAGTGAGAGTCGTGGTCACGGCATCTAACGCTACTAGTGGGTCCTAAACGAACTCTGGGGGCCACAGCACTTTCGACCATGAACTCATTGGCGACTCAATCGGAATCGTTCACTTCGGTGAATCATCGTTGCCACGGCCCTGAAATTGCAACGTCAATACTTACGATTGGCTTAAGTGGGATCTCAGCGCGCCACTAGACCCGCACCCGAGTGCGGCCGTGATGAAAGTCAGTCGGTCTGCAATGACCACAATTGCGTGAGACGGCGAAGCAGTACTGTAAGAAGGTCTCGCTGCCATTCGGATCCCTTTCAAAGGAATGAAATCGTTCTTGAGGCAGCGAGACACCGCACCTGTAGTTCAGAGATAGAGCATCGGTTTTCTAATCCAAAGATTTGCGTGGGGTTCGATGAAAAAGGCTGGAAGTTTTTGGGCGGCGCGGACGATTCTGTCAGCGATGGCACTCGTCACGAGCTCACTGTTCTTGGCGGGGTGCGGTCGGAGTGTCGCGAGCCCAACGTGCTCGATGAAGGCGCTGGTCGCGGCCGCCGGAAAGGGTTACCTCAAACTCCCTCCGTCACACGACAATGACGCGGGCAGAGGGCGCATCCCCGACGCGCGCCCCGACGCGGACTTGGACGCCAACCAACGAGCGGCGCTTTGCAAGGTCCTCAAGAGTGAGACGCACTTACCCGGTTGACGACGTCGTAGCGCGCGTCATGGTGAGGTTACGACGACGCGAATTGACGCGACACGAACTGAGCACGCTCTCGTGTCGGTAATGCTTCGCTTCGGCGGGCGTGTCGATGCGTAGATGCACCATGAGATCGTCAAGGTCATCATTCCGCGCGTGACATTGAAGGTCCACGCTGCAAGGGCCGCGATGAGTTTCTGATTGGAATTCGACCGCGGGGGTTATGCTCCGAATTAGGACGTCAAGACCCCGCATCCCTTTCACCTGCCACTTGGTCAGGGACGATACGAAGAGGTGTGGTGTGGGTCGCCCCGGAATGGCGCTTAGCGCTATCGCAACTACCGCAGGGAAGGACGTTGCGCGTCACAAGTAGTTATCTCTGCAGGCGTCCGATCCCTTGGAAGGGGCGTTCTCGCGACGGTCGACAATATGAAAATTTAGGCATTACTACTGGAGGCATTGTGATTATTTTCGGATTGATTCTTCTCCTCATTGGCTTTGTCACGGGCGTGGCGATCGTGTGGACAATCGGCGTGATTGTTCTCTTGGTCGGACTTGCACTTTGGCTCCTCGGATCACTGGGCCACGCAGTTGGCGGTCGACACCACTACTACTAGATCAACATTCGCCATTTGCCTCGAACGGCGAACGGCAACAAGTCGTGAGGTGCATGAATTCGGCGGCGATGGTTTGCCCAGAAGTGTAAAGAGGGTGACTTGAGGTGAATGTCGTCGAACGAACGATTCGGAAAGTCGATGCATTTCAACAGCGCCACCTAATTCCATCTTTTGTCTTCGGCGTCATCAAGAAGTACGGGGACGACAACGCCGCCAACCTCACCGTGCAAATTACTTACACGATGTTCGTCACCGTGTTTCCGCTGCTCCTCCTTCTGGTGACGATTTTGGGCATCGTGCTGGCCGGTAGCCCAACGGACCGCGCGCGAGTGTTGCACTCGGCCCTCGGACAGTTTCCGATTATTGGCCAACAACTCGGTCACAACATTCACGCCATAAAGCGGAGTTCGGCATTTGGTCTCGTGTTTGGGATCGTCGGTCTGGTCTATGGCTCAACGGGACTTGCACAAGCGGGGCTTTATTCTATGGAGCAGATCTGGAACATTCCGGCTGCGGTGCGGCCCAATTACCTCACTCGAATGGTTCGCGCCGGTATTTTCCTCGTCGTGCTCGCAGTCGGCCTGATCCTCACTACCGCGCTCGCTGGATTTGGCACGTTCGGAAGACACAACTTCTGGCTCGGGGCCTTAGGAGAGATACTCGCCGTCGTCGTAAATGTGGCGCTCTACTTCGCCGCGTTTCGTACGCTCACGCCGCGGCAAGTGGCCACCCGTTCCTTGATTCCAGGCGTGATCATTGGGGGAGTTGCCTGGACCATTCTTCAGGCGGCTGGCGGTTACGTGGTCGGACATGACCTCAAGGGAGCTAGCGCTCTTTATGGGTTATTCGGCCTAGTGCTGGGGCTGATCGCCTGGATCTTTCTCGGAGCGGAGATTACGCTTTATTCGGCGGAGATCAACGCCGTCCTTCATCATCGATTGTGGCCGAGGGGAATGGTGCAGCCTCCGCTCACCGACGCCGATCAACGTTCGCTCGCTTTTCAAGTCACTCAGAATCAGCGACGTCCCGAACAAGAGGTCATCACCCGCTTTCGGGGAAGGCCGATGACTCAAGATGAATATCGCGAGCGCGGTTATCAAGGTGATAATTCGTCGCCGGGTATCGAACGTCAGGCTCCAGACGAGCGCCAGGTGGATTCGTAATCGAGAATCTGGCCAAAGACGATGCGAGTGAGCCGGTCAGGCCCGTGATTTATCAAACTCTGGAGGTCCAGCGGGTTGGCGAACGTCTACGACCTGCCTACGTTCACTTGACGGTTCGTGGTGAATGTAAATTCCAGAGGGCTCCGTTTGGCGATGGCTGTTTAAGTACCGGTAGGGTCGTTCGCTATGGCTCGACGTTGGATAGTTATTGACATCGTCGTCGTCCTGGTCTTCGTGGGCATCGGTCGTGCCAACCACCATCACGGGGACAGCTTTTCTGGCATGGTTTCGACGACGTGGCCCTTTGCTGTCGGACTCGCAATCGGCTGGTTCATCGTGCTCGTTCGTCGCCAAAACGGCGTCACACTCGGTGCAGGCGCGGAGGTATGGCTGGCGACGGTTTCGTTGGGAATGATTCTGCGAGTGATCGCGGGTCAAGGCACGGCGTTCGCGTTCATCGTCGTCGCCCTGGTTTTCTTAGGTGCACTGATGCTGGGACTGCGACTCGTGCGCTCGAGGCTCTTCGATCCCTCCACGTAAATTTTGCGAATTGGAGGAGATGGACGACTCAATTCATCTTGGATTTATAACCGGCAGGCAGATGAACGGCATATGCACGCCGTTGGCGTGAACCGCTGCACGCCATTATTCGCCACCATTTGTAAAAAATGTGGTGCTGAGAATTCCTTGCTTTTGAAATCAAATCACCCACTTTCTTATTTCCGAATAGTAGTCAGAACTTTCTGTGAATTCGAGTCCAAATTTCTCTTTGGTCCTGACATACTGCGCATTCTCAGCGATTGGATTGACGGAATAAAGTCTGTCAGTATCGACTAATAGGAACTTCGAACCAACCGAACTAAGGGCTGTTCGTCATGAGCGACGCTGAAGGTGTTGCCGACTACACGCGGTTAGTGAACGAACATTCTCGATCCATCTATCGATACGTCATGCGAAGGCTGTCAGATTGGTCAAGTTGCGAGGACGTCGTTTCAGATATTTTCCTCATCGCGTGGCGACGGAGAGATCAATTGCCTCCTCGTGATCGCGAATTGGCGTGGCTCTACGCGATCGCGTTTCGAGTGATTTCAAATCAAAGAAGGTCGCGAGACCGTCGTAATCGTCTTACGGTTCGCATGGCCTTGGAGCGAGAAGGATTCGACTATGGATCGGACGACGATTCCTTCGACGTTGATTCCATTATGAGTGTTGTCAAATACTTACGAGTTGATGATCGAGTCCTCTTAGAGCACGTCTATTGGGAGCACCTCACTTATCGTGAGATTGCGGTCGTTCTAGGAATTAGCGCGAACGCAGTTGGCATCAGAATTAATCGAGCCAAGAGAAACCTCCGGTTGCTGCTCGATCAGAACTTCGAACGGGACCGACCCTCAGAAATTCTCGATAGGAAGTCAGAAGGATGAGTCGCGACCCGATCGAAGAGTTCTTTGAGTCACTTGATCGGACTCGGCAACTAAGTGATGCTCTAGTCGATGAGATGTTTTCGCTTGAGCGTCTTTACTCTCAAGTGGAAGGTGCAACGCCATCGCCATCGCCATCGTCATCGCCATCGGCTGGACGGATGGGAAGACGAATGTGGCATCGAGGTGCCGTAATGACGACCGTTGCCGTCCTGGTTCTCGGAACCGCTGCCGCAGCAATCACGCTTTCTCGGGGACCCGTGCAATCAGTTGCCAACATGGCGTGCTATCAGGGCAATTCGTTGAGATCCACCGCAAACGTAGTTGCATATAATTCAAATCCATTGGCGACGTGTTCGCGTCTATTGCATTGGCCGATTCCTTCCAAGAAGGGACACGAAAAGGGAGCGTTATGTCTCCTCTCAAACGGTTCACTTGCTGTGTTTCCACCTTCGCCCAAGACCGATCGTTGTGCAATTCTCGGACTCGAAACGTTCAATGGACATTTGGCGAATCCGGAAGTGGCAAAATTGCAGATTGCGGCCGAGAACTACTTCGCTCATCATCCTTGTGAATCACTGTCTACAGCTCGAACGGCAATGCTTGAACTCCTGGGGGCCAATGGGCTCGTGGATTGGAAAGTGCGACTCACCGGCTTGACTTCGCCACAGTCGTGCGCAACTCTGGCTTTTCAATTGAACTCGAAGGACATCGACATTGTTGGGATTCATCGTTAGAGTTCGCACGACACAAGACTTCAATATCATCAGTTGCATCCCAACGTCACAAGCAAGTCGACCAAATATTCTCATCTCGTCCTTCGGTCCTCGGCAATCACCGTGCGGTTCGCGACATGAGTCTTCGCCCATGAAAGGTTCGAGGTAGTGCCGGAAACACAACAGAGATAACGCCGTCAGTCGACTTTTAGGGAGAAGACATTTTAGATCTCGCCAATCATCAATGGCGTCGAACGAAGCTGTCACTATGAAGTTTCGGGGGTCCATGTTCAATTTGCGACTGGCTGTCCACTTAGTTCAAGTACTCACGATGGCGTCAGTGATCATCGGGTCCACTCTTCTCAACGTCGCTGGCAGTCCAATCGCCGCCAGTGCAGCCAGCGTCGCAAACCATTCGTGTAGAGGTTCGAACTTGGTGGCAGCGTTCGTCAGGAGTCAAGTGGGTGCTGGGCACGTCGTGACCACAATCGCTTTTACGAATGTCGGACCCAAGACCTGCGCACTTGGCGGCTACCCAACCATCATTGGTCTCAGGGGAACGAAGCACTACCGATTACGCGTCACGGCTCACGGCACGTACGGCGGTAATCTTCGCCCCACCGACCTCGCTCCTCGAATGAGTGGGGCATTGATTGTCAGTACTGGCGACTTATGCGGCCCGACCTACGGAGTGCTTCCTCCAAGTCAGATCTACTCAGGAATGATCGTCGTACTCCCGAAAAGTGATGGAATTGTTCAAGTACCCGATGTGACGTTCGACACGACCTGTGGCTTGGCCGTGAGTCGACTCGGATGGAGAGACCAATTTTCGATTCAGAAAATTTAATTGTGAAGACACAACTCAAGGACGTTGCCTTACACACTCACTATTTGATCGACGGCGTGTCCAAGGGCCGCCTACGGGCCTACAGGTTCGCAATCGCAGCCATCACCGGCGCACTGTTCGCGACCGCTCTGTTCACTGCACCTCTGGCCAGCGCAACGACCAAGCACGTCACGTTGCCACTGACGTGTCGGCCCGCCCAACTCCGCCCTTCAATGAGTCCGCCGCGAGGAACGTACTCGACGTCGGCCGGCTTCAAGGCGACGCTCTGGTTCCAGAACACCGGGGCTACGTGCACGTTGATCGTCGATAACGTTCCAGTACAAGGTGTGAGCGGTCCGTCGCACACATCAATCGGCGTCGGCTCGATGAGCGGGACCATCGGATATCCGCCGATGGAACTAGCCAACGGTGAGCGCGCCTACGCCAGTGTGTCGATCGGTTCTCTCTCCACAGCCGCATTCAAGAAGATGGTGCGTGAGCATGCCAGTTCGTGCGATCCGAAGTACGCAAACGGGATTGAAGTGGTATCGAACCCGGCGGTGCGCAGCGACTCGTGGCCATCGCACTACTTCGCCTTCCCGAGCGTGTACCGATCTGCGCCAAGGACTACTTCAACGTCGCGTCCGGCGTCATCCAGAAGTTATTGACCCCCGCACAGGCACGCCAAGTTGCGTACAAGGTCGCAGCGATTGAGTTGCAGGACTACTTCAACTACTGGCACCTGGTGGGCCCAGCGAGCGCCGCAAAGCCGTTCTTGGTATCCAGCCAGCGAGACGGCACCGTGAAGTTGGCGAGCGGCAAAGTGTTGAGCTACCGCCCCTACTCCTGGAAATCAGCGAATGACTTCACTCTACTGATGAGCCTCGATCTCCACTTCGTGGGTTGGCACGGCGCGTGGAATGAAGGCAGGAACGACCGCTTCGTCACGTTCACGCGAGCCTCGCACGGTCAGACATTCTCGATGGCGCTGAATACGGGACCGTAGTTTCCGGGGCCCGAAGTGATTGTTCCGCATCCAATTGAAGCCGAATCGGATTCTCCAGATTGGTTATCCCTGAAACAAGATCGGGCTTAAGGTCAATACGAGAAGACNTTTCGCGTCTTCCATGAAGGGGGCCTTGTGACTTCGATTTCAGGTGCAGTCCTGGGAAGTGGGGCGGTGGTATTCATCGCAATCATGTTCCTGCTACTCATCTCAAGCGCGGGATCGCTAATGACCTACGTCATCATCGTGATCGCTAACCGTGCCGACCCCGACCCTTCGGGCAAGCGGCCGATGGCGGCGTACCTGTTCGGCGGCTCGTTCCTCTCGCTGTGGATCACCTACATGGGCTCGATCATCGTTGTTGAGGCGTTGGTGAGCCTGATGCACTCAAATACCCCCAACTCTAACTCGATTGCGCGCATTGTTGTAGTGGGCTTCCTCATGGTTCTGGTCGGCGGTGTCAGCCACATGATCCATCGGCAGCGAGGATTGTCCCTCGCTGATTCCGAAACGGATCCCTCCAGTCCGACGAAGCGCGTCATGCGGAGTTACGTGGCCGCAGTCAGCTTCATCTCAGTGCTCATCGCCCTCATCTCGTCCATGGTCCTCGGCTACCTGATTTTCCAGCTCGTGGCACCGGGCGTCTTTGGGGCGTCCGGATCTCGCGTGGACACGTTGTCGTCGATCATCGATTTGGTGTACGTAGTGGGCGCGACGGCGTTCGTCTTCTTCGCCCACCAGGCTCTGGCGCCGCCGGCCCTGCGACTGCTGGCGCGCGGTCCATCGACACCGAGTGCTGCCGTCGCCGTGGAGGAGTAATGATGTCGGCGAGGTGGGGCGTCATGTCGCGACGGCCGCGCTTCGCAGCGACCTTTGACAAGGCGCTAGTTAAATTTTGATCTGGCGAAAGTTCACTGTTTACCACGATCGTTGGTGTTCCTAGATGCTTCTCGAATCGGATCGGGAAGGTCTCAAAGTCTCGTAACGTGGATTCCTGCACGCCACGGTTGAATGGAGTGGTGAAGTCAGTAATTGTTGTGCTGCTTTCCCTCGATGTGGTGCCGAGGTTGTGCGGGAACGGGCACCACCTTCGTAACAGTCACGAAAAGCGAGTAATACTGCCGTGGCTCAGGGGATAGAGCATCGGTTTCCTAAGCCAATGCATCGTGTTCTTGCGGACCAACCCAAACTGCGGATTCCATTGACATTACAGGGATAATCAGAGGCAATCCAGTGGATCGGACTCACGGTGATACCTGACTATGCGTCACCATTCTCGACAAAAGGGGTGAAGTGGACCCCGGAAATTGGACAGTTTCTTAAGATGAGCACTGACGCATCCTGGAGGTGCACGTGCAAGGAAGAAGAAACAAGTTCAAGCCCGA
>JGI20206J14855_1000469_pt1 | contig 14061 bp, 12 predicted proteins | sample NGESurdeep092012_6_FD_14855 | JGI IMG/M metagenome (IMG submission 14855) | reverse complement strand
TTCCATTAAATATTTTCCGCTTGGTTTAAAATCAGCGAGCATCGGGATTTTATTACTGATACGTTGAAAATCATCCGGAGATAATTTTACTCCAACACTTTTTGCCATTGCTATCAAATGCAATACAGCATTGGTGCTTCCTCCGAGAACCATTACAACTGTCATCGCATTATCAAATGCTTTAGACGTCATGATATCTTTTGGTTTGATATCTTTTTCCAATATATTTTTTATAGCGGCGCCAATAGCTGCACATTCTTTTTCTTTGTCTTTGCTCAACGCAGGATTACTTGATGAATAGGGTAAACTCATACCCAGGGCTTCAATTGCACTCGCCATCGTATTGGCAGTGTACATACCACCACAAGCTCCTGCTCCGGGGCATGAGTGACGAACGATCCCTTTAAAATCAGCTTCATCCAAATTGCCTGCAATCTTTTGACCCAGGGCTTCAAATGCAGATACAATATTCAGGTCTTCTCCTTTATAATGTCCCGGTGCAATGGTACCGCCATACAACATAATTGACGGACGATTTAATCTTCCCATAGCCATTATTGAGCCTGGCATATTTTTGTCACAACCCGGAATAGCAATCATGGCATCATAATATTGTGAACTGGCATTTGTTTCGATACTATCGGCTATCAAATCGCGACTTACGAGACTGAAACGCATTCCGTCAGTGCCCATACTAATTCCATCACTAACACCGATTGTGTAAAAACGTAGTCCCAGTAAACCTTCCACATCATTAACACTTTTTTTTACAGATGTTGCTAAATCATTCAGGTGCATATTGCAGGGATTTCCGTCCCAGCCCATACTTACGATGCCAACCTGTGCTTTTTTAAAATCTTCTTCCTGGAAACCGATGGCATAATACATGGCCTGGGCTCCTGGAAGTGTTTCATCCTGTGTAAGGGTTTTACTGATCTTGTTCAGTTCGGTTTCTTTTATATTCTCGCTCATCTTTATGGTTAATTCGTTTATTGGTTTATAGTCAAAATATAATTCTTCATTTTTTGTTGCTTTACTGCGCCGGTCTTAGAACCCTCCTTTGGAGGGCAGGTGGGCTATGTCTTCATTATTTGCTTACTGCACGGGTCTTAATACCCTCCGTGGGATACCATGATGGCTTGTAACCAGATATTTATATTCTTTTTGAATGATACTGCCTATTGCATCTTTCCATTGCTTTTTAAAAAGTATATTATCCAGTGAAGCAATACCGATCACTTCGGCAGCCGTACCACAAAAAAAAGCGCTGTCCGCTCCATGAACTTCTGAAAGAGTAATTTGTTTTACTATCACTTCAATATCGAGTTCAGCGCATATTTCCAAAACTGTAGCCCGTGTAATCCCTGGTAAGATGCTTCCTGTTTCCGGAGTATATAAGACCCCTTTATTTTCTATAAAAATATTAGCACCAGGACCTTCTGCTACAAACCCATTCATATCTTTTAATAAGGCCTCATCATAACCCTTTGATTTTGCTTCCTGGGATGCGAGAATAGAATTTACATAATGCCCTGTGGCCTTTGCTTCAATTTTAAAACCAAGCGGGTTGGGCCTTTGAAAAGAAGAAGTCATTACTTTCAATAACTCGTTTCCAAGGAAAGGCTGCATTTGCCAGGCTTCAATTACAATAAAAGATTCTTTATTGAGATTAAAACTCATGTTGGCCGGAGCATACACCAGTGGACGGATATAGGCATCCTGTAAATGGTTTAATCTTAAAATTTCATAGCTCGCTTTTGTCAATTCTCCGTTGCTCCAGTTGTAAGGAAGATTGAGCGAATGAGCAGAATTTTTCAATCTGTCGAAATGCTCCGTTTCTTTAAAAATTTTTGTTTTGCCCTCTTCTGTTTTGTAAGAGCGGATGCCTTCAAATACACCATAGCCATAATGAAGTGTTTGGCTGTACAAGTCAATTTTTGCTTCGGAAGCTTTTACGATTTCTCCGTTCAAATAAATAATAGTGTTTTCGTTGTAATACATATCTTTTTTATTAGTAGTGATAATAAAAAACCCGCATCTTTTGGAGGCGGGCTATTTGTAATGATTTAAATTTTTAAATAGTGATTCCACCTCCGTGAAAGGGTATTATAATGCCGATGACAGTAATAACAATCACTGAAATAATTTGTATGACATTATTTAAATTACCTTTCAACATTGGTAAAAAATTGAAAAGCAAACTTAGCATACCCTTTTAAAAAAACAAAGAACTTTTTTTTTATTTCTTATTGTTAAATAATAGTTGCCTGTCCTAATGCCATATTCCGGATATTGGAATGATGCGGAATATCATTAGAAATAAAATCACTTATCAATTCTCCGATAGTAGAAGTAAAATAAGAGTTTACAGGATCAATATCTTTTGTTACAAAACCATTACTCATAGTCCAGTCTACGGCTTCTACAATGGCTTTGGCTTCTTCAGTTAATCCGAAATATTCCATCATCAAAGCGCCGGATAAAATAGAACCGATTGGATTGGCAATGTCTTTGCCGGCAGCTTGCGTATAAGATCCGTGGATAGGCTCGAATAAGGCATTTTTTTCTCCAATAGATGACGATGGCAATAAGCCCAAAGATCCGCTTATCACACTTGCCTCATCGCTTATGATATCTCCAAACATGTTCTCAGTAAGTATTACGTCGAATTGTTTTGGATTAATAATTATTTGCATTGAAGCATTATCCACAAACATATAATCTACTTTTACATTAGGGTAGCTTGCTGAAATTTCCTGCACGGTTTTTCTCCACAACCTGGATGTTTCCAATACATTAGCTTTATCAACAAGCGTTAATTTATTTCTTCTTTTTTGTGAAGCCGCAAAAGCCAGGTGTGCTATACGGCTTATTTCTTCTTTATTATAAATACAAAGATCTGAGGCTTCCGTTCCTTCTTCATTCATTTCTTTTTTACCAAAATAAATGCCACCAGTAAGCTCGCGGTAAATTACAAAGTCAACGCCGGCCAACTGTTTTTCTTTTAAGGGAGAAAGGTGGTGCAAAGTTGGGTAAGTGGCTATAGGCCTGATGTTGGCAAACAATTGTAATTCTTTTCTTAGCCTTAGCAAACCTTGTTCCGGACGCACTTTTAACGATGGATCGTTATCGTATTTGGGATGGCCAATGGCTCCCAATAAAACTGCATCGCTTTTGAGGCTGCTGTCAATGGTTTCCTGTGGTAAAGGGTTGCCAGTCTTATCAATTGCCTCAGCGCCCATGATGCAATGGGTAAAATTGAAATGGTGATGAAATTTATTGGCAATTGAACTTAAAACTCTTAAAGTTTCACGGGTAACTTCCGGGCCAATACCATCTCCGGAAATAACGGTTATATTTTTGTCCATGGTTTTCTACGCTTTCGCGGATCGTTTATTTTTGATTTAATTTTTTTTTAATCATGCCAAAGCAAGTGCAACAGGTTGATTGATTGAATAAATTTTATGACTCCCGTTTTTTAATTCCAATACTTTTTGAACACATGAAGGAATATTGCTTTCATCGTGGCTAACATAGATCAATGTTTTGTTAGATTCTGAACAAATATGATCAATCAAAGAAACAAAACGAATGCTTTGTTTGTGATCAAGCCCCTGGCATGGCTCATCTAAAACCAACAATGGAGGATTTTTTACCAAAGCCCTTGCAAGCAAAATCATCCGTTGGAGACTGGCTGAAATTGAATGTAATGGTTTTGTTGACACATGAGAAAGTTGTAAAAAATCCAACCACTGCAGTATATTGTTATATTGTTTGTCATTTAATTTTTTGAACAAGCCAATGGTATCAAAATAGCCCGAACCAATAGCCTGGAAGCAGGTGATGTTCTTATCAAAATAAGCATGCAGTTCAGGAGAAATATATCCTGTTTGTTCCTTGATATCCCAGATGCTTTCACCGCTTCCTCTTCTCTTGCCGAACAGATAAATTTCGTTGGAATATGCCTGCGGATGATCACCGGTTATCATGCTTAACAAAGAAGATTTGCCCACGCCGTTCCGTCCTTTTAATAACCATTTTTCACCCTGTTTTATTTCCCAATTGAGATGCTGAAGGATAACATGTTCTCCGTATTTTAAACTAATGTTTTTCATTTTTACCACAGAGTCAAACTGGAGATTTTCATTTGAAAGTGGTAATAGATCATTATTAAATTTTGATTCTATACTTTCAGAGGAAGCAAATCTTTCAGGATCAAAGTTTTCTTTTTCACCAAAAAACGATAACTTTTTATTTTCCAAAAAGGAAATATGTGTTATAAATTCCGGAATAGGAAATGTTCCGGGAATTAAAATAACCTGTGTTCCTTTGTTTGCAATTTCTTTTAGTATTTTATTTACTTCTTTACGAACCGAAGTATCCAGGCCGGTATAAGGTGTATCCAAAATTAAGACCTGTGGCGGATTCAGTAATGCCTTGGCTAATTGAAATCTTTTGTGCTCCCCGCTTGACAGCTGGATAAGAGGAGAATTTTTTAAATGATCAATTCCAAGAATCCCTAAAGTATAATTAATATTATTTGCCTCCGTGTCCGGTAGGATGGTTGGTTTGCTGGTGTTCTTAACAATTTGCAATAATTCCTCAAAAATGGTTGATGCATCATTGGCGTCGAAACTATTAAACCGTTGTTGATAATAAAAATCGGATATGCCGGATAGATTTTTAAATGAATAACGCTGCTCCACGAGGTCTACCCGTGTATGCATCCCAGTTATATTTTCAGAATCAGTAGAAATATTCCCGTAGAAATGTATTTTTCCTGCGATCGCTTTCGCTAAAGTTGTTTTTCCACTTTCTCCATCTCCAAGGATTGCCAAATGCTGATTGGGTTCAAGTGAGAAAGAAATTCCATCAAGCACAGTATTATCCTGCGTTTTCACTACAAGACCTTTTACTATGATGGAAAGTTTTTGCATTTGTTTTTAATGTTTAAGCATGTGTTTCTTCAAAATTGGTTATTTCGTCTTTAATATTATAGTCATAACTCAATAGAATAAATGTGCTTTTTATTTTTTGCAATAGGTGCATTACTCTTTTATATTTTTATACTTCAAAAAAATGTTCAACCGTTGGAAAAGGATCGTAGAAATGGTGCAATAATTTTTTCCATTCCAGGTAATCTTTGCTTTTTCTAAAACCTTCCGTATGATCTTCTAAATTTTCCCATTTTACTAACAAAATATATTTCCCATTTGTTTCAATACATTTTTGCAATTGGTGTTCCACACAACCTTTACTTCTTTTTATTATTTCTTTTGCTTTAAAAAATGCCGATTCAAAATCATTTTCCTGGCCTTTTTTCACATTTAATATGGCTACTTCTAATATCATTTCAATAACCGAAATTAATATTAATGAACGCTCATGGTTGCCTTTTGATAAATAGAAGCCAGCTCAGAAAGATCTTCATCCTCAACTACCTTTTTATTATCGGCGACTTTCAAAAACCTTTCGTATAAAACATCTACATCGTTTCTGTCAAATTGATATCCCAATTTATGAAAACGAAAGGCCAATGCACTGCGTCCACTTCTCGCTGTGAGTACTATTTTAGAACTGTCAGCGCCTACTTCATCAGGATTTATAATTTCATAAGTAAGTGTATCCTTTAAAAAACCATCCTGGTGAATACCCGAAGAATGCGAAAATGCATTACTTCCAACAATGGCTTTATTTGGCTGCACAGGCATTCTCATCGTATCAGAAACCAGGCGGCTCATAGGAAATAATTTTGTAGAATCTATATCTGTATAAAAGCCCAATGCTTTGTGTTGCTTTATCACCATCACCACTTCTTCCAATGAAGTGTTACCGGCCCTTTCGCCAAGTCCGTTGATAGTACATTCCACCTGGCGGGCGCCGCCGATTACTCCTGAAATTGAATTAGCCGTCGCTAGTCCGAGATCATTATGACAATGACACGAGATCACTGCTTTGTCAATATTGCTTACATTATTTTTTAAAAAAGCGATCTTCTCTCCGTATTGATGCGGAAGACAATATCCTGTGGTATCGGGAATATTTACTGTTGTGGCTCCTGCTTTTATCACAGCCTCTATTACTTTTGCGAGGTATTCATTTTCTGTTCTTCCGGCGTCTTCTGCATAAAATTCTACATCGTCAGTAAAATTTTTTGCCCATTTCACACATTGGATCGCCCTTTTTAAAATATCTTCCTGGTTAGAATTGAATTTACTTTTTATGTGAAAATGAGAGGTTCCGATTCCCGTATGGATACGTGGGCGCTTTGCATATTTTAGTGCTTGTCCTGCTACTTCAATATCTTTTTGAACCGCTCGTGAAAGGGCACAAACTATGGTATGTGTAAGCGTTTTTGAAATTTGCTCTACTGAAGAAAAATCTCCGGGACTGGAAATGGGAAATCCTGCTTCTAAAACATCTACTCCAAGATCTTCAAGTTTAAGAGCCAACTCGATTTTTTCTTTAGTATTTAATTTACATCCAGGCACCTGCTCTCCATCCCGCAATGTAGTGTCGAAAATAGTTACCTTATCCATAATACGATTATTGAAAAATGAAATAATTATCTACAAACAATCAAAAGTGTTTCCGAAATTAGGAATTTGATGCTTTGGAATCTAATCAAATTGTCATAAATCTTACACTAATTAAATGTAAATGTTTCTTGTAAAACCCTTTACGGGATTGAATTTGATCTTAATTTATATACGTTGCCCAACAGTATAACGCCTCATTATTTCGATGTATCCCGAATGTATTAGCCATAGTAAACTGACTTTTTATGCTAATTTCCATTCCCTATTTAATTTCATATCTTTGAAAGACAATCCGATTTTTCAAATCACCAGGAATAAAAAGGTGAAAAGAACCGGAAAGAGTAGCAGTTTTCTAATTTTATTTGATATAAAGCAATTAAACCATTTTAAGATTTTAGCGGCTAAAATGATATAGTTAAGGTGAAATAAAATATTCCAGGACTTATTGCAGAAATTTTGGATATAAATGCAGAAATTATATATGAAACTCTTCTTTCTTGCTTTCATCATTTTGGCTATAAGATTGTATTTTAATAAATAGTATTATCCCAATTCTTTACAATGCCCAACCGATCAACAGATGCTTTATTCCAGTTAATACATTCGCTTCAAAAGTCAGAAAAAAGAAATTTCAAATTATATGTTAAAAGAAATTCTTCAAACAATGATCTGAAGGTAGTCCAGCTTTTTGACGCAATTGATAAGATGTCCAGTTATGATGAAAATGCTTTGATGCAAAAAACATCTTCTATTAAAAAGCAACAGCTCCCCAACATAAAGGCACATTTATACAGGCAAATTTTAGGAAGTCTCCGTTTACTTGAGAGCAGTGAAAATATTGACATACAATTACATGAACAATTAGATTTTGCCCGCATACTTTATAACAAAGGTCTCTATCATCAAAGCCTGAAAATTCTTGAAAGAATTAAAGAAATTGCTATTGCTAATAATCAGATCCATTTCCGGATAGAAGTGTTAATTATAGAAAAAAAAATTGAAACGCTGCACATTACCCGAAGCATGCAGGACAGAGCAGATGCTCTTTCGGATGATGTGAATGATTCAAATGTTCAGTTGGTTAAGCAATCCAAACTTTCTAATCTCGCGCTGCAATTATACAGCTGGTATATCAAAAACGGACTGGCACGCAATAACGATGATGAGAAAGAAATCGAGGATTATTTTCAGAAATATCTTACCCAAGAAATAAAATCTCCTGAGGGCTTTTATGAAAAGCTCTATTACCACCAAAGCTATTGCTGGTATGCCTTTATACGCCAGGATTATCTTATGTATTATCGTCATACGCAAAAATGGGTCGATCTTTTTACTGAAGAACCTTCGATGGTACAAATAGAGACAGGTAATTATATAAAAGGACTGCATAATTTATTAAATGCACATTTTACAATAAGAAATTATCCAGGCTTTGAGAAAACACTAATATTATTTGAAGAGTTCAGTAATTCAGATATTGTAAAACTGAATGACAACAATAAGATCCAGGTTTTTGTGTATTTATATATTGCCAGGATCAATCAACATTTCCTGGAAGGAACTTTTAAGGAAGGTTTAAAAATGGTTCCTGAAATTACGAAACAGCTTGAAGAGTATAGTTTGTTCCTGGATCAGCATCGTACACTTATCTTTTATTATAAAATTGCTTCTTTGTATTTTGGAGCAGGTGATTTTGATAACGCCATTGATTATCTGAACAAAATAATTAACTGGAAAGTAAATCTTAGGAACGATCTGCAATGCTATGCAAGGCTATTGCACCTGATAGCGCATTACGAATTGGGCAATTTTCAATTATTGGAATATCTTACCAAAACCGTTTACCGGTTTATGGCTAAGATGCAAAACCTTAGCCTTGTAGAAGAGGAGATATTCAAATTTTTGCGTAAATCATTTTATATGTCGGCCCGAAAATTAAAACCTGAATTTGAAAAATTGTTAAATACAATTAAAGAATTTGAAACCAGTAAATTTGAAACCAGGGCATTTGCTTATCTCGATATTATTTCATGGCTGGAAAGCAAAGTGACTGACAAACCTGTTTACGAAATCATCAGGGAGAAATATTTAAAAGGAAGGAAATTAACTAATGATAAAAATAGAGTATAACCAAGTAATTGCTGTAAAAAATCAATCACTTACAGTAGGGCCAATAAAATGATTTATTTTTCTTACTAACTCATTGGCATCAAACGGCTTTGCTATAAAGTCATCCGCCTTACAAAACTTTTGAATTTCTTTAAAATTAGTATGAGCAGAAATCATTATTATCGGAATATCCTTTGTCTCAGGGGTAGATTTTAAAGTGTTACAAACATCAATCCCATCAACTCCCGAAAGAAATACATCGAGAAGTATCAACTGGGGAGAAAACATTTTGGTTTTAGACAAAACCTCTTCTCCTTTTAATGTTGTCATTACATCAAACCCGTATCTTTTGAGTATTACTTCCACTACCCATAAAATATCGTTATTATCGTCAACAATGAGTACGCGATTCATAATTAAATCTTTAATAATAATTAAATTAAATCAATACTATTTTATTTTTTTTAAGTTTAGTGGATTAATCTTTTAGAGGTTTTCATATAGGATTTTATACTAAAAATGAAAGCAGATTCAACCATTTTTATCTTCTTCCTTCATATAGCGTGCCATAAATCTGATATTTATATGATAAACGGTTTTTGCCTTTATAAATTTTAAAATTACACATAAACCTGAATAATTTCTTAATATTTATCACTTAATCTCTATTTTTGGATATGAGATTTTTGGTATTTATTGTAGCTTTTCTTTCTACTTTTTGTACAGGTTTTTCTACATGCTGCCAATCAAACAGAAATATGGAGTTATTAAAGGAACAAATTATTAATGTGTTAAAAAGACAAGATGGAACATTTGCAGTGGCATTTAAAAATCTATCTAACGGAAAAGAATTACTTATCAATGCCCAGGAAGATTTTCATGCTGCGAGTACCATGAAAACTCCTGTAATGATTGAGGTTTTTAAACTTGTGTCGGAAGGGAAATTTTCATTGAATGACGAGATTATTATTAAAAATAAATTTAAAAGTATTGTTGACAGCAGTACATACAGTCTTGATTCAAGCGATGACAGCGAAACTGAAATTTACAGGCACATTAGTGAAAAAAGGACGCTGTATGATTTAATGTACCAGATGATAATTGCAAGTAGTAATTTATCAACTAACCTCATTATAGATTTGGTGGGTGCAAAAAATGTAACAAAAACAATGCGCCGGATGGGGGCTAAAAAAATAATGGTATTGCGTGGTGTGGAAGATAATAAGGCATTCGAAAAAGGATTGAATAATACTACTACTGCCTACGATCTTATGTTGATCTTTGCTAAAATTGCGAAAGGAAAAGCAGTCAATAAAAAATCTTCTGATGCAATGATCAAAATTTTATTGAACCAGGAACATAATGAAATTATCCCGGCTGAACTTCCCAAAGATGTAAAAGTGGCTCACAAAACCGGCTCCATTAAAGGGGTGCATCATGATTCAGGAATTGTTTTTTTGCCGGATGGGAGAAAATATGTTTTGGTATTACTTTCCAAAAATCTGAAAGATGAGAATACTGCAATTAAGGCAATGGCTGATGTTTCGAAGATGATCTATGATTTTATGACCAGGTGATTAAAATATAATTTATTTAAGGATTTGTAAATTGCGGTAGAATAACTTTTGTCTTAATTTTTTATTTTGTCATTTTTTATTTCATAATCAACATTCATAATTTTTATATGGGAGTCTGGCGTCAAATAGGAGAATATTTATGGATCGTAAAAAAAGATCCTGATGCTCCGCATACCAAATGGATCGGCTACATGCACTTCATTAACCGGCTTTCTATTTTACTTTTTTTGTTAGCAATGATTATTCTCCTGGTGAGATGGTTAAGAGGATAGAAGTGATCTTTTGAAATGTAGCGATTTCAGATACCGGTTATTTATCTTTATTATTCACCAACATCCATTTAGCTGTTTCATAAATAGCAGAAGTAAGTTGGGACAATTTATTTTTAACGGAATCTATTTGCTTGCTGTCCAGGTCAAGATCATTTGATTTAATTGGCATTAACCCTTCTTTGCTAATTCGTAAATTTTTTACAAAATAATAGTCATCAGTTACTACGCCTATATTACCCTCATCATGATGAATAATAAAGGCGGCATCGTTTCTTTTTTTTGAATTCAAAACATCTCTTCCCAAAGTGGTATTAATATAAGGTTGATGAACCATTCCTGCAATTGTTGGAAGTATATCTATTTGCGAAACTACCTCGTGCTTTGTTTGGGGCGTTAGTAATTGGGGTGCATAAAATAAAAGCGGCACATGCTCATCGCTGAGGGTACCCTGATCCCAGGCATTTGGATACATTTGGTTAGTTTCTCCTTCCACACCATGATCGCCGACAAACGCAAATATTGTATTGTTGAACCAGGGTTGTTTTTTTGCATTTTCAATGAAAGTTTTAAAACAATAATCGGTATAACAAAAGGACTGAAACTCCTGTAGCGATTCAAAACCATATTTATGAAGCGTGTCTTCATCAACTGTTCTTCTTACAAAATCAGAGTCCTCGGCCGGAATGCTGTATGGACGGTGGTTATCCGCAGTTTGAACAATAGCAAAAAAAGGGTTTTTTTGTTGGGAGAAAACATTATCGGCTGCGAGGAAAAGATTTTTATCGCTGATACCCCAAACGTTCAGGGGCTTTGATTTGTAAGACCCTTCCTGGTATATTTGCACACCATTTATATTTTTTATCAGGCCATCAAAATTATTGAAGTCACTATTGCCGCCTAAAAAATAAAATTTATTATAATCTTCAAAAGAATTGATGATAGTGTGTTGATGAATAGCTGCGGGATTACGGGTAGAAAATTCTGAAAGTTGTACATCCGGAATTCCGGTTACAATTGCAAAAACGCCGCGTGCCGTACCAAAAGTAGGAGTGAAGCACCTGTTGAAGAAAATACCGCTATCGCACATTTGCTTAAAAAATGGAGTGGCATTTAATGGGTTACCACTCATACTGCTCTTGTACATACTGAAACTTTCACAAATGACGACCACTATATTGGGCCTGCTTTCCAGCGATTTACTATTTGGCAATACTTCTCTTGAATAATCTTCATTCGCAATATTATCGGAATCAAGTTGTAGAAAATTGGCAATCAAAGGGAAATAACTTTTTGCCTTTTCATCATCGAATGAAGGTTTTCTGAACTGAAGAGTGGAGAAAAAATTCTGTAACGGATTTAAGGCTACATAAGATTTAAAATTATCATTCAATTCAAAAGCGTCTTTCCATTCTAATGGTACAAAAGAAAAAATTCCAAACAGGCTCCACAGTAAAAAAGCGATTGCGCCTATATGCCAGCGTTTTTTATATATCCGGTTTTCCTGGAGGTTTCTTTTTGCAGTAAGTACGTGTGTACCTTTAAAAAGCTTTGACATTAAAAATACAGCCACTATTAACGCAGTGATTAGCCAAACCATCGGATAACTTTGCCAAAGCATTTTAAAAGAGATTACAGGATCTTCTGCAAAATTTAAAGCACTGGCATTAATGCGTGTGTGATTATAACTGAAATTGCCAAAATCAGCTCCAAAGAAAAACAACACTATTAATGTAGTTACTGCAAGATAATAGGACCATAATTTTTTATTACGCTCTGAATAAAACGGAGAGAATTTTGCATACACCGACAATACTGCGATCGGTAAAAGAATAATGGAGATCCATTTGGCATCATACCTGAAACCCAGCCAGAATGAGGGAAAGAGGGAAGAAATCGCAGTGCCCTCCGGGATAAATAATACAACTGTTGCGATCCTGAGTATGGTAAAGATGACGATATAAATAAGCCAAAGCATCAACAACCATTGAATCGTCAATGGAATTGTAGTAGGAGTTTTTGCTTTGATTATCATAATGAAAAAATGAAGTATTTGTTTGTTTACTGTTTAGGCACTTTTACTTTTTTATTATTGAGCAACATGTATTTTGCTGTTTCGTAATATGCCTGTGATAATTCCTGCAAGGCTTTTTTATCTGATGCAATCTCAGGTGTTTCAGGCATTGGCAGATTATTTTTTGATGAACGGAAATCTTCTCGGCCACTTAAGAGATTATGTACATAACAATACTCATCAGTTACAATTCCTATTTGTTTTACCTCAGGGTCAAATAAAAATGCCAGGTTTTTAAAACGCACATTGTTTTGTACTGTGTCAAATAAATCTCTTCCTAAGGTAGTATTGGTGAAAGAAATTTTGGCAAGTGAAGAAACAGAAGGTATCAAATCTATTTGAGAACAGGTTCTGTCTATTCTTTGTGGCGTCAATAAAGAAGGAGAATAAAAAAGCAGTGGTACATTTTGAGTGGTTAATCCATCTATTTCCCAGGCTTTTGGAAACATATTACCTACATTTCCCCGTATACCGTGATCACCCACAAATACAAAAATGGTGTTATTAAAATAAGACTCTTTTTTAGCAGCTTCTATCAATTTTTGAAAACTGAAATCTGTATATCTGAATGCATTCAACTCAGCATTACTTTGGAACCCATATTTTTTTAAAGTATCAATAGGATAATTTTTGGTCACGAATTCTTTCCTGTCTTCTTCGGGTATGGTATAGGGACGATGGTTGTCGGCTGTTTGTATTACTGCGAAAAAAGGATGGGTTTGTTTGCTTAAAACGTTATTGGCTTCGAGGAATAATCTTTTGTCACTGATGCCCCATACATCTATTGCTTTGGATTTATAATCTCCCTCTTCATAAAGATGCAGGCTATCTAAATTATTGGTAAGCAAACCCCTGAGATTGGCCCAGCTTGAGCTCCCCCCAATGAAATAAAATTTTTGATATCCTTTATAATCGTCAATGATTGAATGTTGATCTACATAAGCAGGATTACGGCTTGATGTAGTGGGATATTCCACATCAGGAATGCCGGTAACCACAGCCCATACACCGCGGGCTGTACCATAAGAAGGTGTAAAACATCTGTCAAAGAAAATTCCATGTTTGCACATTTCATTAAAATAAGGTGTGGTGTTCAAGGGATTTCCCCACATACTACTTTTATAGGCAGAAAAACTTTCACAGATCACCACTACCACATTGGGGGGATTGGCCGGCGCAGCTACCGTATGTATCCTGGTATAATTTAATTGCACACTATCCGGGTTTTGAACACTGAGATATTGCACCATCAAAGGATAATATTCTTTTACTTTCTTAATATCAAAAGTCGAATTTTTGAATTTTAAAGTACTTAAAAAACTCTGCGGCGGATTTAAAGAAAGATTGGATTTGAAATTATCATCAAATGCAAAAGCATCGCTCCATCGTAAAGGGTATTGATTTAATCGTCCAAAAACGCCGAGGCCTAAGATTAGTGCAAACACAAACCCTGTAACGAACTTAGTCACTACATGAGCGTTAAAAATTGTGTG
>JGI20206J14855_1000465_pt1 | contig 14128 bp, 16 predicted proteins | sample NGESurdeep092012_6_FD_14855 | JGI IMG/M metagenome (IMG submission 14855) | reverse complement strand
AAATCTGCGAACGCGACGATCCGCTCCTTCTGCCTGATCCATGACCACATCGTCAGACTTGAGCCTGCAGGGATGCCAGAGGGGAAGACCGAACGCTTACGCTACTGCACCAATAGCGGATCGGAAAAACAGCTCAACCGGAACTCAACGGATCGACCATTTGAGCCCCACAAAAACCGCGTTACAATCGATAGAGGTTATCGGGGCGTAGCGCAGTCTGGTAGCGCATCTGCTTTGGGAGCAGAGGGTCGGGGGTTCGAATCCCTCCGCCCCGACCATCATAAACTATTGATATCTCAAGCGATATTGACCATTCTGCTCACGCATCTGTTTTTTTGCCCTACAGCACTGTAGTCAATTTTGTAGCTGTCACCGCCTCCAAGGAGAATTCAGAGAAGCTTCGAGTGAATCTCCGACCGGCTTTCCACCTGATGCTCCAGTTGAGCTGCCTGCGCGTTGCATCAACTCGCCGTTTAAACCAATTGACAGAGGAGTCGTGTAGCGACCCGCAAAAAGCGGATTCGCCATCACTCGTGACTGTCCAACTACAAGGCGACCTTCGGGACGGCTTGCTCCAACGGGCGCATATTCGCGAGCGGATCGCGACTTGATCGACTCGCGCGAAGATTTCAACCACCGTCCGCGCATTAGACTGCTCAGTTGTGTCATTCCAGGAAATCTTCGGAGGACTCACTGTCGCGCCCAATAGGAAAGCAAAGTAGCCTATGAAGATCACCGCAACATTTCCAATACGCGTACAATCGCGAGATGATGCTGAATGCATGGGGCGTCCCTAAATCCGTTCGCTCGATTAGGACGCCCGATGGACTTGACATAGCGGTATATGAATCTGGCCCTCGCAATGGCCCAGCCATTCTTTTCGTGCACGGATTCAGCCAGAGTCACATGGTATGGATGGCTCAATTCGGCAGCCCCGCCTTGCAGCATTGCCGACTAATTGCTTACGATTTGAGGGGACATGGACTCTCATCGAAACCGCGGGGCGCTCACTTCTACAAGAGTCCACGGCGATGGGCTGAAGAACTTCGAGCGGTCATGGATACCCTTGAGATCAATCGGCCCGTCATCGTGGCTTGGTCTCTCGGCGCAAGTCTCTTCTGTCACTATCTCGCGCGGTTTGGCGATTCATCGCTTCGCGCAATAAACTTCGTATCTGCTCGGCTCAGTAGAAATCCGTCATTAATAGGACCTGCGTCAAATCGCAACAAGCCGGAACTCCTTTCTGAAGACTCGAACGTCCGATTCACAGCCGCAAGTGAGTTTTTGAGATCGTTCTCCGTCAAACAAATTAGCCGTCCGCAATTTCATCTTCTACTTATCTCGGGTCTCTCAACTCCCGCACATGTTCTCAGGTCAATTTATATGAGGGTCAACTTAGATTACCGCGCACTCGCAGGAGTGAAGTGCCCTGTATTGATTACTCATGGCATCCGAGATAAGCTTGCATCGTTTCGAGCAACCGAGGACATTGTCTCGCGAATTCCGCACGCGAAGACTTCCCTATATCACCAGTGTGGTCATATTCCTTTCCTGGAGGACAGCCGACGATTCAATGCGGAGCTACTCCAGCTATGCGGTTGCTGACCCACCAATGTGCCTATTCGCTTCCTTCTTTCGCTTAAAGGGATTCCCATCCGGAATCTTTGTACCCAGTTTCTGTTCCCAATAGCTCAGTTCTGGCCGAAGGTGCGGCGCCCCGCTAACGAGCATCCCGCACAAGTGTCTTCCGAATGTAGATATCACCTTCTCAGCATCCACCGAGTAAACAATCGCCTGGTCTAAACTCAAGCCTTGAAAGAAGATGACAGCTAACCTGTCTTCAGCGCGAACCCGAACTCTGTGCAACGAGGACTCCACCCATCCGGCCGTCGCCACTTCCAACATATCTCCAGGCAAAAGAACCGCTCGGTTGGCGGAGCAAGGCACAACGTGCCAAACACCATCAGGGCTGCGCACTTCAAGTCCTGGGACATTGGCTTTGATGATACTTATGAATTCATAGTCGGTGTGTGTCTTGCTCTCGTTCTCGTCATCCCGCCCGGCATATTTCAGGAGCCGCATAATCGAGCAGCAGTCTTTGTTGAACACTTCTCTCGGGAATCCACTTAGCTTCCCGGCCCGCTGGAGGTGGTCGAGTACCCCCTCAGAAATATGCTTCATTATCCCGGAAAGATGATCGTATTGTCTCCACGCTTCCGCCCGAAATCTCGTGTCTGTCGGCCAGGGGTCGGCTTCAAACAACTCAGAGGCACCTAGAACTTTTCCATTGGCGATGAAGTCGAATGAACAATAGCCGCGCGCGCTCTTGCCCTCAAACACTGGGGCACCTTCGCAGGACTTCCGCGCAAGAGCATTAACCTCTGTTTCCGATGGGTAGTAGCCCAAAACCCCGGTTGTTCGAAATGCGGCGGCCTGCAATCTCTTCTCGATGGTCATCTCATAAAACTCGGATACGAGTTTCATGAGCCCCCCATCCACCGCCCGAGATAATTCGACCTCTGCGAACCCAGTAGAGCGAAACTCTCCTACGATGGCTTCTGGATTCATCGTCTCTCCACCTCGATCCCATCCTCGTTCGGAGATTGCCTTTCTTCCCAATAGCCAGGCACAGCAAGCCCAATTACAGTATCGTCCTGGCCATGCACCTTATAGTGGCGTCGATGCATCGTCCGAATTCCAATTAGCTGCGTCGGTCCATAGAAGCAAGAGTATTTCGCGGTCAGTTGCTCCTGAACAGCGCCCTTATCCGATCTTGTGAAATACTCGATATGCTCCTTTTCTGAGATTTCGGGCTGGATCAGCCAAAACCGATCTTGCTTCGAGTCCTCAACTGCCCTTGTCAAGTGAATAGTGGCTTGCCTGTCATCTAGGCGATAGACGCCGCGGCTTCCCCAGTTCAATGCGACGTCACACCCCGCATACTTCAGGAAATATCTTCGCTCCGAAGGGCGTCGCTTCAAAAAGTCTTGTATCGAAACCCACTGCCCATTCTCATCTTTGAACCCATTTTCAAACACTGGATGCGAGTATGTAAGGATGTTCCGAATAGCATCAGTGAAATACGACTGCGTTTCGTCCAAGAATGGAAGACAGAGTGCAATTTTCTCGTCGAACACTAGGACAGGGGGAAGATCGAAACGGGCGCGTCCCGCAGCAGCCAAACGGAGGCGCTCCTTAAATAGGTTTTCAGCTACTAGGCCAAAAAAAGAATGACTTCTAACAAATTGGCAGTCGCCATTTCGGACAGATCGATGTTGGCCCCAATATCGCAAAGGCGGTTGTGTCGTCGCCATAAGATATCGCATTGACGTAGGGTTAGATGCATTGTCAAGTAGGTGTAGAACGGAAGGCGATGAATCACTGCATAGATTCACGATCTCGTCGGCTACTGCTAGGGATGGCGCATATTCAGTCAGCGCGGGAGAATGTCCGTGGTTGGAATAGAAATTCCTCAGTAACTGGAGATCACCCCATCCTGAGCCGGGACACTGAATCTCGAACACCTTTCCGTTTACCGATTCGTCAGTTCGATAAAAGCGGGGACACGTCCAGGCTTCGCGTGGAAGCGCGCGGTGGAAGTCCGCCGCGTAGCACATTGGAACATCATTGAGCAGGAGTCGCAACAACAGGGGAGTTCGCTTACCATTGACCGCTTCAGAAAATATGTTCGCTGCAGTACCAAAGAATCGTTGAAATTCAACGATTCGTTCTCGTCTCATTGAAAAGACCCAATCTGGGATCGCTACCGGAGCAGTCTGAACAAATTCGCAAAGACCCGGTGTCTCACCCGGGCTGGCGGCTAAGATATTGTCGAGTGCTCGATAGACCTCATTGGTCAAATCCATAGTCGCGTTCTCGATGAACCAAGCCGTTTCGTATTCCCTCAATGGCTATTGGAAGGTGATCCCAGCCACTGGAGGGTCGGGAACCTTCGGCGTTTCAACCTCAAACGATGCAATCGCGTAAGAACAGTAATCGACTGACATGAAGCCTGCGGGACGAAAATTACCGCTCTGTTTAATCCCTCCAAACGGGGCAAGTGTAGTAGCTCCGGTCAGTTGTTGATTCCAATTAACGATCCCCGCGCTTGCGTTATCAAAAAAATGCTCGAATACTTCCCGGCTTCGGCATACGATTCCTGCGGCTAACCCGAATTTCGTTTGGTTTGCGAGAGCAATCGCCTCATCAAGTTCTTTGTACCGGTGAACCTTGAGGACCGGTCCGAAGATCTCTTCATCGAGATCATTCGAACAATTGTCGACGCCGATCAAGCCAGGACTAACCACGGTCCCGATTGGTCCTTGACGAGTCGGTTTCAGGATGAGATCCGCGCCGCCTGACACCAATTCTTTCACTCGTCGATCGACTCGTTCGGCAGCGGACGCGCGAATCAATGGGCCGTAATATGGCTCCGGTGTGAGATTGAAGTCTCCAATCTTAAGGCTCCGCAGCACCTCCAAAAGTCTCGGCATGACCTTCGTATCATCGTCGCGCAACAATAACCGTCTCGCCGCAGAGCACCTCTGGCCGCCACTCATGAAAGCGGACTGAATGATAATACTGACTACAGGATCAATGTCGTCATAGTCCCAAATTACGAGTGGACTATTTCCCCCCATTTCAAGCGCAACGACCTTCTCAGGAGCGTCCACCACCTTCCTTAGGATCGCCAGCCCTGCGGGATGACTACCGACTAATAGCACCCCATTGACATCTTTGTGTGACACAAGGTATTCACCTGTCTGCCTAGCGCCACTCACACAGTTCATCACTCCTGGTGGCAGACCCGCCCGTTGCCAGATGCGCGATACTGCCACGCCAGTCAGAGGTGTTAACTCGCTTGGTTTAAATACGACAGTATTTCCAGCAAGCAATGCGGGCATAATATGGCCGTTCGCCATGCTCGCAGGAAAGTTAAATGGGCCGAGGACTGCCATCACACCCTGGGGACGAAAGCGCGTTCGCGAACGAAGACCACGAACTTCACGGCTCGATTCAGCGGCTCTGCTATTGTAAGCGTCAACTGATGCAGGGAGCTTCGTAACGAGACTATTGACCTCGACCTTCGATTCCCACAAAGGTTTTCCGGCCTCGGTTGCAATCAATCGGGTCAATGTCTCCGCTTCTTCCTTGACGAGCTCTACAAATCGCGTAAGAAGCGCATGACGTTCACTGAAGCCCAGTCTTGCCCAAGCCGGGAATGCCGCTCGTGCAGCCGCGACTGCAGCGTCAACTGTGGCGGACGATGCCGCCTCACCCAACCACAGAAGCTCCCCAGAAAAGGGATTAATCGATTCGACTCGATTTGGCTCGGCGATAGATTGAGATTTAATCTCTTGGCCGTTGATAATGTGGCAAGGAAAGTTGCTAATGTCTAGGGAGTCTGTCATGGAGTGTTCCTTAGTTGATGTTGTTTGGGTTGTGGATTTGGGCTGGTGTGTGGACTAGGCGGTATCGATGTTGGCGGTGCATGTATTCCAGTGGGTTGAAGAGCGGGCGCGGTCGAGGATGGCTGCGAAGGAGGCGCGGCCGACTGTGGCAATGGCGCCGCCGACCCGCCGGTTGCATTGATTTGCCACGACCCAAATGCGTGATGGCCCCGAGCACCCAAAGCACTCGCGTATAGAGCACAGAGGATCAAGGCGATACCGCAAAGGGTAAACTGGACTCCTCGCTTAATAATTCTAGCACTTCTCAGATTATTGTTTGCCATTCCGTATATCTGGCGGACTGTGTCGGCTAGATCACTTGTCTTTGTCGTTAGCAGGAACGCCTCACGGTAGTCTTCAAACGTCTTATAGAGTCCGATACCTCGCAATGAGCGAGTGTTAGGTTCGTTGCCGGTCTTGCCGCTAGATATTCTTGGAATCACATGAATGAGACAAACAACGAGGCTCAGTCCAACAAAAATGGTTCCAAGCAGAAGTAAGACGGTTGCGAGAGTATCTTGGAGGCAATTCGTGTAGAGAAATCCGATTACAGCAAAAAGGACACTGTTGGTGGTGATGAGTCCTTGGGTTTTAGCGTCATTCCACGGATAAAGGCGATACTGTTTGTCCAAACGGTCTGGAGCGATAGAGCAGAGAAATTCTACGGTTTCCGTCGATAGCCAAAGCAGGGGATTCGGAGCGCAAGCGGTTTGGCCCGAACTTACGGCCGGAATCGGCCCACTATCGGGCCGCGCCTCGGTACTTTCTTCAATGTCTGAACGCAAATCTGTAACCAAAGACGGGATTTCAGCCGGGCTTTCCACGCTCCCGGACTCCTCAAAATCACGCTCGGGTGGGTGAGCCTCGACGAGCCCGACTTGTTCTGAATCGCAATTGTCAGCCGGAATAGGAAGTCCGACTTCTTCCGAGACCTCAATGTCGAGTTGAAATTCGGACGTATCGCTTAATGGTGGGTCTGCTGGGACAACTCGGGGTGACAACCGGTCCCGATGCTTAGCTTTCTTGGGCCTCATGTCCACACCTCTAGCCGAGGACTAGTCAGCTACTGACATGAGTGCGCTATAGAATGTCGGGCACAGCAGGCCAGTAGTTTTTGTTGAACGCGGGTCCCCGATACACCACCCATTGAGACACCATTATATCGGCGTACTGCTGGAATGCCGGCGTTTTTTGAACCAGTTGGAATGATAGAAACTGGACTTCAGGGAGCGCAGGATGGCGAAACGGAAGAGTCATACACATGAGCAGGTGGTGAACCTGCTTCGGCAGGCGGAAGTGGCGATGGGAAGCTGAGCCTGGAGAAGCTGGTGCTGAAGGACATCGCCTCGGGAAACTTCTAAGCCCTGAGCGTCGGCGCTGTGCGGTAGATCATGCTCAGGAACAGGGCTTGAGCGAGCGTTGGGCGTGCCGGCTGGTGAACTAGCCACGCTGCACACAGCGCTACTAACAGACAGAGCGTGCTTGCCTCACTACCCGCCTAAATCCCTCGAAAGTGTTGCGTCGATGTTAATATCTTCGGAGTTATCCCCGCTGGTTACCTGGACATCAGCTTGGAGAAGTCAAGGCAGGGCCATTAGGATTTTGCTTGCCCTTTTGAGAATGCCAAGGAAGCGGTAACGGCGATTCGATCAGATAAGTTGACTGGTCGCAGAAAACTCCTGAAGAAGGATTGCGTCCTGATCATTCATGGACTTAATGATCCTGGCGGCATCCTCGGCGCGTCGTCGCGAGATGTTGTCGAGTTCGATGGCGAGGCTGTTCTCTTCTTGGCCGTGCCAAGAGCCGCGCGCACGATAGAGGGTGAAGTCCAAGCCGAGGCCGTGGAGCATGGCCTTGACCTCTTCGACATTCTTTTCTTCAGTGAGAATGCGATACATGGACTTTTCCTCTGGTGGCTGCCGCAATCTGAAAACGAATCAGAACTGACAGTGCCTGAACTCCACACTGGCTTTCAGCCGGTACACAACAGTGTTGCTGTCTGTCATCTCTGAGATGAGAATCCGACTCGGGTCCAAAGCTAACCCTGCTTCCACGGCGGCTTTCGCAATCTGCTCGCGGATTCTCTGGATATGAACCTTGATGGAGACCCTGTCTGGATGAATCAGCTTCCTCCTGCCTCCATGCGCATTCGCACCGTTATGCACGTAAAAGAGGTCCGACGCGAGAATTTGCGCAATGCGCCGGGCGGTGAGTGAAATCTGGCGATGGCGGCACAGGCAATCAAAGATTAGGAGCCCTGTCGGGGAAAGGTATAGCGGGAATTCGTTCCAGCGGTAGCCCATGCTCACCTGTTCTACCGTCTCGCCGGATGTGCAGAGTAAGCCGCTCCTATGGTTCCCATGGGTCACTATGAAATGCGGCCCTTCTGCGGCAAGCTGTCTGCGTTCGGCCAGCAGGAATTCGACTTCCGTAATGATGGGTCTCAGCGCTTCATCGGTTCTCATGGATCACCCTCACCCCATGTCGCGCTCCAAACAGTCGCTCGCTTATTTGGTGATATGAGCTGCGGAGTGCGCATATCACCTCCGGGGGTTTTGGTCATGGAGATTGGTAACAGCGCGGCGGAGCCACCGTACATTGGATTCCCAATCGGCGCCGGCCTCGGACACGAGAATTGCGATATCGACCTGCCGCTTTCGCAGGGTTTCGAGCACTTGGTCTTTTTCTGAGCACACCGTGGCTTGGGAGACGACGGCACGCAGCTCATGCGCCAGTTCGGCGGCGTGCTTCGAATCTGAGTCGAAGATGAGGACGTGGCCCATGAAACTCCTTTCCCGCAAGAAGACCATTTAGGTCGCGCGCGCAGGCCGATGCACCTGAAGAGGATTTTCCTGGACCCAATCAGAATGGATGCCTATTCGCGCCGGTAGATTCCCCGCCCGGAGAAGGCGGGTACTGTCTTGACACCGCGTCTATCTCATGCAGAATGAAGGAGATTCCGCACAGTAGCACTCTGCGGTGGCAGCAGTGGTGGCGCGTATGGCGTTCGTCTGGTTGGTCCAGATGGATGCCTGCCGCGGTCGATTGCGGTACCTGGGGCGGTGTCTCACCACCGCTCCGGGGATTCCTTTCTTATTGTTAGATCAAATCGCAGTATCCTAAATGGGACAAATAGAGACACGAACTTCGAGCAGCAGTCGCTGAGGCGAAAACGTATGGGACGACCGCGCAAAAGCGAGGATGAAGACATCCTGTGCGGCTGGAAGAAAATCGCCACGCATCTTAATTGCAGCGCGAAGAGCGCAATGCGGAAGGAAAAGGCGGAAAACCTTCCCGTTTTCCGGCTGAACAATAGCCCCAAGAGTTCAGTGTTCGCGAGCAAGCGCGCCCTCAATGCATGGCTGAAGCATGGAATCGAGAGTGCAATTTTAGTAGACAACGAGCTCGTTGCATTTGGGCGTCAGGCTAAAATCCTCTGGTCACATGAATTCCAAGATCCCCTTAGTCGCCTCACCAAGGAAGAACTCGAATGGCGGCTACGGATTGTCGATTTGCGCGGTGACGGCAACAGAGGTGTGTTGATCGTCGCCCATTTTCTAAATTCAAACACTCCCGACCGAGTGTTATATTTCTCGCCCGACGGCGAAATCAAATGGGATCTCGAACCCAAACCCGCACTTCAGAAATCAACGGGGGAACCCTTCGAGGATGCGTGGGTGGTCAAGCATCTGGTCACAGTTCCCGAGAAGATAGGCCATGCGCTTTATCTGGCGATGGCTAATGCTGCCGGTTGGGGAGGCTGCGTTCTGCGCGTGGATACGTTCGGGAAGTCGGTTCTTCAATTTGCGAATTCGGGGTACGTCGAGCAGCTCTGCTCGGTTGCCATGCCCGATGACCGTCTCCTGGTTGCGTGCGGCGAGAATAACGACTTCGACTGCGCATTCGTCGCCCTATTGGGGCTCGATGACTTATGTTCGTGTTCAATTCCGGGTTTGAGGACTGTTTATCGATACGCGAACGCCCCCGTCGAAATGCCGCGCAAATACATCCTCTTCCCTAAAACGGAACTGAATATCGCGCGAAAGATGCCATACGGCCACGCGCGGCGAATTCGCCAATATCAGGATCGGATCATTGTCGAGGTTGAAACCGGTGGGGATGGTGGTACTTTTCTTTACCATTTCACTGATCTTTTGGAGCCCATATATGTTTTCCCGAGTGGAAGCCATGAATTCACCCATCAGGCGCTCGAAGCAACTGGTGCAGTCAGGCACTCATGGCGGGAGTGCCCTGAAAGGAATAAACCTCTCCTGCTCCAGATATGGACTCGTAACTCTGGTTGGCAGATGCAGGAAGTCAATTGGAGGGACCAACCGTGGAAAGATGATCGTGCCGAATGATGGTGCGGCGAAAAGCCCTGTCGTCGGCCTCCCTCAAGAGACACACGATAGGGCAGATTTCCCCACAAATCCAGAACATTTCCAGATGCAATGCACAGCGGCTTCGTAATTACGCTTGAATTGCGCGCGTCGTTGAGTCTGCATTATCTATGGGACGTTTTGTGGGCTGAAAAACCACGCATCGGATGCATTTTTGTTTACCTATTTCACGCCGCTTGGATTGCTACACTTATGGCAAAGGTCGATAAATTAACTGATCTTTGACAACATGACTCACTCAACTCTTGCGAGTTATCTTCGTTATCATCGGAAGCGATCCGGCTTGAGCCAGCGAGAGATTGCTCAACTGATTGGATACCCTGACCAAGAGCCGGTCTCCCGCCACGAACGATCACGGAGCATACCGCCGCTAATCATCGCGCTCAGTTATCAAGCGATCTTTCGCGTCCCCATCGCCGAACTTTTTCCTGCACCTTACGAATCCACAAAGCGAAAAATTGAAGAGCGCCTCGCAAAAATGGAGCACGATCTCCAGCAGCGCAGTGCGAAAGATCGCGATGCCGCGATGATTGCCCACAAACTCGAATGGATGTGGGAGCGAAACAATTCGCAGCAATCTAGCTCAATACATGGATCTGAACTCAACTGACAGGAGAATACTCGCCATCGCTCTGCGCTCCCGGCGATTCGCCTATGCGGTCTTTGAGGGGGCGGATCGGCTCCTGGACTGGGGCACCGTGTTCTATCCATTGAACAACGACGTGCAACGCGCAGCAGCTAGCAGGCGAATAGCATCTCTCCTCACTCTATTTGCTCCCTCGGTAGTTGTGGTGGGAAAAGCACGCCTGCTAAATACTCGCAAGGGTTCTGGCGCGGGCCCGATTCTCAGATCGCTTCGCCATGAGGCGTCGGCCCGTGTCGTTCCGGTGCGCTATATGAAAAGGATAGAAGTGAAGAAGGTTTTTCGCCAATTCCGCGCCAATTCCAAGCACGAGATTGCCTCGTTGCTCGCCGACGCCTTTCCAGAACTCCTGCCGCGGCTTCCAACAAAGCGCAAAATATGGGAGAGCGAACACCCTCGCATGGCCATGTTTGATGCCATTGCCTTGGGTTTTGCCTCCTGGCAACGCTGCGATGCAGAAAATCCAACTGCGAATGACTTCACACCTACAAAATCATTTTGAGCCCTTCCGCCGGCCCCTCACCAGTTGGCCTAGGACGTCTCGACGAGTCCGCCAAAATATAAACCAAATGAGGGGCCGACGAATGGGCTTCGGCTTCGGGGCCGATTCTCCTCAGTTATCAGAATCATCCATCACTTCCTGGATATTCTGTGCCAGAGAACGCGACTCAGTACTGTCCTTGTCGGAAAAGGTGCGAACATCCCTCACGAAGGCCCGCAAGTCGGAAATTCCTGTTGAGTCTCCCCATCGGCGGAACGGTTTTCGCACGTCAATGTTGAGTTTTTTGTTCTCCAGCACGAGGTTCGAACCGACCGTTGCGAGGATTATCCGTTTTCGATGTAAATTCCCATTCATAAAGCGATCAACTAAGCAATTATTGAACGAAACGATTCGCTCCGAGGGTTCGAACCGCGCATTTCTCTTTGCGAGCGCATCTAACTTTTGTGTGAAGCCCAACTGGGCACGCTCCAGTTCCTGTCTCTCATTCACAAACTCCTCGTCAGTTAGCAGGTCGCGAATGCGCAGCTTGGTGAGATTCTGCAGTTCCCGTGCGGTTGCCGCCTGAGAGCGTTCGAGAGATTCTCTTTGAGCCGCATAATCCAGCCGTTTTTCGTTCAGCGTCCGCTCCAGGCGTTGCTGTGACCAACGATGGAACCGATCCGGCAACCTGATCTCCTGAAGGAACGCCGTGATTTGTGCTTCAATGTCGGCGAGCGATAGATACGGCTGATTGCAATGGCGGTCCAAGCGTCGTTTGCTGCAATGGTAGTAGGTGTAATGGGCTCCGAAGCGATTAACCTTTTCCTCGCCCGTGACCATGAAGCCGCATTCCCCGCACGTGATCATACCAGTGTAGGAAAACGATCTCGTTTTTCTCGGCCTTCCGGGCCGTCCCAGAAGCTTTTGGACATGATCGAATTCCTCAAGGGTGATCATGGCCTTGTGCTTCCCCTGATAGGTCTTCCCTTCCCGTTCGAGGATGCCCGCATAAAAGCGATTTGTCAGGGCGCGGTACACGGCGCTCAAGGAGGGGGGCTTCCCGCCGATGCGTTTTCGTTTGATCGTGCGGAGCCCCCACTCTTGCGTGGCCATTTCCCAAAGGCGTCGCGGGGTGTAGTTGCCCGTTCCCATGAGTTGCCACATTCTTTGAATCAACGGAAAACTCGCAGGATCGGGAGCTATCGTTTTTGCCTCTTTGTCATTTAGGTATCCCAAAGGGGCGACGTTGGGAAGCCATCCCTGCTGCAGCTTCGCGCGGTTTCCCCGGCGGACATTTTCGCTGAGCGCATCGACGTAATATTTCGAGTACCCGAAGATGATCGAGAGCATGAACTTGCCCTGAGAGTTGTTCTCGAAACTGAACGTGGCAAACCGAAGATCCTTGAGGCCTCCGGTGTCCAGGAGGTAAATAATCCGGCCGCCGTCTACGGAATTCCGGGCCAGCCGGTCAGGGTGCCAAGCGATAATACCGTCCGCCTCTCCCTTTTCAATCTTTTGCAGCATCAGATCGAACACCGGACGTCCCGGGGCCTTGGCGCTGAACGATTCCTCGAAGACCTCGACGATTTCCACGCTGGTCCATCCACTCGAAAGACGCTCCATCTCCTCCCTCTGGGAGCCTATCGAAAGGACCTGCCGATCTTCATCCTCGCTTGATTTGCGGCAATAGAGAAAATACCTCATTGGGCGAGTGCATGATTTATAAATCCTCCTCTCCGCGAACGAGCCACGCGTAGAATTCCAAGAGCGATGCCGCCGAACGCTTTGCATCGTCCAGCGCTATCGTTTCGTGGAATTCCTCTTTCCAGATTTCCATGAACTCCTGAAGATCGGTTTCCGTGATGGGCATCCTGACCACGGTATCGGATCAGTTCGATATGGAATAGGTGAAGTAAATTGCGCGGCATGCCGGGTACTAAAGTGGTCAATCGGCAAATATCAACTTACCGTTTTTTCTCAGTAGGGTCATAGGCTCACCCAAAGCGTCTCCTTGCAGAAGATAAAGATCGCCAACGTAGCCGGGAGCCATGCCCGGCGAAAATTTGAACTTGACCCCATAGACCATATCAGCGAACTGCTCGGGAGTTTCGCGATCTCCAATTCCCCACGATTCTCGAATCTCGGGTAGCTGCATGATTTCCTTCCATTCCGCCGGAGAAATCTCCAATGGCTTGTTCATGTTATTGTTCCTGGATTTGATCTAAGTATGTGTCAGGTAGAGGAGAAGTCAAGACCACGTTGAGGGAAGAGTGGGCCGTTTGGCGCGACCCGGTTTGCGATGCATTTTTCTTCACCTATTTATTACCTGCCAGTCGCGTAGGATTATTCCACGCTTCGATACACAAAGGTCGAATCGAAGCTCCCCTGACAAATTCAGAGCATTCATTCACACGATTCAATGCTAGGACCACTCGCCTATATCGGCGGCAAACGCGCCATCGCGAAGCAGATCATCGCCGCGCTTCCCGAACATCGGACATATGCGGAAATCTTTGCGGGCGGCGCACAGGTGTTTTTCGCGAAAGAACCCTCGAAGGTTGAGGTATTAAACGACCTCGATGGCGAGATTTCGAATTTCTTTCGCGTCGCCCAGCGCCATCACGAGGAGCTGATCCGCTATATGCGCTTCACGGTCGTCAGCCGGAAATGGTTTGAACGGTTCCTCGCGGCTAATGTTGATGACCTCACCGATGTCCAGCGCGCCGCGCGTGTACTGTACCTCCAGAAGACCAGCTACGCGGGGCGCGTTCATCACCAGAGCTTCCGCATCGGCATCGTGCAGCCGCCGAGCTTCAATCCCGAGCGCATCCCCGCGCTTATCGAGGAGACACATCACCGGCTGGCACGGGTGCAGATCGAATGTCTTCCCTACGAGAAAGTGCTTGCCAAGTACGACAGCCCGACGACGTGTTTTTTCGCTGATCCGCCGTACTTCGGGGTCAAGCATTACAAATTCAACTTCGCCCCGGAGGATTTTCGACTGCTGGCCCAGCGCTTTGGCAACGTGAAAGGTAAGTTCGTGCTCTCGCTGAACGATGTCCCGGAAACCCGCGCGATCTTCGAGCCATTCCAAATTCGCGGCATTGAAATGCCGTACACGGCCCAAAAGGTCGCAGGTCGTCGATTCCGTGAA
>JGI20206J14855_1000463_pt1 | contig 14157 bp, 13 predicted proteins | sample NGESurdeep092012_6_FD_14855 | JGI IMG/M metagenome (IMG submission 14855) | reverse complement strand
CAGCGGGAGTGAGAATGTCGCGCGCGCCCAGGCCGAGCTGATGCAGGCGCAGGATTGCGCGGGCCGAGCGGCGAGCCGCATCGAGCCACACCGGCTGGCCGGACGGCGCGAGCGCGGTGTGCGGCAGCGAGAGGCCAAGAGCTTCGCCGACCACCTGCGAAGTGGCCGCCGTGCCCAGGAACTGACAGCCCCCACCGGGTGATGCACATGCGCGGCAACCGACTTCAGCTGCGTACTCAAGCGTGATCTGGTTCTGGGCGAAGCGCGCGCCGATGGTCTGCACCTTGCCCGCGTCTTCGCCAGACTCCGGCAGCAGCGTAACGCCGCCGGGAACGAGCACGGCGGGCTTTTTCCCAGACGACGCGAGTGCCATCATCATCGCGGGCAGGCCCTTGTCGCAGGTGGCAATGCCCATGACGCCTTTGCCGGTGGGCAGCGAGCGCATCAGGCGGCGCAGCACGATGGCCGCGTCGTTGCGATAGGGCAATGAATCCATCATCCCCGTGGTGCCTTGCGTGCGGCCGTCGCAGGGATCGGTGACCGCTCCCGCGAACGGTGTGGCGCGGAGAGATTTCAACTCGCGGGCAGCCTCGGCCACCAGCAGGCCGACCTCCCAGTGACCGGTATGAAATCCGAGCGCTATAGCTTCGCCGTTTTCCGCGCGCAGGCCGCCATGTGTGCTCAGGATCAGAAACTCCGGATCGAGAAGGCGATTCGGCTCCCAACCCATTCCTGCGTTTTGCGTCAGGCCGAATAGATTGCCCGATGGCTCGGTGAGAAGCATCTCGGGCGACAGTGGCAGCGCTCCCGATGGGCCGGGCGCGCGTGTGCTCACGCGAAGGAGGCTGCTGTCGTCTGTCTCAAGAACGGAGCTGAGTGAAATGGCTGCGATGGGAACTCCCTTTCCGCAGATCAGTATAGTTTGCTCGGGCTTGCTTCTGGCGGGAGCGCGCGCCGGCAATTGGAAAGAGCAATCGGATAGATAGGTACTCCGCTCGGGGTGCTATAAATTGATGTGCCCGAAGACGATTCGCACAAAGCGGCGCAAATCGAGGCCGCGCAGATTCAGGCAGGCCTGCGCCGCCGCTGGCTTTACCTGATGCCGGTAGTCTTCGTCACCTACAGCCTCGCCTACCTGGGGCGGTCGAACTTCGGATTCGGTGCTGCAGCTGGCCTCGCAAAATCGCTCGACATCACCGATTCCCGAGTCGCCTTTCTCGGGTCGGTCTTCTTTCTCGGCTATTTTCTCTTTCAAATTCCCGCGGCAACCTACGCCATTCGCAAAAGCGCGACGCGCCTTGTTTTCTTCGCGCTCATCAGTTGGGGAATCTTTTCCGGACTGACAGGGATCATCCACAACTACTGGCTGCTGGTCGTTGACCGGTTGTTGCTCGGCGTCGCGGAAAGCCTCATCTTTCCCTCGATGCTGATTCTGCTGACCAACTGGTTCACGCGCGCGGAGCGCTCACGGGCCAATGCGATTCTCATTCTGGGCAATCCGGTCACGGTGACGTGGATGGCCGCCGCAACCGGGTACCTGATCCACGCAGTCGGCTGGCAGATGACTTTTATCCTCGAAGGCATTCCTTCCGTGCTGTGGGCTTTTGTCTGGATTGCAGTGGCGCGAGACCGGCCGCTCGAAGTTCCTTGGCTTCCCGAAGTGAGCAGCAAGCATCTGGTTGAAACGCTTGCGCACGAACAGTCTTCCCTGCCCCAATACACGAATTTTCGCGAGGCGCTGCAGGTGCCAGGTGTGCTGATTCTGTGCTTCCAATACTTCTGCTGGAGCTTTGGCGTGTATGGCCTCGTGATCTGGATTCCGGCGATGATTCGCTCCGGATCGTCGCGCGGCATCGAGCAGATTGGTCTTCTCAGCGCCGCGCCTTTTCTTCTCGCCGTCGTGCTGATGCTTATCGTCGCTCACTTTTCGGACCGTGTACAGAATCGCAAGCTATTTGTGTGGCCGTTTCTCATTCTCTCGGGAGTAGCTCTGTTCTGCAGCTTTACAACAGCCGGGCATAACTTCTGGCTTGCTTATTTCTGTCTGGTTATCGCCGGCGGCACGATGTACGCGCCTTACGGCCCATTTTTCGCCATCATGCCGGAGATACTGCCCAGAAATATGGCCGGCAAGGTCATCGCGCTGGTGAACAGCTGCGGTGCGCTGGGCGGATTTGCAGGATCGTGGCTGGTGGGATGGTTGCAGGCTGTAACAGGAAGCTCCCGCGCCGGGTACCTGGCCATGTCGATCCTGCTGATCGTCTCTGGAGTGATGATCTTCTTCCTGCGATTGCCTAAGTCCGCTGCGGAACCGCTTCGCGCGTGAGCTGACCATCAACGAGGCGCATAATCCCCAGTGGATTCGCGTCCTTCAATTCGTCAGGCAGCGCCGCCTGAGGAAAATCCTGATAGCAAACGGGACGCACGAAACGATAGATCGAATAGGTGCCCACCGAGGTGGCGCGGCTGTCGCTTGTGGCCGGGTAAGGGCCGCCGTGAACCATTGCGTGACAAACTTCAACTCCGGTTGGAAAGCCGTTGACAATGAGCCTGCCGGCCTTGCGCTCGAGAATGCCGATGAGGTCAGCGAATGCCGTCAGATCGGCCTCCGTAGCGTGCAGTGTTGCGGTGAGCTGGCCCTCGACGGCGCCGGCCAATGCGATTAACTGTTCACGGCTGTCATAGCGGATCACGAGCGTGCTGGGCCCGAAGACTTCGCTCGATAACTCCGGATTGGCGAGCAGGTCCTTCGCGTCGATTTGCATCAGCACCGGCGCGGCGTAGTTGCTGCCCGCTCCATTGGACGAAGCTTGCGCGACGGTGTTCGCATGGCCCTGCGCCTGTCTGCCCGCGATGCCCGAGTGGTAGCTCTTTAAGATTCCCTCCGTGAGCATCGGCGATCGCGCGGCTTTTTCAACCAGCGCCTTGACCTCGGCAACCAGCGCATCAGCATCGGCGTTGCGCGGCAAATAAATAAGTCCCGGCTTGGTGCAGAACTGGCCAACGCCAAGCGTGAACGAGCCGAAGAGTCCCGCGGCAATCTGCGCGCCGCGAGTATGCAGAGCCTCCGGCAACACAAAGAGCGGATTCACGCTGCTCATCTCCATGAAGCACGGAATCGGCTCCGGCCGCGCCGCCGCCCGCTGCATCAGCGCTTTACCCGCAGTGAGCGAGCCGGTGAATCCGACAGCTTTCACCTTGGGGCGGTCGACAAGCGCCGCACCGATTTCAGAGCCTGCGCCGAACAGGAGCGCAAAAACGCCCCGCGGCAGCCCGCATTCGCGCACGCTGCGAGCAATCACCTGGCCGACCATCTCGCTGGTGCCCGGATGCGCGTGATGCGCCTTCACAATCACTGGATTGCCGGCAGCAAAAGCGGCAGCTGTGTCACCGCCCGCCACTGAGAACGCAAGAGGAAAGTTACTCGCGCCGAAAACAGCGACGGGGCCGAGGCCGCGCATCATGGAGCGAATGTCGGAACGCGGCAACGGCTTGCGATCAGGCTGCGCGGGATCGATGCGCGCATTGACCCACGAGCCCTCTTCAACCACCTGCGCAAACAGGCGAAGCTGGTTGATGGTGCGCGCGGATTCGCCCTTCAGGCGCGCTTCGGGCAGAGCGGTCTCGCGATTAGCGCGCTCCACAAGCTCCGGCACAATGGCTTCAATGCTGTCGGCGATGTGGCGCAGAAAGCGCCCCCGCTCGCGGCCTGAAAGCTTGCGGAACGCGAGAAATGCGTCCTCCGCCAGATCGGCGGCGTGATTCAGGTCGGCAATCGACGCGCAGTGATAAACCGGCTCGAGTTGCTCGCCCTTGGCTGGATCGACCCCGCGAAACGGGGCGCCGTTACCCTCGCAGCTTTGGCCGTCGATGATCGAATATCCACGCAGATTCAACTTCGTCTCTTGATCCAGCATTGTTCACCTTTTTCTTAGCTTTCAGCTGCTAGCTTCCAGCCGCTAGCTCCATCGTGCCAAGGTCAAACACTTCATATTGGAGTCTCTGACCCAGTAAAAGTTGCCGCCTTTATTCTTCGCCGATGTCTTCGTTCCAAATCTCAGGATGCACGGCGATAAACGTCTCCATCAACTCGCGGCACTCGCGATTGTCGAGATCGATCACTTCCACGCCGTTTTCGCGCAACCAGTCGAGGCCACCGGCAAAGGTGCGGCTATCGCCCACCACAAGCGTTCCGATTCGGAACTGGCGTACCAGACCACTGCAGTACCAACAAGGGGCAAGCGTGGTGACCATCACCAGCTTGCGATAACTCGGCTGTCGGCCGGCACGGCGAAAAGCGTCAGTCTCGCCGTGAATGCTGGGATCGCCCTGCTGCACGCGACGATTGCGGCCCCGGCTGAGCAACTCGCCCTCCCACGTAAACAGAGCCGCGCCAACGGGAACGCCCCCCTCGCCGAGGCCGATGCGCGCCTCTTCAATGGCTACCGACAGCATCTGTTCGCATTCCTCAGAGGTCAACGTCACAAGTCCAATCTAAATCAGCGGGCCAGCATCATTAGGTCAGATTCAGTGAGTCAGCCCAGCAGGCCAGCGCAACGGCTTGGCGAGTCGGGTTTGCGCGTCGGGACTTCAGCTCACGGTAAGCACCAGCTTGCCGAAATGACTGGCTTCTTCCATGCGTTCCAGAGCTTCGCGCGCCTGGCGCCAATCGAACTCTTCGCCTACAGGACGCAATTCGGCCAGCGATATAGCCCGATTCATCTCCTGAAAATCCCTGCGCGAACCCACATAGATGCCGTGGATGCGCGCCGTCTTGTGGAGGATCAGCGGAATCGGGACCGGGTCCGCGGACTGGGTGAGTACGCCCACCTGAGCGATGGTTCCACCAGGGTGAATGGCTTTGAGCGAACGCACAAGCGTGCCCGCGCCGCCCACCTCGATCACCAGATCAACGCCCTCGCCGCCCGTCTGGTCGAGCGCCCAGCGATCCCAATCCGGATTATCGCGATAGTTCAGGCCCGCATCCAAGCCCATGGCGCTGGCGCGTTCCAGCTTTTCGTAGCTGGAGCTGATTCCCAGCACGCGCGCGCCCTTCAACCGGGCAAACTGGAGCGCAAAGATCGATACGCCTCCCGTGCCCTGAAGGAGTACCGTCGATCCCGGCTTGAGCTCGCCGGCAGCCAGAGCATTCCAAGCCGTCACCGCGGCGCAGGGCAGCGTAGCAGCCTCCTGAAAACTGAGATGATCGGGAATCGCCACCAGTCCCGGCTCTTTGAGTACGACGAAGTCGGTCAACATGCCGTCCACGTCACCGCCTAGCGCGCCACGGCCTTTCGCCGCGGTCAGCGGCCCGTCGAGCCAGTTCTGCATAAAGATGCCGGCCACGCGGTCGCCCGGTTTCCACAAAGTGACATCCGCGCCAATTGCCACCACCTCGCCCGCGCCATCGGAAAGCGGAATGCGCGGCAACCTCATTTTGGGGTTGTAAAAGCCCTTCACGACCATCAGGTCGCGATAGTTGAGCGAAACCCCGCGCACGCCGACGAGTACTTCGCCGGGGCCGGGCGCGGGGGTAGGGAGCTCCACAAACTCCAAAGAATCAATGGCAAACGCTGAAATCTGCCAGGCGCGCATTGGAGCCTCTCTCTCTTTTAATTTCGATCTTCGCCATTCTGCGGGACACAAACACTCAAAGCGCCCGTAGAATGAAGATATGGCCCGTGGATGGGAAAGTAAATCGGTGGAGGATCAGATGGCAAACGCCTTGGAAAGCCGCGGTGCTAACGCCGGTGACGGCCACGTGAGCGAAGAGAACCGGCGCATAGCCGAGGTAAAACGTGCCGCGCGAGATCGACAACTATCGGTACTCGAGCTGCAGCGAGAGAATATTCTCTCGCAACGAACTTCAAACGCAGGCCGCCGCGCCGCTCTCGAGGCCGCACTGGCTCATATCGAGACTCAGATTAAATCCATAGGCTAAACGACCACGTCCTCAGCTGTAGAGTTTCAAGACGTTGTTTACCTTCCCTTGGTTTTGAAAGGGCACGACTGGTAGGTCGGGGATTTATCCCCGACTGCCGCACATTGCGTCGAATAAACGCGGGCTTCAGCCCCAGAGGAATGTTCTGGATTCGGGCCGGAACTCATTCAATTTTCAAAACATAAATTCCAGCAGCAGCCGTGGTTGTGGGAAAGTTGGAAAGCGCATTCCAGCTTTTCAACTTTTCCATAAACATCCGGGCCTGAATAGCCCACGCCGATGTAAACAACGTCTTGAGACACGACATTCAGGTTCAAAAGCCTCGCGAGCTGCCGCGCTAAGGCAGACGCCGCCCTCCCAGCGGTAAAGCCGATCTCAGTCAGTACCGCTCTCGCCTTTCGGCTCCATTGGCTCCGCATCTTACTGGCGCCTCTCGCTTCCCTTCTGCGACATCCGGTAAATTCCCACAGCCCAGTCCTCGTTCCCCAGCCCCGCAGCTTTGGCCTGCGCAAAAATGTCGGCAAGCGTGTCGGCCAATCTCACGCGCGTGCCTCGGCTCGCAGCCGCTTCTCGCAAAAGTCTTGTGTCTTTTTCGCCCAGCCCGACTGAAGCTCCGGCATGCTCGGGCGGATTGAGCATTACTTTGCTGTACGCCGCGTAGAACGCCGACTGAAAGAGCGCGCTGTTGATGGTCTCGGAGAAAATTGCCGGGTCGATTCCCTGCCCTTCAGCAAAAACAAATCCCTCGCTGAGCGAATACAACGTGGCGCTGATCAAAAAGTTGCCACCGAGTTTAACGGCGTGCGCCTGTCGCGGTTCCGCGCCGACAATGGAGATGCCGCGGGAAAAAGTCTCCAATAGCGACCGCGCTTTGGCTATGGCCTTGTCCGCGCCCGCTGCGACCACCCACAGGCGGCCCTCTTCGGCAACGTTGGGGCGGCCAAACACAGGCGCGGCGACGAATTCGTGTCCGCGGCGTGCGTGCTCCTCTGTGAGCCGCTCGCTCAACGCCACGCTGATGGTGCTGCATGAGATGTGAAGCGCGCCGGGCGAAAGCGCGTCCATCAATCCGTTGGCGCCGAAAAACACTTCTTCGTGCGCAGCGTCGTCAAAGAGCATTGTGATAACAACGTCGGCGCCCAGTTCGGCCTCAGCCGGGGTGCCCGCCGCAATTGCGCCTTCGCGAATCAACGGTTCCGTCTTGCCCTCTGTCCGGTTCCACACCCGCAATTCATGCCCGGCAGCAATCAAGTGCCGAGCCATCGGCGCGCCCATCTTGCCCAAACCTAAAAATCCAATCTTCATAGGGGAGATTGTAGAAGATGGTGGACAGCCGTCATTGGTCTGGGCTGTGCATCCCGGCCGCAGAACCAGTCACGAGCAGAACCCACTATCCGACAGAATCAATCTGTCATCTTGAGCGGAGGTCGGCGTGGCGACCGGAGTCGAAAGATCTGCGGTTGCCTTTTTTTGATTTCCAAGCCGGCACGACGGCGTTCTTTCCGGACAGTCGGTAATTCAACCGGAACCTTTCCTACAAGTTCCAAGACAGCATCCAGCGCGCAACAACATGCCACGCCGCCGCGTGTCCAAGTGGCATACACCCAAACAGAAACGCGCAAATTAACGCTGATCCGATCAGCGTGGCGGGATGAATGCGCCGCAGCGACCATATGTCATATGCTGCGACCACAACCAGGAAGGCAATCACCACCCATGGAGTCCACTGCCGGATCAGGTGAACATGAATGCGCGAGATGGCTGCCGGCATCATCGCGATCGTTGCCAGCACGATCAGTCTCTTGTGGGCAGCCGGATTCCTTCTCAGCGCAAATGCTGATCCCGCCAGAACAGCAAAGTTACAAACCTCCCACAGAGGAACGAGGGAGAAACTGAGCGCTGCGTCCCCGAAGCTCGCAGACCGATGGAGTTCATTGGCCGCAACCATTACGGCCACTGGCACCATCGCGGCGGCCAGCACGAATCCAGCGATGCCAAGTTTGCGATGCAGGTCTACACGCTTCGCGGAAACCAGCAGCATCTGCACCAAAAGTAAAATCATCCAGGCAGATTGCAGAACAGCATGCACATGCACAATCGGTGCGGGCAGCTTCGCTCGATACAGGCCCGCAAGATAATAGGTCGGCGCGAAACCCGCAAAGGCAGTAACCAGCAGTGCGACAACCATCGCGCCGAAGAAATAGCGATCATAGCGCCGTCCGGGCAGTTGTTTAGGTTGCACCGGGAGAGCCCGAGGAACTGTCGTCATATGCTTTCCAAATGTCGCGCCCGAGGAATAAACAAAATCGAAGGGAGAACAAGATGCAGGAGACAACGAATGTTATCACACGCTCGGTCAAGGAAATCTATTGCTCAGGGCAACGGCCCATGCTGCATGGCTGCGCCAGTCAGAGTGACCTCGGTGGGTCATAGCGAGCATTCCGGGTGTACATTCCGTTCCGGACGTTGCCGCGCAGTCACTCAGGCCAAGCGCTAATTCGGCGTGCCTGTAGTCTCCGCCGCTGCGAAAGTGCACTCCTGGCACTGACAAACCCGGCGCAGATATTCCCAAGAGTAAATCCCGCCGGAATGTCCATCGGCCCAATTGAACTGAATAGCGTACCGTCCAACGGCGTGCGCGCTCGCCGGCTTTGGTGGAGGCGTGTACATGGGCAGCAGTGCGGCAGGCGCGGGTTTGGGCTGGCCTAGCTTGCGGCCCTGTTGCGTGCGCTCGTCGACGCAGGTGGCGCAGGGGCAGGCGTCGCGCAGCCATGCAAAACCCCACGCGCTTTTGTGGCCGTCGGCCCAATCAATCTCCAGGCCTTTGCCCTCCGTCATCAGCACGCGCACCTTTTCCGGCGTGATCGCGATGCGCGGGAGCCGGATGTTCGCCTGATTGTCGCGCGCCTGTTCCTCTTTTGAGGCGAAGCGGATGCCCTCGTGGCTCATAGATACAGTTTACAGGGATAAGGTTTCAGGGTTCATAAATTGCCGTCTGAGGGCTCCTCGCATCGGCCCTGACACCTGATCCCTGGTCCCTGGTCCGTAGCCCCTGGTCCCTGATCCCTGATCACTGTTTTAAAAAGAAATACGCCGCCATCCCGAGGCCGATGACGACCACAAGCCCACGCAGCACCGGCTGGGGAACGCGCTTGGCGAAGCTGGCCGAAACATAGCCGCCGATGGCCGCCGCGATCATCGCTGCCAGGCAATAGCGCCACACCACCTGCCCATCGACGATAAAGATGACGAAAGCAATGCCGTTGGCCATCAGGTTGGCAACTACTTTCAGAGCGTTAATCTCGTGGATGTCTTCATAGCCGAACAGCGCCAGAAGTGTCATAAATACAAAACCGGCGCCGGCGCCAAAGTAGCCCACATAAAAGCTGACCACTACCGCGGCTAGAAACAGCGGCATGCGGTGGGGCGCCTCAGTCTGCCCAGTGGTGGCGCGTTTGCGGCGCGCGCGCTTCAACCGCTCAAGCCAGCGCGAGACCGGTCCGCTGACGGCGAAGATTGACGCCGCGCCGAGCAGCAGCCACGGAACCAGATGAAGGAATGTCGTCTGCGGCGTGTTGAGCAATACGACAGCCCCGGCGGTGCCACCAAGCAGGCCAGCCAGCCCCATCAACACTGCGTCGCGTTTGTTCTTGCGCACGTCAGGCCAGTACGCGGCAACTGAGGTCAACTGTCCGGGCCAGATTGCCACCGTGTTCGTGGCATTGGCCTGCACCGGCAGGATCTTCATGCTCAGCATTGCCGGAAAGGACAGAAACGATCCGCCTCCGGCCACAGCGTTCAGCACGCCGGCCAAAAGAGCGGCCACGACGAGCCAGACCCAGTGCCAATCGATCGTCTGCCAGTCGATCGAGGCTGCCAATCCCGATAAGTGCATGAAGCGGATTGTATTCGAGCCAACCGGGCCTCAAATTGCTCCGCGGATCTGAAACCCCAGGCCCGGCGGCGTCTCATCGAGCCAAAATTTCTTTTCCACTAGTAAATGCGCCATCGTATCCTCTCCTCATGCCCGTAATTCCCTTCCGTCGGCATCTTATGGCGGATTTCCTTGTTGCAGCGCCCTTGGTTCTCCTCGTTGCGCTTCCCGGCGCGCTCGCTGCGCAGACCATCCTCGCCGTCGCTCCGCAGCAGTGTGTCTGGCACACCGGCGACAACCTCGCCTGGTCCACGCCCAATCTCGATGAATCCGGCTGGCAGCCTTATACGCAGTGGAAGTCGCAGTACGGACAAACGCATTTCTGGGTTCGCTGCCATGCCGATCTGAACGCCCTCAACAGTGAGGCCGATCCCGCATTGCAGGTTGGCCTCTATGCCGCCTACACGGTCTATCTCGACGGCCGCCAGGTCGGCGGCGCAGGCAATCTCGGGAGCGGCATTTTCAGCATGGATGCAATACGCTCCTTTCCGCTGCGCAGCTTCCAAGTTCACCCGGGCGCATCAACCATTGCTCTGCGTATTACCCGGCGCTCCGTCCTCACCAACAGCGGACCGGTGAATGCATTGGTTTCTAGCCCTCTTGGACTACGTGTTGGAAATTCATCGATCCTCGATGTTTTTCGAGCGCGCGCGGTCCTTACAAGGTCGTTGCAGAATCTGGGCTCGGCTGCCTGTTACACGGTCATCGGCGTGATGGCGATCATGCTCATTGGCCTGTATCTTTATGACCGCAGCCGTTACGAGTTTCTCCTGCTAAGTGTTACCTGCCTCTCGCTGGCCACGTTGCGCCTGAACGAACTGGCGGTTGCGGCTGACCTGCCCTATTCATTTCCTGCTTGTCTCACCATCGTATCCATTGGAAACATCGCACTGACGCTTACTGAGTATCCTTTTTTCTTTGCGCTGGCCAAGCGGCGTACGCCGCGCATCGTCTGGGCTTTGATTGTTCTCGTCGTCGCGCTCCAAATCTTCGTTGGATCCTATACCAACTATTCAGGGCAAATTTCAAGCTGGTTCAGTGCCCTTAATTTCGTCTTTATTCGTTTCTTTGCGCTTTTCCTTCGTATCCTTCTGGCGCTTTCCCCTTTTTTCGCGTTCTGGCCATATCGCGGCATCCCCCAACGCGTGCGACCGCTCGCCGTCTTGTGCATGCTCTGGGCCGTGGCTGATCTGGTGTGGTTCGGAGCCGAGCTCACTGCATTTCACCTCTTTGGCATGCCCGATATCTTTCAGCATTGGGACGTTGCCCTGCTTGAGGCGCGTGCCTTCACAACCGCGGGCGTTACCGCCGCCCTGCTCGCCCTGCTCTTCCGCGACCAGCGCCTGGCGACTGAAGAACACGCCATCTTCGCCGGGGAAATCCAGGCTGCTCGCAATGTGCAGCAGTACCTCATCCCCGAGCACTTGCCTCCGACACCGGGCTTCTCCATCGAGAGCGAATATCGGCCCGCCCGCGAGGTCGGCGGCGATTTCTTCCAGGTTCTTCCTCAGACCGCCGACGGCAGCCTGCTGATCGTCGTTGGCGATGTAGCCGGCAAAGGCATCGAGGCCGGAATGCTTGCAACACTCATCGTCGGAGCCGTTCGCACCGCCGCCAGCTTCACCTCCGAGCCGGAGCGAATCCTCGCCCTGCTCAACGAGCGTCTTTGCGGGCGGGGATTTGTCACCTGTCTCGCTCTTCACGTCAAGCAGGATGGAAACGCAACCCTCGTGAACGCCGGACATCTGCCGCCATATCTCAATGGGAAAGAGCTGGTGGTCGAGGGGGCACTTCCGCTCGGCGTGGTCGCGGGAATGCAATTCCCCGCCTCCCACTTCCGACTCGCCGATGGCGATTCGATGATGCTCATGACGGATGGCGTTGCCGAGGCGCAGGATTCGCAGGGGCGGCTCTTCGGCTTCGAGCGAATTGGCGACTTGCTAGGTAGCGGAGCCAATGGCGCGACTCTGGCAGCCGCCGCGCAAGCTTTCGGTCAGGAAGACGACATCACGGTGCTCACGCTCGCCTTTGCTCCCGTAGGGGTCGTTCATGCCTAAATGGGTCCTCCTTTTCCTGTTGCCTTTCCCGCTCGCTACCTTTGGACAGACCATCCTCACCGTCGCTCCCCAGCAATGTGTCTGGCGCGCCGGAGACAACCCTGCCTGGGCCGCGCCGAATCTCGACCAGTCCGCGTGGCAGCCCTACGAAAACTGGAAACTTAATCCCTCACAGCCACGCACCTGGGTGCGCTGCCACGCCGACCTCTCACCCTTCAATCATGTCGATCGGCCCGCTCTGCAAGTCACGCTCTATGCCGCCTATCAGGTCTTTGCCGATGGCGTCCTGATCGGGTCGGCCGGAAATCTCCAAAGCGGGGCCTTCACCATGAATGCCGTGCGCGACTGGCCGCTGGCCCCCGGCGCCGCCCAGCCCACCACCATTGCACTGCGCATCACGCGCCGCGTCGCCTCCTCGGTTCCTGTAGGCACTTTACCGCCGCTCCAGATCCTGGCCGGGGACGAACCCCTTCTGCGCGATCGCCGCGACGCGCTGGCATTCAATCAGATTCGCATCCGATTCGTTCCCTCAGTCTGCTTCAGCATCATCGGCATCCTCGGGCTCCTCCTGCTGGGCTTGTGGTTAAACGACCGCAGCCGCCACGAACTTTTGCTTCTTTCCCTGACTTGCCTTTCGTTGACGCCGATATACCTCGACTACTTCGGCGCTGCAGCCCTTCTCGCTTATTCCGCGGCAGCGTACTTTGTCGTATGGTCCATCTTTGCTACCGTCAGCAATGTCTCCCGTACACTCTTCTTCTTTGCGCTCGCAGGCAGGCGCGTGCCTTTGCTTTTTTGGATTCTGATCGGCTTGGCAACTGTGGCGTACTCCGTGACCCTAGCGATCCCGTTTCTCCCCGCCCCGCAGTCGCTCTGGCTGGATGCGCTGCGTTCTGGTCGGATTGCACGAGTGAGCGCGCTCGGTGCGATCTTTGAATGCGCCGCGCCCTTTGTTGCCTTCCTGCCCTGGAAAGGCCTCACCTTCCGCATGAAGCCGCTTGCAGCCCTTTGCATGGCTTGGGGGGCAACAATGGTGGTTTTCTTCGCCATGCGCTTCACCGGCACGCACATTCCGGGAATTCCTGACCTGCAAGCGCTGTGGGCCGTCCCTATGGCAGACATCGAGACCGTCGCGACCCTCTGTGTCGTTGTCGCGCTGCTTGCTCTGCTTTCTCGTGAGCAGCAGCAAACCGTTCGCGAACGCGCCGTCCTCGCTGGAGAAATGCAGGCGGCCGGCGAGATTCAGCGCATGCTGGCGCCGTCCACCTTCGAAACCGCTCCTGGCATCCAGATTGACGTCGCCTTTCGTCCCATGCGCGACGTGGGCGGAGACTTTTATCTCTGCCGCGTGCTTTTCGACGGCCGCCAGCGCGTCCTCATCGGCGACGTTAGCGGCAAAGGCGCGGCCGCCGCAATGGCCGCGACACTTCTGATTGGCGCGGCCGAAAGACGCGAAACCGATTCGCCGGCGCAGCTTCTTCAACACTTGAACCTGGTATTCCACGATAGCTGCCTGGGAGGTTTTGCTACTTGTCTTTGCGCCGACGTTGAGCCAAACCGAACCGTGACTCTTACCAACGCCGGCCATCTTGCGCCTTATCTCAATGCCTCCGAACTCGAACTCGAAAACGGCCTGCCGCTCGGCCTCGACGCTCAGAGTCAATATCCGGAGTCGACCTTCCAGTTGCCGCCAGGGGCGCGGCTTACATTGCTCTCCGACGGCGTCGTTGAAGCTCGTAACGCCCAAGGCGAGCTCTTCGGCTTCGAGCGCACTGCCGCCATCTCGACGGAGCCGGCTGAAAACATCGCCCGCGCGGCTCAGCGATTCGGCCAGGAAGACGACATTACCGTACTCACTCTCACGTTGGTTACCCCCGAGGTGGCTCATGCGTAGAGCAACCTTGCCGGTCATCTTGTCTGCTCTTGTTTGGCCTGCCACGCTCTTCGCGCAGTCCATCCTCACCGTCGCTCCGCAGCAATGTGTCTGGCGCGCCGGCGACAACCTCGCCTGGGCCGCGCCCAATCTCGACGAGTCCGGCTGGCAGCCGAACACGCAGTGGAAGCCGCAATACGGCCAAGCGCATTTCTGGGTTCGCTGCCACACTGGCCTGAGCGCTCTGAGCGGTGAGGCCGATCCCGCATTGCAGGTTGGCCTCTATGCCGCCTACACGGTCTATCTCGACGGCCGCCAGGTCGGCGGCGCAGGCAATCTCGGGAGCGGCATT
>JGI20206J14855_1000460_pt1 | contig 14200 bp, 15 predicted proteins | sample NGESurdeep092012_6_FD_14855 | JGI IMG/M metagenome (IMG submission 14855) | reverse complement strand
ATCGCCACACTTTCGCGCACGTCCCANCCAACGAGTGAGGAACCAAACCCNCACGTCGTCGCCGCGAGCACCAAGCGGCGCACTCGCGTCGCGTGACGCGCAGCCAACTCCTGGGCNACGGCGCCGCCGAGAGAATATCCGAGCACGTCAACACGATCGAATCCCAACTCGTCGAGCACCGCGACACAGAGGTTGGCGAGTTGCGCGATGGACATGGGTAGTAGCGAGTTCGGACTCTCGCCCACCCCCGGGGCATCGAAGCTGACGATCTGGTGCCCACTCATGGCGTGCGCGAATGGAGCCCACGAGTCGAGGGACCGGGTCAAACCATTGATGAGGAGCAGTGGGTCGCCGTCGCCCTCAACCCGGACGTTGATTCGATATCCATTCGCCAGAACACTCCTGGAGATGATCGAAGGATCTTGATCGGTACTCACGCGCGCACGCGCACGTAACTGCCGGGGGCGGCTTCGAGTGCTGAATGGACGTCGCTGCCGAGATGCCCGGGCGCAGCGACCTCGTCGCCGCCGCGCGCGCCGATCCACTCCGACCAGTCCTGCCACCACGTGTCCTCGACCAAGGTTGCCTTGTCCTTCCACGTGAGGGGATCTTCGGGACGTGCGTCGTTCGACCAGTACTTGGGTTTCGGTCCGGGCGGGTTGACCACTCCGGCAATGTGTCCCGCAGTCGTCAACACGAACCGGTTCGGTCCCGAGAACATCGTCGCCGTCTTGTAGCCCGAGGTCCACGGCACGATGTGATCATTGATCGCCGCGACCACGTAGGTGTCGATCGTGACGTCCTTCGGATCGAGTGGGCGTCCTTCGATCCGGAACTCCCCCTTGACGAATTGGTTCTTGAGGTAGCAGGACCGCAAGTACTCCGAGTGCATCTTCGCGGGCATGCGCGTCCCGTCAGCGTTCCACACCAAGAGGTCGAACGCTGGCGGTTTCTTTCCCTGCAGCCAGTTGTTGCCGATGTACTGAAAGATCAGATCGTTGGCGCGAAGCGCGTCGAAGACGTGCGACATCACGTCGGCCTCGAGGTAGCCATCCTTTTCCATTTGCCGCTCCATGCCCGCGATGGTGGCCTCGTCGGTGAAAAGTCCGAGCACACCGGGGTCAGCGAAATCGGTCATCGTATTGAGAAACGTCGCCGAGTTGATCGACGTGTCACCCATCCCGGCAAAATACGCGAGGCCGATCGCACTGAGCGTTCCGCCGAGGCAGAGCGAGACCAGGTTGACCTTCGAAGCCTTGGTGATCTCACGGGCCACCGTGACCGCTTCTCGGAGACCGAGGTGCAGGTAATCCTCGAAACCCAAATCCCGCATGCTCGAATCAGGGTTGCGATAGCTGATGACGAAACACGTGTGGCCGTGTTGCACGGCCCACTCAATCAGGCTCCGACCGGGAGCCAAGTCCATGATGTAGTACTTATTGATCCAGGGCGGACAGAACAACAGCGGCACGGAAAAGACGCGCTCGGTCTGGGGAGCGTATTCCATGAGTTCGATGAGCTGGTTGCGGTACACGACAACCCCGGGGGTGGCGGCCATATTGACCCCCAATTCGTAACCGGAACTGTCAACCTGCCTCGGCCAGCCTCCCTGGTTGCGCAGATCTTCGACCATGTTGTTCGCCCCGGTCACCAGACTTTGGCCACCGGTGTTGAACGCCTCGCGTAACGCGGTGGGATTGCCCAGGAGCGTATTGGTGGGTGACAACGCGTCCAGAATGAACTTCGCGGCGAAGCGCGCCTTCGCGTCTTCGCTCTGCTCGAGTTGGGCGGCGTCGAGGAGTTCTTGCACGTACTGACAGCTCAACAGATACTCCTGTTGCATCAGAAAAAACGGTGGGCTCTGCTCAAAGGCTGCATCGGCGAAGCGCGAATCACCGGACGACGGAGCAATCGGCACCGAGCCGGGGGTTCCCTCGGCACGCGCCATCGTCGCTTTTACNGCGGCGTCGAGGCCGATGGCGAGACGCAGGTTCGCCGCCGCGACNTCNGAGGGCTTGGCGAGCAACGCGGCTTGAGCGGACTTCAACGAACCCATCATCGAGACCGGATCGGCTTTANTCGTCATCTCATCGATGAACGCCTGTTGGGCTTGGAACAGCTGTCGGGCGAACGAAAAGAGATCGCTCGGTGGCGCAGTGGTGTCCTTGGTCGGCGTCACCGCGACTTCGGTGAGTTTGGCGAGCGCCTCACCGGCACCGTCGAACCAGGCATTCACGAACTTCGACGTGAAATCCTGGGAGAACTGCAACGCACTCAGGAATTGACCGGACAGGCTTGAATCGGGGCCCTCCGCGCCGGATGTCTCACTCTTCTCTGTGACCACTGTGTGTTCCCAACTGACGCGGTGTCGCATGGCGACCTAGCAAAAGGGTACTTTCGTGGTGCTTGCTTGGCATGTCAAGCTCCGAACTTCTTGAAGACCAAACCGCGACCCTCGATCGGCGTGGTGGCGTTTCGTCGACCAGGGCGGTTCGCTCAGGACACCGTTTGGTTTGATTCGAGATAACTTCGATAGACCGCAAGGAGCGCTTGGCGCTGAGCGTCACTTAGTCGCTGATCGGCGCGAATCGCACTCTCAGTGGCCTCGTCGCCCAGCTTTTCTTTCCCATTGATCAAACCGGCCTGTTCGAACAGGATTTCGGACGACACGTTCAGCGCATCGGCGATTGATTTCAGTACACGGATCGAGGGTTCGTGCAGACCTCGCTCGATTTGGCTCAAGTACGGATTCGAGATCTCGGTGATCGCCGAGAGTTGGCGCAGCGACAGGTTTGCCACCTGTCGCTGCGCTCTAATGAATCCTCCCAGCATGCGCCGACGGTCATCCTCGATGGTGTGAGTTGGATCTTCCGTGCTCACATCGTAATTGAACATGAATCAGTTACAGTGACGTCGCCGCAGTGAAAGCGCTCGTGAGCTGAAGAGCGAACTCGCGCTGCGCGTTCAACAGTTCGGTCGTGAAATCGAACGCGTACGTCGTGAGGTCCTTGACATTGGGAACCGCGGGAACGCCAGGAAAGCTCGGAAGTTCAGCGATCGGAAACACCGACACTGCCTTCGCCCACGTTTGGGTTGCTTCGACGGCGGCCTGCTGGGTCTGCTTAAGGGCGGAAATAAACTGTTCGCCCGCCTTCGTGACAACTTCAGGAATATCGGTCGTCGGGGTCTTGGTGGTTACCATATTGAACTCCTGTGGTATCTCATAGCGACGGGAAATCCGTCATTAGCACAGTATATATCCCGAGTGCTATGTATGTCAAGCGCTCTGTATGCCAAACACGGCTTTACTACGTGGTCCCTTGCGATTGCGGGGAATGTCCTTGACTCCCCCGCACAATTCCACCGTTCGAACCAACTATGAACGGCGCTGACCGACGTTCAGGCACAACCCAATCTGTCAGATTGACTGAAAGTGACTATTCATTTGGTTTGTCATGGCCGGGTAGCGCGTCCAGCAGTCGCTGGACGAATTCGTGCTCCGTGGCCATGAGTTCCTGAGCGAATTTGAAGAACTTGTCCGAGATATCTTCGGGTTTCGGCAGTTTGTCGACCAGAGGCAGTTTCGGCATTTCGGGAAGCTTGGGAGCGATCTTGGCGACACTTTCAGACCAGGCACTCACGACCTTCAATGTCGCTTCTTGGGACTTCCTAATTGCGTCGAGCACTTGATCTTGAATGCGCGACTCTTGTGAGCCGGCATCACTCTTGGCAGTGTTTTTTTCTTTTTCAGCGACCATAATGAACTCCTCGGGTCACAACCTGTGCACGGTGTCTCCCGCACAATTTCACTCTACCGAGCGATTTGGCATGTCGAGCAATCGCTTTCTCTTCCAACGCAGCACAACGCAGACGGCTCATTCGGACGTTGGCGATCCTTACCGCTGGTGATATCGACACCGCACCATGCGTCAAGTTCGCCGTATCCGATGCGCTACTTGCCTTACTGAGATGTCCATCCACCATCAATCGACAGCGCGGCGCCGGTGATGGTGGCTGCGGCATCGGAGCAGAGGAAAATGACCATGTCGCCAATGGACTCCGGAGTGGTGAATTTACGCATCGGCTGTTTTTCTGAAAGCAACATTTCCGCCTCCTCTTCGACGTTGCTCCCGGACGCTTCCGCCCGCTCCTCCAACTGCCGTTCGACCAGTGGGGTCAGCACCCAGCCCGGGCAAATCGCGTTCACGGTCACGCCCTGGTTCGCCAATTCCAGGGCCGCGACTTTAGTGGCGCCGATCACGCCGTGTTTGGCCGCGACGTACGCAACCTTGTTGGCACTCGCGACGAGTCCGTGCGCCGAGGCAATATTAATGATGCGACCCCAACCGCTTGCCACCATTGAGGGAATCGCGGCCTTCATTGCGTAGAACGTGGCGGAGAGATTGAGCGCGATAATGGCTTCCCATCGTTCGTTCGGGAATTCGTGCACTGGCGACACGAACTGAATACCGGCGTTATTGACGAGGATGTCCAACGATCCGAGTTGCGCCTGCGTAGAAGCGACAACGGAGAAAACTTGATCCGCAATCGAGAGATCAGAACCGTCGTAGAGAACATTCACTGAGAACTCGCTCATCAGTTCACTCCGAATCTTCTCAATATCACGAGCGTCACCGAATCCGGTCAACATGAGGTTCACTCCGTCACGAGCCAGGGACCGCGCGATGCCGAGCCCAATCCCGCTCGTCGATCCTGTGACGAGCGCCACCTTTCCAGTTAACGACATGCGCGACTTAAACCTTCCTTTGAAACCCACATTAAGGCGTCTTACAAGCGAACGCGATGCGCGAACCCAAACCGCGCCGCGCCGATCGAAGTCTTACGGGTCTCCTCGTCAACGCAAATGAGTATCCACCAACAGCGACGAGATGGAAATCTGAACTTGATTCGATTCACCAAGGCGATCAGCATTCGAGTATCTCCGGCATCCACAATCGAGCGACTACGCATCCAGTGAATACATTCTTATTATCCGATGCCTTGCAGTACGGCTATCGGGGGTTCGAATAATTGGCCGCGCGACCAGTTACCTTGGGAGTACTTACGTAGGAGTATCCAATGGTAATGAGTGAACGAACGAGTGATGCCAAACGTGACGGCGCGAGAATCTTCGGCGTTATCTTTCATTTTCTCGCAGCTCTTTCCCTGGCCGGCACATTGATCGCAACGCTCAAAGTGGCCCAACTCGGATCAACGATCGGCATCGGTGGCGCGAAGGATCCTCTGGCTTGGATTGTCTTCGTAAGTGGACTCTTTGCCACCTGCGTGCTCGCCGGATTCGGCTTTGCCCTTGGGGCCCTCTGTGCCATCTACGACCGTCAGGAACCTGCCGAAACATTCGTGGCCACAACCCCTTGCATGGCTTGCCAGGGTCCGGGGCTCGAATCCCCGTCCCTCCGCTTGAAAGTCCTTAACGCAGAAATTGTTTCGCTGACTCCTTGAATCCGCCCCGAAATTGTTGATGGCATGTCCGCAATACCAAACCTTGTGCCAGGCCCCGTTGATCGTTCGTCGCTAATGAATATTGTCTGCCACGTCAGTCCGACGGTCAGCAATCGACGCAGTGATGGCACCGCTCGCGTGCACCTGGCGACCACCGACAACGGTAAGGTCCGAAGTGATCGCGGGAATCTCGTCAGTCGGGATGGTTAGATAGTCGACATCGAGCACGGCGAAATCAGCGCGTGCACCAATGTGAAGGTGACCGCGGTCACCTTCTTCGAATGAGAGCCAGGCGCTTCCGGCCGTATACGCGTGCAGGGCTTGTTGGCGGGTCATGCACTGTTCGGGGGCTCGACGCTGCACACCGTCGAGCGAGTGGCCGGCGACGAGCCACCAGAGTGCAAGCCACGGGCTGTATGACGACGCCCGAGTCGCGTCGGTGCTGGCAGCAACGGGAACACCGGCGGCGAGTAGATCAGTCAACGGGGGCGCCCGACGAATCGCCTCGGTGCCCCACGCCGCCTCAGAAAGGGCCGACTTGAACACCAGGTGATCATCGACCACCACACCGGCACCGAGCGCGCGAAGTCGGGCGATGTTGCGCCGACTGATCGTGTCTGCGTGAGCGAGAGAGAACCGCAAATCGCTGAGGGGGATTTCTCTATTGACCGTCTCCCAGCAGTCGAGGATGACATCAATGCTGCTATCGAGAATTGCGTGGATGTGCATGGGCCAACCACGTTGCGCCGTTCGCCTGCTGATAGCCAGGAGTTCCTCGCGAGCGCCCTCCTCGATAGCGAAGGACGGATCGAGACCTTCAAAGTCGTGGCAACCGTAGTGCACCACTTCGCCGATGCCGATCAGCCGCAGCATGTCGTCACCGAACTGGCTCTGTCCGTGGCGAAGCCAGTCGTTCAACTGCTGGTACTCCATCCCCGCGTCGACGGCGGAGACGAACAGGCGCATCCGCATTGTCAAGCCACCATTTCGCCACAGGTCGAAGAGTGCTTCGTAGCGCTCCGGCGGCATGCCGAACCCACCCGGGTCAACCAATCCAGTCAAACCGGCAGCGTGGAGTTCGCTCATCATCTCGGTCGTGCTTTCCCGCTGCTCGGATGCGTTGCGCGCTCCCATCACCTCGAGGCATCTCGCGAATCCGCCCATGCCGCTGATGCAACCGGTGGGCTCGCCATTCGGGTAGCGCTGAATCACTCCCCCTGGCGGATCGCCGACGAAACTGTCAAGACCGGTGACGCGAAGTCCGGCGGTGTTGAGCACCGCAACCTCGTAGAGCGCCTGCACGTAGACGGGGTGACCTACGCTCACCTCGTCGAGCTCCTGGCGGGTCGGCGGACGACCCTCTTGGAACTGAGTTGGGTGCCATCCGCCGACAGCGCGAATCCATGCGCCGGGTGAAGCCGTGGCCGCCGCGCGCCGGATGCTTTCCAGCGCAGATGCCACGTCGGGCATGCCCGTCCAGTGGAGCTCCTGGTCCCATGTGACACCGGCTCGCACCGCATGGATATGCCCATCGATCAGACCGGGGACCACACGGCGTCCTGCGAGGTCAATGATCTCGGTGCCGGGGCCCGCAAGTTCCAGTATCTCGGCGGTGCTGCCACAACCCACAACCCGTCCGTGTCCTACGGCTAATGCAGTGGGCTCGCCGACACCGCTGTCGTCCGCGCGCGCGCCCCCACCGACGTTGCCGTGCTCATGAGCACCAGGCCAGATGAGACCATTGAGGTAGATGGCATCGGGCGCTGGGACTCCAGCTCGCGATGAATCAATCAAGGTGACACATTCCCTTCGACTCGTCGAATCCTTCATAGAATTTACGCCGTTATTCAACGAGTCAATCCGTAACCGAACTAATTCCTCGGGCATGCTTGTCACAGCGATGAAAATTTGGGATCGGGTTACTTTACTGTCATTTCACGCAAATATTCTCTCTGCATCTCCAAAAATTTTCAAAGGGACAGATGAGCGAGATTGCTACATCGTGAGTAAATGGCAACTTGACCTGGGGATGAATGTCGGCACATTCACCAAACGCCAAGAGGGATGCCTCGAATATCACCACGATTCCATTCTCACATAATGATTACTTCGTGAGACGTGCCACAAACTCTTCATATTTGAGCTAAGTACCATCGTTTCGAATGCGACATTTGCTCTCCGCTAACCTCGGAAAGCATGCCCTGGGAATCTAAACCCCTTCGATTCGGCGGTACGTGCGATTCATGCGGAGCGATCATCGAGAAGAGAGAGATTGGCTGGCACGAACCGCTTTTGCATAAGGCGAGATGCGCGGCTTGCGGGCCATTATCAGATGAAACAATTAAAAACATTGAACTGCCTGCTCCAACTGAATCAAATCCAATAGGCGGTTCCGCGGCGCTTCGAGAAGCTCGTACACGCCGCGATCCAAAGTGGATCAAGGGAGCCGCCGGCGAATACCTCATGGATCTTTCGCTACATAATCACGTCAATGAAGGCGCGGTAATACTTACCGATCGCCAAGTACCGGGAACAAAATCGAACATTGATCACATCGTGGTCGCTCCGTCCGGTGTCTGGATCATCGATTCGAAAAATTGGAGGGGCAAAATCCAATACAAGTCCGCAACGAGGATGGGTATGTCCAGGCGACTGCTCGTGGATGGCAAGGATCGCACCTCCGCAGTGGAAGCAATCTTTAATCAGGTGATTCCTGTGGCTCAGATCATTGGAGATAAATCAGTACCAATTAAACCCGCTCTGGTTTTCATTGAAGGAGACTGGAGCGATATTTCCGCGACACGGTTGCTGGCGGGTAGGCCGCATCAGTACCTCACCGTTTGGATCTCGTGGCCCAAAGCCATCTGGAAAAAGATCAATGAACCCGGCCCACTGGATGCAGACTCTGTTAAGCGGATTGGTGCCGCTCTCGATGCGGCCTTGCGCCCCCGTTAACTGATTATTTTGACAATTGCCTTAAAGTCGAACTCGACTTCTGGTTCACGTACCAATTCAAGACCCCATCGCCTTCACACCGAGACAACCATGGTCTTATGAATTTCAATATGTCTCACGAACTCCGGACTCAAGTACATGGCATCCCAGGGTTTCTATGGGCAAACGCCGAAGCAACAGATGTCGCTGTTACATTGTCGAGTCAACATTTCAACATCCTCGCCGAATCTGGACTTTACGGAGCCTTCGCGCCGACTTCCAACGGTGGACTCGGACTCGATCTCGGCGTGGTCTGCACAATCATTGAACAGCTCGCATCGGCGTGCCTGACGACGACCTTTGTGTGGATCCAACACTTCAGGTTGCTGGCGGCTCTTCTTGATCCTGCAACACCTGAAGGACTTCGTGAACTACTGCCCCTCACCGTAAGCGGACAAGTCAAAGGCGGCGTGGCACTTGGTGGGCTTCTCCCAGGGCCCCCTCGTCTCAAGGCGATCGAGACGAATGATGGTTGGCGACTGGACGGTGACGCGCCGTGGGTCAGCGGTTGGGGAATCGTCGACGTGCTTTTCGTCACGGCGCGACATTCAGATGACACGGTCATCAGTTTTGTGATTGACGCCGTCGATCAACCTGGGATTGAAGTAACGCGTCATCACCTATCGGCAATGAACGCGAGTTCAACCGTCCACTTGACCTTTAACGAATTCCAAATTCCCCGCGATCGTTATGTGGGGAGCCAGCCGTACGCGCCGGGACTCGAGCGACCCGAAGCACTGCGTGTCAACGGCTCACTCGCTCTCGGTGTTACTCGTCGGTGTTGTGAACTCCTAGGTCCAACGTCGTTGGATGATGAGTTGCGGCGTTGTCGAGAGGACCTGGACACGTTCGAAACGACGGACATCGCCGCGTCCCGTGCTCATGCGGTCGAACTCGCAGTGCGCGCTTCTCACGTGATGGCCGTATCGCGCGGAAGCCGCTCGGCGATCAAGGGCGACATCGCTGAGCGTACGACTCGCGAGGCGGCACTGTTACTCGTCTTCGCCAGTCGCCCCGCGATCAAGAACGCGCTTCTCGATCTCATGATCAAGGCTGTCTAGGTCACTCCACGACGATTGTGTCGTTGACCGTCGTCTCGCCGAGTAACGAAGTCACGCTCGCTTCACGTGCTCGGTAATGGCGCACCGTCAACCAGCCGATCGCTGCCGCGACGAAGCACGACGCGGCACCGACGCCCAGTCCCACTCGAGCGTTGGTTTCACTGGTGATCCAGCCGATGAGCGGTCCGCCAATCGGTGTCGTTCCCATGAAAGCGACGGCCCACAGCGCCATTACTCGTCCGCGCATCTGGGGGTCGGTTTCCAGTTGCAACGTCGAGTTGGCCATCGACAAGAAGGAGACGCTCGCAAATCCGACGAGCGCCAACGCGACGAGCTCGATACCGATCTTGGGTGAAAGTGCCGCAAAGGCGATGAAGACTCCAAAAAGTAGTGCCGCGCGAATCATCGCCCGGGTGCCGATCCTGCCCTTCGACGCGCTCCAGAGCCCACCGATCACGGCACCCACGCCCATTGACGCCGTCATCACGCCGTAGACCTCGGCGCTGCCGTGAAAGATTCGACCCGCGACGATCGGCAACGTCACTTGGAACTCGTAGGCCAACATGCCGACGAGCGCCATCATGATCAGTGGGTACAACAACTTCGGCGTCGCGGCAATGTAGCGAAAACCCTCGCGCAACTGGCCTTTCGCTCGTACTGTCGGCACGCTCGGACTGAGAGTTGACTTGTCCATGATCATCAGTGAGCCCACGACCGCAACGAAGCTCACCGCGTTGAGAGCGAAGCACCAACCTTCTCCGAAGGACGCGATGATGATGCCCGCGATGGCCGGGCCGACGGCGCGCGCCACGTTGTTCATGGTCGAGTTCAGACTGACGGCATTTCGCAGGTCCTTCGGTCCCACCATCTCCAAGACGAAGGATTGTCGAGACGGGTTCTCGAAGGCGTTATTCAGACCCAACACCATCGCCAGGATGCAGACGTCGACATACGTAACGACGTGCGTCAGCGAGAGGACCGCCAGGATCGCGGCCTGGACGCCCATGGCGGCTTGCAAGAACATCATGAGTTTGCGCTTGTCGACGCGGTCGGCGACCACTCCCCCGTAGGGACCGAGGAGGAGGACGGGCAGCGTCTGGAGGGCCACGACCAGACCGATAGCCGTCGCCGAGTGGGTCAAGGTGAAGACCAACCACGACTGGGCCGTCATCTGCATCCACGTGCCGACTAACGAGGTCGTCTGGCCGAAGAAATACTTTCGGTAGTTGTGGTTCGAGAGAGATGAAAACGTTCGCCGCGCCGATACTTTGACGTTCATTGGTCGCGCTCCCGGAGCGTGGCGACGATTGCCTCGAGCGCTGGCGTCGCGGCACTCAGCGCCTGCTTCTCTTCCTTGGAAAGGTTGCGCAGCGCGTAGAGCAGTGCGTCGGTTCGCTCACCACGGATCGTCTCGCGCAGCGCGATCCCTTCCGGCGTCGCGGCCAAGTGGATCACTCGAGCGTCGTGCGGGTCACACGTTCTCGTGACCATGCCGGCCGCTTCGAGCTTGCCCACGATGCGCGACAACATCGTCGGATTGAGGCCCTCTTCTCGAGCCAGGTCGGACAGTCGGAGGGACCCGGAGCGAGCGATCGCCATCAACACTTCTCGTTGGCCCGAGGAAAGGTCCTTCTCAGTGTGCGTGAGTCGAAGGCTCCGATTGAGTCGCCCGAGGGCGACTCGAAGGTGCTCGGCGAGTTGACGCTCCTTTTCGGTCGGTTCTCGGCTGGCATCGGACATGACCCCAGTATACATATACTTGCTTGCTAGCAGGCAACTACTTTCGTTCACACTCTGGTGTCGCCTCCATGTTCTACGGTGGGCACCATCAAAGGGGGTGCTGTGAACCGTGTCGAACTCGAGACCAAGCTCAATGAGGGTCGGAACTGGCTGCTCGCGAACTACGAAGAACTGAGCGAGGAACAGTTGCACCGTCCTCTGACGGAGAGCCAGCACAATCCCGAGAACCATTGGACCGCGCTCGATCACTTCGCTCATCTGGCGCTGGTCGAGCGCAATTTCAACGCCATGGTGAAATGTCACTTCGACGGCACTGCGAATCCCGTCGGTTTCATGATCGATAACCAGGGACAACCCCGCACCCGCGAAGAGATCATGGTCGACATCCACGCCGATACCGAAAAATGGCAAGCCGCTCATCGAGACGATACGTTCAGCGAGGTCGTGGCTCTGACGGCAGGGGCGCGCGGTAAGACGCTGCAACTCATAGCTGAGTTAAGCGACTCGCAACTCGAGGAGAAACTCCCGACAGCGCCGTGGGCCGACGGTACGATCGGCGGCGTCCTCGGGGCGAATGCCGACCACGCTCGGATGCATTGGAAGTGACTCGAGGAGGCCGGACTCGAAAGCGCGTGATTGATCACTTTGGAGTCAATCGCAGTTTTGAAGCACCAGAGCCGATTGATCGAGCCCGAGCATTCCACGGTGGTCACCAACTATTCTTCGTGCGGAGGTGGGAATCCGCCTCGCGGGCCACGCAGTAACCGGAGGAGTGAGAATGTTCGACGTCATCCTGGTAGGAGCTGATGATTCACCGACGGCGCGCCGCGCGGTCGAAGCCGCGTGCGAGATTTGCGCGATGTCCAAGGGCACGCTCCACATCGTCACGGCCTTCGATTCGCTCTCGCTCGTGGGCGGTGGCGACGCACACGAGTTCAAGAACGTCATCAACGAAGACGACGGACAAGCGCTCCTCCAAACCCTCTCCTTCATCGCCAAGAAACACGGCGTCGAGCCAGTACTGCACGGGGCGAAGGGCGACGCCGCCGACATTCTTGTCGCCAAGGCCGATGAAATCGGGGCCGACCTGATCGTGGTCGGAAACCGAGGAATGAAGGGCGTGCGCCGAGTCCTCGGCAGCGTTCCCAATTCGGTCGCCCACGGCGCGGCCTGTTCGGTACTCATCGTCGACACCACCGAGTAAACCGCGCTGGCGTCGGCATGAAGGCACCGTAGGTTGTGTCTATGGTCCGTTTGGATTCACGGCGACTCGGCGGTTGGACGACTCTCTGGTTGGTACTAGCCGCGCTCTCGAGCCTCGGTCTCGTCGTGGCCGGGTTCGCGGTCAAGAGTTATTCGTCGTCGAATGGTCCGAGTCTCACGCTCGTCCAGGAGAACGGCCTCAAGGTTCTCGCTCCTCTGTCGTTACCGTTCGTTGCCGTCGTCGTGGTAGCACTCGCGCTTTGGCACCGGCGACGTGCCCGGCGACGCGGCGTCGGCGTCCTCGTGTGGATCGTATTTGGCCTGTTGGCCCTGCTCGTCGTGCTTGGGGCCTTGACCATAGGTCCGTTCATCGCGCCGATTGCAATATTTGTGCTGGGAGCGATTACGAGCGCGAAGGATCATATGCCTTCCCCTGAATCCGTGACACGCTGATCGGCCTACGAGCCGACACAGCGCTTGCCCTAATCCTGTGCCGTTACGAACTCAATATTGTCGCCGAGCGCGATTACGCGACCTGAGACTGGATCTGTTCGGCCACCAAACGCAAATGGTCCAGGTCCGAGAGATCCAGGACCTGGAGATACATCCGACTCGCCCCGACCGCGGCGAACGATTGAATCTTGTCGATGACTTCGTCGACCGTGCCCGCGAGACCATTCGTCCGAAGTTCACTTACCTCGCGACCGATGCGCGAAGCTCGACGTTCAATCTCCACCTCATTCTCGCCGACGCACAAAACTTGCGCGGCCGAAAAGATGATCGATTTACGTTCGCGTCCTGAATGCTCACACGCCGCTCGCACCCGATCGAACTGGGCCGACGTATCTTCCAGGGGTGAGAAAGGCATATTGAACTCTTGTGCGAACCTGGCGGCCAATTGGGGCGTTCGCACCCTGCCGGCGCCGCCGATCAATACCGGAGGTCGGGGGCTCTGCACCGGTTTGGGGAGGGCTGGACTATTCGTCAACTGATAGTGCTCACCAGTGTATGAATACATCTCGCCGAGCGGCGTCTCCCAGAGACCGGTGATGATCTCTAACTGTTCGGTCAGGCGCTCGAAGCGCTCCCTTAGTGCGGGGAATTGGATGCCGTAGGCGGCGTGCTCTTTGGCGAACCAGCCGGTCCCGATGCCCAACTCGACGCGTCCACCGCTCATCTCGTCCACTTGGGCGACCGAAATAGCCAGCGGTCCGGGCAGTCGAAACGTGGCGGCGCTCATCAGCGTGCCGAGTCGAATGCTTGTCGTCTCGCGAGCCAGACCGGCGAGCGTGATCCACGCGTCAGTCGGTCCCGGTAGTCCCGAGCCTGAGCCCATGTTGACGTAGTGGTCGGAACGAAAGAAGGCGCCGAAGCCCAGTCGCTCGGATTCTTGAGCGACGCGCAAGAGATCTTCATAGGTCGCACCTTGTTGGGGCTCTGTGAATATCCGTAGTTCCATCCAGCGTCCTCTCGATGTCAATCCATGCCAATGCTAAGCACCGAGCGACTTTCCAGATTCTTGTGCCCGCGACGTCGCACGACTTTTCGCAATTCGCAGGTGCTGCGGTAGAATCAAAGTGATGGTTTTCGGTCCTTCAGATTCGAGTGACTCCATGTCCGACCAATCGCCGCACTACGGCGAAACCGGTGGTTCGCAGTTCCCGATCACCACGGCGCTCGTCTTTCCGGAACGCGACATTGAGCACAGCTTGGGCATGGTCTTTGGCGTCGTGGTGCGC
>JGI20206J14855_1000458_pt1 | contig 14220 bp, 9 predicted proteins | sample NGESurdeep092012_6_FD_14855 | JGI IMG/M metagenome (IMG submission 14855) | reverse complement strand
CGATTGCCCTTTGTTTCCCATCCTTCCATCGTCTGCGATCCCAAAGCGCTCCGATAGACCGATGATTTCAAAGGAATAAAGTTAATAACAGGCTCTAGGCGTGAATGTCTACCAGGTGGTTCCCAATGGCCTGCAGATGTCGGAAGGCAAGTTCACGATCGGCGGCGGCACCAACTCAGTGGCCCACTTTAACGACAACACCGCTGCCCTCGACGACGACGTGACCTGGGTGCACGGCAAACACCAGATCGGATTCGGCGGTGAATGGGTGCAGAACCAACTGAATATCGGCAACGCCTACGAAGGCAACGGCATCTTCACCTTCAGCGGGGAATACAGCGGCAGCGGGCCCAACGGTGGAAGCACCATTGGTGACCAGAACCTCGACTTCCTGATGGGGACGCTGGGCAGTTCGTCGCCGTTCCAGCAGAGCAAGCAGCAGCAAAACGCCCTGCGCGGTCCGATTCCCAGCCTCTATATTCAGGACACCTACCACGCGAGTCACCAGCTCACGTTGGTTGCCGGATTGCGCTATGGGCCCAACGTGATGCCGCACGACTACTTTAATCGCGGCGTTGAGTTCAATCAGGCGGATTTCCTGGCCAACACGATCAGTACGGTGTATCCGAACGCTCCGGCCGGCGCGCTCTATTACGGCGATAAGGGCGTCACGAAGCAGTTCACCAAGAACTCGTGGTTGCAGTTTTCGCCAAACGCTGGGATCTCGTACGATCCCGTGGGCAACGGCAAAACGGTGCTTCGCGCGGGAGGTGCCTTGATGTTCGACAACCCGAATTTCTTCACCAGCCAGCGCAACCAGCAGAACCCGCCATTTGCAACAGCGGTCACGAACACACAAATCTCGTCATCGGGGCCGGTGCCGTTCGCTGCGCCGTGGTCAACGGGCCTCTATACCACGAGCCCGTTCCCGCAGCCGCAGATTCCTTCACCGTCGGTTGCGTTGTTCTTTCCTCAAGCGCAGTTCATCGTGATGCCGGCGCAGTTCAAGGCGGCATACACGATCCAGTGGACGGTGAGCATTCAGCATCAATTCCCAAACGACTGGCAGGCGCAGGTGGACTACATCGGCAACGCGACGCGCCACGATCCGATGAGCTTCGCCTTCGATCCGGCGGTCTACATTCCCGGCGCATGGGGTGCGGGCGGCACGGGCTGCATAGGCATTGTGACTACGGGTCCGGCGAAGGTGACTGCCGGAGCCGCCGGAACGCCTTGCTCTACAACTAAAAACCAAACTTCTCGCTTCCTGCTCGCCCAGGAAAATCCGGCTCAGGGTAATCAGTACGCGGGAGGCAGCACCGGCTCGAATATAGTGGGCGACGAAGGCACGGCCAACTACAACGGCATGGTTGCTTCCCTCCAGCACCGCCTGTCGAGCACCTTCAGCCTGTTGTCGAACTGGACCTGGTCGAAGTGCCTGAACCTTGAAGACGCTCAGGGTGACCTTGCAAACGAGGTCATTGAGAACCCCAACAACCCGGCGTTGGATTACGGCCCATGCGGCTCGGATTTCCGCCACATCGTCAACGTTTCCGTGGTCGCCAGGAGCAAGTTCACCTGGGGTAATCCGCTTTCGAAAGCGCTCGTGAACGGCTGGGAACTGGCCCCGCTCATCCGCATCGAGTCCGGAGCACCGTTCACCGTGACGCAGGGTGCCGATGACTCACTGACCGACATCGGCAACGATCGTCCGAATCTGCTTCCCGGTGTGAACCCGTATGCGAAAGTCAAGTTCCACAAAGGCACCGGCGAGTCAAATCGCGAGTACCTCAACCCCTTGGCCTTCGCGCCTGTCTGCCCCAACAACGTAACGGCGGGATGCGCGACGGCCGGGACCTACGGCAACATCGGCAGAAACTCCTTCAGGGGACCGAAGTCGCTGAATTTCGATGCGCAGATCTCGCGGACCTTCCCGATCCACGAGAGCCTGGCGGCGACATTGCGCCTGGAAGCATTCAACGTGCTGAATCACCCTGATTTCAACCCTCCATCCAGCTCGACGACCGGCTCGCTTCCGGCAAATACCGGAGGGGCTGCAACTCTTACGTCATCGACTTTTGGTCAGGTGTCGGCAACGCTCAACCAGGCGCGCGTCTTCCAGGGCAGCGTCAAGATTAACTTCTAAGCCTCACGCGTGTTTGCGCGTGGAAAAGCAATGCCGGGCGCTCTGGATTCCAGGGCGCCCGTCTCTATTTGCGGTGAGATCAACCTTCCATTTCCGCAGGCCGCGGGATCAGCAAGATTACGCCGTGAGCGGACTCTGTCGTCGAAGAACTTACGGCATCGCCGACCAAACCCCGACGACGAAAGAGCCAGAGTTCTTCCGCAGTTGAATTAGCGGTGGTCCAACCTCCGCCCAGGTTTAAACGCGCGTTGGCCCAGGATTGTGAATTGAAAGTCTTTTTGTGACCTGGTTCAGAGGCCCTGTGAGCCCGTTAGTTAGCGGTACCGTTGGGCCTCGCGGATACTTTGATTTCTCAGGCGCGCCCGCGATCTTAGAGTATTTTGTTGTCGACGGAGGGAAGGGTGACGTCGGCGGCGGCGCGGCTCCAGCCGATTCGGAGATCCTTCACATCGTGGAGAGCAAATGCGCCATCAGACGTTCGCGGCGCAGTGATGGAAAAGAAGTCGGCGCGGTTTAAATCTTGAAGGTAAAATGCAGGGCGTGGGTCGGGCGTTGCGTTGGCGATCTCGACATGGCTCATTTCGAGATTGCGAATGTGGCGGAGGAAGAAACCGGAGGCAGGCATCACGCCGAACATCGAAGGGTCAGGGTAGGCATCTTCCTTCTCGGGGGGCCGAATCAGGGCGGCGTCGGGCGTGCCGCCACCGACGGTCTCGACAAAAATGTTCGAGAGCTTAACATCTTCAATGGCGTTCGAGGGAATTCCGCTGAGGATGGAGTTGATGCGCATGGGCGCGTTGTGACAGTTGAGATTCGAGACCAGAATGCGCTTAAGCGTGCCCACTTTGGTTGTGTCTTTTGGTCCGCGGAGGCGCACGCCGAGACGCATGAAAAGCGGCCCTGAGATGAGGTCGCGCATGGTGGTGTTGGAGATGGTGATGTCTTCAAGTAACGCTCCGTCGACAGTTTCGAGCGCATAGCCCTGGCAACCTTCAAAGACGCAACCCGTGATGGTGATGTTGATGAAACCCCCATTGGACTCGGTGCCGCACTTGATGCGGCCGGTTCCGTAGGGGCCTTCGCTCTCGGGAAACTTCTTCCACGAGCCATCGAGCACGGTGCCGAGTTGATAGCAGCCGGTGACAAAACAATTTGCAATGGTGACATTACGCGTGGCGCGCGCGTAGCCGAGTGCGTAGCTGGATTTGGGACAGATACCGTCGTCCCACGGCGAGTTGACGGTGCAGTTGGAGACACGGACATTTTGACAGCAGTCGATGTCCACGCCGTCACGATCGGTGTCGATGCGGAGATTGTCGATAGTGAGATTGTCGACGCCTGTGAGAAGAAGCGCGAAGTGGCCGCCCTTTAGGATAGAGAAATCGCGCAGCAGAACATTGCGGCTGTTCTTGAGCGCGATGGCCTTATTGCCCACGCCAGGCTGTTCGGCCTGGTACATCGGGTAGTCACCGCGCGGATTGAAATGGCGCTCGGGTTGAATAGGCGGGGCTACCGATGCGGCCGATGCAGGCCGACCATTTGCGGCGGCGCGGGCGGCAGGCTCAGTAAAGAAGCCACGCACTTCAGTTGACGCGGCTCGGCCAGGACCGGCACCAAAGCTCAGCCCCTTTCCCCAAATAAGGCCGGTGCCCGTGATGGAGATATCGTGCAGATCCTCACCCCACAGGAGCGAGTTGTGCCAGTGGTTGTGGCCGTAGTCCTGATACGCGTCCCATGCGGTCTTGGGTTCAGCCGCATCGTACGCTCCGCCGTTGTAGCCCGTAGTGTCGCCCGGCTTCGGTGATTCGGCAGCGAGGATGGTCGCGCCTTCTTCAAGATGCAGGTGAACATTGCTCTTGAGGCGAATGGAGAAGCAAAGATAGACGCCCGAAGGAAAAACCACCACTCCTCCGCCAGCGGATGCAGCAGTTTCAATAGTGCGATTGACGGCATCGGTGTCGAGAGTCTTGCCGTCGCCAGACGCGCCGTATTGGCGGACACTGAAGATTGTGGAACCGGAAGCGGCGGTGTTTGGCGCGCCAGATTGGGCGGCGAAGGAGACGGCGGGAATTGCGGCCCCGGCAAAGCCCAGGCTTCCGACGCGGAGAAGATCGCGGCCCATGGAATTGAATGAGTTCATTATGCTTCCTCCGAGGTGATAGTCCTTTTCATGGATGACCCATCCGTGTAGCCATCAGCCAATTGAAGTACGCCGCACGCGGACGGCAAAATTTGATGCGGAATGCGGATACTTTCAATCGAGGTGAAAAATCTCTTCGAGCGGAAACATCTCATCATCCACGGGGCCGCCATTTGCAGAGTTGAAAAGCGGCGCCATCTCTCGTTGCCAGCGCTGGTTCACCGCGTGATTCTTCATGGCTGCGCGGCACCTGTCGAAGTCGTCGGCCTCACAATAGCCGACTACCAGCCCGTCGGGGCGCAGAAAAAGAGAGTAATTTCGCCAGCCAGATTCACGGAGCGCGGCCAGCATCTCCGGCCAGACTTGCGCGTGCCGGGTCTTGTATTCATCGATCTTTTCCCGGCGGACATTCAGCAGAAAGCAGGCGCGCATCGCATACCATTTTCAGATGTGAAACAATTTCCAATTCTCCGCCAAGAAATCCTAACACTCATTGTCAACTGGAAGGCAGCGAAAAATAGTCGAAGGGCGCAGACAAGAAGGCGGCTTGTTTCAATCAGGATTCCCTTGAAAATCGAACATAATTGAGAGGTAACATGCATATTATGAATGATTTGCTATTCGTGCGCTTGCGGAGAAGGCCCGCGTTTCGTTCCACATTCTGTTTCCCATTCTGTATCCAGCCAAATTACGATGGACCGCCAAGGGGGTTTCGTTTTGCGATTTTCCTGGACTATTCTCTCTTTTCGTCTCTGCGCCCGCATTCTTTCCGCCGCAATTCTGCCGGGTCTGCTTGCACCGGCAACTGTAGCGGCTCAAGCATTGGGTCAAGCGGATTCCCCAGCGGCGCTTCGCGCTGGATTTGCAGAGCCGCCTGTAGACGCACGACCCATGATGCGCTGGTGGTGGTTTGGGCCCGCAGTGGAGAAAACCGAGCTGGCCCGCGAACTACGCGCCATGAAGGCGGGCGGCATCGGAGGCGTCGAAATTCAACCGGTGTATGCGCTCGAGCTCGACGATCCGGCAAGAAACTTTCGCAATCTACCTTATCTCTCTAAAGATTTTCTCAGCATGGTCAGTTTCGCTGCGCAGACGGCGCACGATCTCGACCTGCGCGTGAATCTGACGCTGGGCAGCGGTTGGCCTTACGGCGGATCTTACGTGCCAGTCTCGGATGCAGCGGGGAAACTGCGCATCGTAGCGGAGCCAGTGCAGAGCGGCGCCTCTTCCCTTCCCGTGCCATCGATTCGCAATGGCGAAAAACTGTTGGCTGTGTTTCTGGCCGGCGGCACTTCGCAAAAGTACGACGCCGAACATGCACAACAGCTGACAATGCCGAAGGGTCTTCGCCTGGATGTGCCGAACATAGATGTGCCGAGCATTGACGTGCCGAGCTCGGGCGTCGATCATCCGCGCGTCGTGCTCTTCTTCATCTCCAGTCGAACCGGGCAACAGGTGAAACGCGCAGCCGTCGGCGCGGAGGGGTTTGTCCTCGACCACTTCAGCTTGCAAGCGATTCAGAACCACCTGAAGACCGTCGCCGATCCGCTGATCCAGGCCTGCGGGAAGAACCTTCCCTACTCGATCTTCAGCGACAGCCTCGAGGTATATGAGTCCGATTGGACGCCGGAGTTTCTCGATGAATTCCGCGCGCGCCGCGGGTACGACCTGACGCCACACCTGCCGGAGCTGGTGGCCGGGACCACGCCAGAGGCTGCCGATCTGCGCTACGATTGGGGTCGCACGCTGGCCGAGTTGATAGATGAGCACTATCTGACGCCGCTGAACATGTGGGCGCACGAGCATCACACACGGTTCCGCTCGCAGAGCTACGGCGCGCCCGCCGTCACGCTTTCGAGCAACGCCGTCGTCGATCTGCCGGAAGGGGAAGGCTCGCAATGGCACGCGCCGTTCTCGTATACGCGATGGGCGACATCGGCAAGCCACATCTATGGGCGGCCCATCACATCGTCGGAGACGTGGACGTGGCTGCATTCACCGTCCTTCCGCGCCACCCCGCTCGACATGAAGGCCGAGGCAGACACGTTTTTTTTGCAAGGGATCAATCAGCTTGTCGGCCACGGTTGGCCCTATTCGCCGCCATCAGCCGGAGATCCCGGCTGGTCGTTCTACGCAGCCGCAGTCTTCAACGACCACAATCCCTGGTGGATGGTGATGCCCGATGTGACGAGCTATCTGACGCGCGTGAGCTACCTGCTGCGTCAGGGCACGCCGCAGAACGATATTGCAATATTTCTGCCGGAAGAGGATGCTGAGGCGCAGTTTCGCCCGGGCCATGTCTCGGTGAGCGATGAGATGACCTCGCTGCTGGGGCCCGATCTTGTGCCCGCGATTCTTGACGCCGGCTACAACTTCGACTTCGTCGACTCGGCGGCAATTGATCGCGTAGGCATTCATTACATGGCCCTGGTGATGCCGTCGACGGAGCGTTTGCCGCTCGCGACCTACCGGCGCATTCAGGACTTCGCGCGGCGTGGCGGCTTGGTAATCGTGGTGAAAAGCTTGCCGTCGCATGCACCGGGCTTCGAGGAGGGCCCGCGCGATTCGGCGGCAATCGAGGAGATGTCACAGAGACTTTCCGATCCTGCCGCAAAAAACGTGACGGTAGTCGCAAGCGGCGCGGATGTGGGCTCCGCGATCCGCTCATTTCTTCTAAAGCCAGACGTCGCGCTGAACCCGGCGGCTCCCGAGGTTGGCTTCGTCCATCGCAAATTGTCGCGGGCGGATATTTATTTCGTGGCTAACACAGATAACCGCCGGCACGCATTCGATGCGACGTTTCGCAGTTCGCTGGACAACGCCCAGTGGTGGGATCCGTTCACCGGAAGAATCACGAAGGCGGGAACAGGCGGCACGATCCACTTCAACCTGGCGCCGTACGAGTCGCGAGTTCTCGTGGACATCCACGGCAGGCCGCAGGCGCCGGAACCAATCGATGTCGCAACCTTTTTGCCCGTCGACCTGGCGCACGACTGGAAGGTGACGTTCGACAAGACCGGCGTGACGGAAACCATGCAAAGCCTGCACTCCTGGACGGACGACGAAGCCCAAAAATATTACTCCGGTACGGCGACTTACCAGCGGGCGGTTGAGATTCCAGAGACGCTGGCGCATGCGGGGGTGGTGCTGTTGGATTTTGGCGAGGGAATGCCGGTAGAGCGCACGCGGCTTCATCAGGCGGGAATGCGCGCGTGGTATCAGCCGCCGCTGCGCGAGGCGGCCGTGGTTTACGTCAACGGAAAGCGCGCGGGCGCGGTGTGGCATCCGCCATACCGGATCGACATTGCACCGCTGCTTCACACGGGCACGAATGAACTCAAAATTGTTGTGGCCAATACTGCCATCAACGAGCTCGCAGGCCGCGCTGCGCCGGATTACCGGCTGCTGAACCTGCGCTACGGCGAGAAATTCACGCCGCAGGACATGGATCATCTCGAACCGCTTCCCTCAGGAATTCTGGGTCCCTTGCGACTGATTTCTGAGAAGGATGCGGAACAAGAGCAGAGTCAGCAATGACCACGGGCTTCGTCGAATCCTGAAAATGTTCGCGGTAAACGTGGGCGCGTCTTCAGTCGTGCCGGTAGAGCCGTACCTTTTGGATGGATGGCGAGGCACCGTCTGACGGTAGTGCGGCGCTTGCGTAGGCAGTTAATGCACTTAAGAGAATTCCAATCAATAACCCGCGTCTAAGCGTGACCTCGGATTATAGACTCGCTCCGCCTGTTCGCAATCGGGATTCAATTCAACGCGCTTCCCAAAAAAGTACGATAGCGGCTTGAAAATCTAATTGAGTTGAGCAATATGGAAGCCAAAAACTGTGGCTCGACACTCAGGTGAAAGCTGAGTTCGTCAGTGAACGACACCATTCTCTTCGCCGAAGTATTCATGTTTTCAGTCCCCGCTAAAGGAAATCCCGCTTTACGCCGATAAGGTCGTTTCAATCAAGCCGAAGACCATTCCGGCAGTCCAGGACCGTTTCAACAAGGTTCTTGAAACTTCAGTGGACGAGGAAACTCCCGAGGTGTGTATGGCGATGAAATCCCCGGACTCCGATTCGCAAGTCTCCCGCTCCGAGGAAATTGAAGCATTCGCGCAATTCAAGGCAAGTTCACCGCACCTGGACGCGCCTGGCGGAGCCGTAACCGGTAGTCCGAGCGATTCCAGCCGCGAGGCCTTCCAGAGCAGTCTTCTCACGGAGCGTTATCGGCTCCGGACCGGACTGGCAACGCCGGCTTTGCTAAATACCACAGGTAGCTCCAGCGTGGCTGACTCGCCCGTTCTTTCCTCAATACCTTCGATGATCGCGGGACCGGCAGCATCCCGGGAAAGACGTCCCACCATTCTGGTAGTAGATGACGAGCCCCTGTATCTGAGATTGATTGCGGACATCTTAGGGAATGACTTCAGAATTCTTGTTGCGGATGAGGGAATGACGGGTATGGAGATTGCTGCGACCCACGTGCCGCAATTGATCCTGTTGGATCTGATGATGCCAGTCATCGATGGGTTTGAAGTTTACAGGTGCCTCAAAGCTGATCCACGTACGCGCGAAATCCCGGTAATCTTCATCACCGGCATCGGCGATGTGGTGACGGAGACCAAAGGCCTGCGGATGGGCGCGGTCGACTATATCAACAAGCCGATCAATCCCGATCTGGTCAAAGCGCGCGTCAACACACAAATCAACCTTAAGTTGATGCGGGACAAGCTTCTGTTGCTGGCCGTAACTGATGGACTGACGGGCTTGGCGAACCGGTTTCACTTTGATGGTATGCTGGCCTACGAATACGCCAGACATCTGCGTTCCGGAGAAGAATTGGCCCTGATCATGCTCGACATCGATCAATTCAAGGCTTTCAACGACGCTTACGGCCATCTCAATGGCGACGAATGTCTGCGGAAGATCGCCAAAGCGCTGACAAAGGCTGTCTCTCGCTGCACCGACCTCGTGGCTCGGTATGGCGGCGAAGAGTTTGTTGTTCTTTTACCGGATACGTCCCTCAGAGGAGCCGTGATCATTGCCGAAAGAATCCGAAACTGCATCAGCGACCTTGCCCTGCCAAGCAAAGACGCATGCGCAGGATTTGTTACTGCCAGTCTGGGTGTCGTTAGCGGGAGATTTCTCAAAGGCAGTTCAATTGTGGATGTCCTTGCTGAAACCGACATACAGCTCTACAGGGCTAAGGCTGGAGGTCGAAATCGGGTGGCTTTTCGCGCCCTGGAAAAGTCTGCACCGATGCACTAGAGCCTGTGCTCGGACGCAACGATCAACCTCCAAAGGTCAATTCGGAACGGTCAGGCGGAGCCGTCAGAGGGTTACATTCATGCGTAAACAAGCAGAAGAGATATTGCTCAACGCAGAAGCGCTGCAGAAAGCCATTTTTGACAGCGCCAACTTCTCAAGTATCGCTACTGACGCAGAGGGCGTTATTCAGATCTTCAACGTAGGCGCGGAGCGCATGCTTGGCTATGCGGCAACTGACGTGATGAACAAGATCACCCCCGCCGACATCTCCGACCCCCAGGAAGTGATTGCGCGCGCGCAAGCGCTGAGCGCGGAGCTGGAGACCCCGATTGCCCCGGGATTCGAGGCTCTGGTGTTCAAGGCCTCCTGCGGTATTGAGGACATCTACGAGCTGACTTACATCCGCAAGGATGGCAGCCGGTTCCCTGCGGTGGTATCGGTGACTGCTCTGAGGGATACTCGGGACGTAATTATCGGTTACCTGTTAATAGGCACTGACAACAGCGCTCGCAAGCAGGCCGAGGAGACGCTGCGCGAAAACGCAGACTTGCTGCGCAAGATCCATCTCCACTCCATCGTATCGGTTGCAGATCGCGCTGGTTGCATCATTGATGTGAGCGATACATTTTGCACAATCTCCGGATATAGCCGGCGGCAACTGCTGGGCAAGAGCCATCGCGTCATCAATTCCGGTGCGCATACCCGCGCGTTTTGGGCCGAAATGTGGCAATGCATCGCCTCCGGAAGGTCCTGGCGGGGCGACATATGCAATCGCAACAAGAAAGGCTCCTTATTTTGGGTCGACAGCATGATCGTGCCCTACATGGACGAGGATGGCCATCCTACTAAGTTCCTCTCGATCAGCAACGACATCACAGCCGCCAAACAGCACGAACGGCAGATGCGTGAAGAGACGGAGAAGGCAGAGATCGCAAACAGAGCGAAGTCCGATTTCCTCGCGAACATGAGCCACGAGATTCGCACGCCGATGAACGCAATCATCGGCATGACGCGCCTGGCGCTGCGCAAGAATCCGGACGCGGTTCAGCTCAATTATTTGAAAAAGATCGACCATGCGGCTCAGTCCCTGCTGAGCATTATCAATGACATCCTGGATTACTCGAAGATTGAAGCAGGCAAGATGGAGCTGGAACAGATTGGATTCTCGCCCGACGAGGTGTTGAGCAATCTGGATGACATCGTCCGTGAAAGAGCGGAACACAAGGGCATCAAAGTTGTCTTTTCCAAGTCCAAAGAGACTCCACGCTATCTGAAAGGCGACCCGCTCCGGTTGGGACAAATTCTCATCAATCTGGTCAACAACGCGATCAAATTTACTGAGAAGGGGCGAGTGATCGTTGAAGTAAAAGCTGAAGAGGGGACCGGTGATACGAGAAAGATCCGGTTTCTGGTAAGCGATACCGGGATCGGCATGAGTGCCGAGCAGGTCTCGAATCTGTTCAAATCCTTCAACCAGGCAGATACGTCGATCACTCGCAGGTATGGTGGAACGGGATTAGGGTTGACCGTCACCAAGCAGCTCTGCGAGTTGATGCAGGGAACGCTCGAGGTAGAAAGCCGGCCCGGCGAGGGCAGCACATTCGTTTTCACGACCACTTTCGGCGTGGCTACCGGCGGCTTACCGCTGCAGAGCGGCGCGCGGCAGCGCGATCTGTTGAAGAAGTCTATCTTGATTGTCGATGATAATGAGAATGCGCGTGATTTGCTGATCGAAATGCTGAGCTCGAATGGTCTGGCTGCCAAAGCAGTCTCATCGGGAGAGGAGGCGCTCGCCGCGATTAAAGCTGCGTCTGACGACGGGAAACCATTCGACCTTGTCCTCATGGACTACCGGATGCCGGGCATCGATGGAGTTGAAGCTTCAAGACGCATCAAAGCTCAGCGGACGATATCGCGCGTCCCGGCCGTTTTGATGGTTTCGGTGTTTGGACGCGAGGAAGCGATTGGCGGAGTTGACGACCATGAACTGGATGGTTTCCTCAACAAGCCGATCAACGAGTCGCTGCTTATCGAGTCAATTGCTTCTATTTTCGGTGTCAAACCGGACTATCCGGAGCACGATTCGTGGTCTGCCGCGGGAGGTTTTCCTGCCGAGTTGATTGGACGTCGAGTGCTGCTGGTCGAGGATAACGGTTTAAACCGCGATCTTGCCAGCGAACTGCTGAGCGACCTGGGAATCGAGGTCAGCGTCGCGGTTAACGGACGTGAAGGGGTAGATCGCGTGGCGGCGGAGCCGTTCGACCTGGTCCTCATGGACATACGAATGCCGGTCATGGATGGACTGACGGCGACCAAGCTGATTCGCGCGGATAACCGCTTCAGCAAACTTCCCATCCTGGCGCTGACGGCCCACGCCATGAGCGGTGACCGCCAGCGCAGCCTTGACGCTGGACTGGATGACCATATCACCAAGCCGATCGATCCCAATCGACTATTGGCAGCGCTGAATCGGTGGATGCCCAAAAAGTCCGGGGAGCTGCCAAAGCCGGAAACATCGCGGGAGAAGCCCGCATCAATCCTGGGTGGCGTGCCCGACCACCTTCCTCCTTTTGACATTCAAGCCGCCCTTGCGCGAACCGACGGCAAGCCGAAGCTGCTTCGCAAGTTGATGTTGGGATTCCGCGATCAGTATGCAGATGCGATCTTCCGTCTCAGGGAGCATGTCGCCGCCGGGAGAGATGCAGATGCCGAAAGGCTGGCTCACTCACTCAAGAGTGTCGCCGCGATGTTGGAAGCCAGGGATGTGGCTGCAGCGGCATCCTCGGTCGAGCATGCTTTCCGTTCGGGGAAGACAGCAGATTCTGACTCCGCAAACCTGGCTTCGTTGATCGCAACTCTGGAGACGGAGCTCGATCCGGCCATCGCCGCAGCCAATTCGTTGGATCGCAAGATGGCGGCGCTATCGGTCTGACGCGAATTGTGGCTGGACAATTGCGCGGCAGCCTGAATGCTATCGATTCTGATGAAGAGATGATCGACCGTGGCTTCACTTTCCCTCGTCATGCTTGACCAGGTCTCCGACTGAAACAAACTTAAATCCTCGCTCGCGCAAGCCGGTGACGACGGTTGGGAGCGCTTGTGCGGTCCAGACGCCACCATTATTCACATGCATGATGATGATGCTTCCGTTACGCGTTAGAGTGCTGACCCGGCGCTCAAGTACTTCGGCAGTGTTGCGCGGGTTGGGATCTCCAGACACCACATCCCACATCACCGTGAGAACACCAAGACTTTTTGCGACTTTGACGAGCTTGGGCGGGCAATCGCCATAAGGAGGCCGAAAGAACGGCTTTGGGTTGGCGCCCAATCGCACGAGAGTCGACCGTGTGATCTCGATTTCAGAAGCGATGACTTGCTCGGTTAATTCGCTGGATTTCCAGTGATGGTATCCGTGCATTCCGATCTGGAAAAATGGCGCTGCGGCAAGTTGCTTGAGGCCGTCCTGGCAGTGCTCCGCCCACAAGCCGGATACGAAGAATGTGGCTGGAATATGCTCGCGCTGAAGATAGTTAACAATCTCAGCGGAAAATTCAGGGCGTTCCTTGCGCGGGCAGGCGTCGAACGTCAATGCGATTTCAGGCCGTGTACGGCTGCCGTGATACAGAATATCCACTGGAAACGGATAGGTACGAATCGTATTAGTTCTGCCGGACAAGAGGGGCGCGGTAGCCGCACGTGCAATTTGAGCAGTGCCTAAGCCGAACGTTCGACCAAGAGCAATGGTGCCCGCGAGCTGAAGTAATGTTCGTCTGTCCATCGTACGCGTTCTCGAATCTTTGCTTCGCATTGCAAGCACTATCGCATTGCAATTATGAATGAGTCATGAGAGCCGACCAAACAAGGGTCAAGCGAATTAACATTCCGATCCACAAATCGAGAATAGCCTACATCCGCGCCTTGGCAAAAGCGAGCCCTGATCCAGACCTCAGATACCTCTCAAAAGCAATCGCGCGAGCTTCATCTGCAAACGCGATATAGCTCTTGATACGCCAAGGGCGGAACTTTGCGGTATGAGTTACACCGCCGGCATTGTGCTTCAACAGTCTGGCGCCCAAGTCGTCGGTGATCCCCGAATGGAAATTCTCTTCCGTAGCGAGGCTCTGAAGGATGTAGACGTATTTCATGAGGAGTCCGCCTTCGCTAAAGCTCCGGCGCGACAGCCTTTGCCCATCAGTCTTCGGCTGATCGGCGAAGGCTGATGGGCGAAGGCTGCTGGAGGCGGCGGGAGTCGAGCTTTCTTATATCCTTCCCGCCTCGTAGCTTACTGACTTAAATAAATGATTAAAATGAAAAAAAAGTGTCGAATTTCTAATCTGTCGTACAGTCATCGTACAGTCCTGATTTCAAGTAAGCAGAAAATTCAAGTCTTGTTTCTTTCTGGTAATCATTTCACCTCAGCTCTGAAAGCTGCCTAACACCTTTTGACAGCGCTTTCGTATCAGCGCAGCCACGGCCTCTGCGGTGGGATTGGCAAGCTCCACGTTCGGCAAGGTTGCCATGATTGTTTCGGCCAGCTCCGGCACGCGACTCCGCACAATCGGCTTGGCTAGGAACTTGTTGAAATAGGTACACGGTGTGCGGCGTTGCACCAGTTCTGTTCGTCTAACAGACATGCGTGGAGACGAGCGGATTCAGGATGGGATGTTC
>JGI20206J14855_1000457_pt1 | contig 14221 bp, 10 predicted proteins | sample NGESurdeep092012_6_FD_14855 | JGI IMG/M metagenome (IMG submission 14855) | reverse complement strand
AAGTGCTATTTATTTTTTCTGAAAAAGGGGTGGGTCAACATCACTGGAATGGTGGGTCAACATGTTCCGGAATGGTGGGTCAGCATGCTCCGGAATCTACACAAATTGAAATGTTTGAAACTATTTTGAGACATCTGGTTTAACTGCCTCAGCATCCAATTGCTCAGGTGTTAATCGCTCTATTTTTTCTTATTACCTTTCATTATACAAAATTACTAGTGTGAGAATAATATTTACGGTTTTATTTTTCCTTCTTTCGCTAACTCCTTATGCACAAACCTCTTTGCAGTTATTTGGTGGTGAAGATCATAAAATATATTTAGGCTGTCTTAATTGTGATGATGTAGAATCAAATTCTATTTGGAACGACGTTGGTACATATGGGAGTGATGTTAGTTCTCTATCTATTTGGAATGATGTTGGCGAATATGGTAGTGATGTCAGCAACGTTAGTCCGTGGAATGATGTAGCAAGTTATCCACCAGTAATCGTAGATAAAGAAGGTAATTTTTATGGATATTTAACGGTTAATGAAGCTCACGAAAAAAGAGCAGAGTTTTCTCTTGCATTAACCCTTTACAGGTATCACGACTTAATTAAGAATAAAGTTAGCGAATGGTATAGTAAAATTTTTAATTAGTACTCATATTAAATAAACAAAATGAAAGTAACAGTCCAAATTTTTAACCCGAATGACATGAATTATCCTCATCCTGATAAAATGCTATTAAATGATATACCAACCTCAGAAAATTGCATTTCTCTAAATGGGGAAAGTTTTATAGTTATCCATACATTATTTTATAATTGGCAGGAAGGTTCATCTTATTATAAATTTGAACAAAAAATAAAAAGAAATGGCGTCTTAAATGGTTCAAACACTATTATACCTCCTATGAGCCTTCCCTTTCTTTTATTAATTGGTGAAGTTGAATTTGAAGAATACGAACCCCAAGTTTTATTTAAGGAAATAAAATTGACACCAGAAAAAGACGAATTATTTAATAAGTATAGAGATATACCAAAAGTACCTTACCCTTATTTGAGAGCATATGACTTGGTTGAAATAAAAGAAGAAATATTTGTCTGCTCCCAGATAACGGTTATGGAAAATATAGAAGTAAAGGTTGATTTATCTATAAGTCCAATGACTGTTACACAGTTCCGGGAAGATAAAAACCATTTTGTGAGAAATTTACGAAGATAGCTATCCCCTACTATATGTAGAATGTTTGAATTAAGGCTGTTTGTAGGGAAGCTACTAACCCGGTATCAGCTTCATAACCTCCTTCGCCTCCAACTCATCATAGTGGAAACTGTTTTTCTCTACGTGTTTGTTTCTTGAATGTTTGGTTTTTTGCAATTATAGGTAAAGGCTACCCACTTATGAAGGACTAGAATTAGAATTCACTCTGTTTGAACCCGTTGCCAAATTTATAATAAAAGTTCATTGCTATTACTATCCCTGAATAAAGTTTTTTCGTCCTGGACTATTACTGAAGTCACACCACTGCTAATTTTTATCACTCAGCAGGCTACATACAATTCGAATGTTTAGGCTGCTCTGGTCTTGTCGACCGAAATCTGTTTGTAATAAGAATACAATTTCCATTATTTTTTTCTTGGGCTTATTTTGTATTGAGTTGGCTGAATCATAAAATAATCTAGAAAGTCCTTTTTGCAATTTACAATGTACAGATTTCCCTTTTCCGATTGAGTGTCAAAGTCAAATACACGATAAATAAAATAGTTGTCCAATTTTTTTATTTTATTCATTTCATTTTCAGTCAAGAAAAAATCTGCTGTATAACCTTTTACAGAAGTTTTTACTTCAATATATTTTTCATTTTCGTGTTCATCATAAGAAAGTATGTCGTAGCCAACATGGTCACCCTCGTCTTTTGATATGTGTCTTACTTTAATGGCTAAGTCTGTTCGATTATTTTTTATAAGTTCACTTTTTTCATACCTCAAAATAAAATACTCTCCTTTAAGTCCAATATCCTGCTTTGCTTTATTTCTGTCGATATAATCCTCTGCACTTATTTTGGGTAAAATTGAATTTATTTCTGTGATTTCATTTTCCTCCAAAATGTTATCTACATTTTCTTTTGAAGCAAAAATTTCATTTAAACTATCAATTACATTTATTGGATTGTCCCTATCGGATTCTTGAGAAACTATACTTTGTGTTTTATCTTCAGAAAACATTTCTATTTCCTTTTCCAAATGTGAATTTGGATTCAGGCTATCAACTGCAACTGCTCCTTTTTTTTCACTGCTATGGTCATTGTCTGGACTATTAGTTTTGTTTTTGGGTGAACTTTCCGTTGTGCTTTTTACAATAAGCCGATTTTTTATGCTGTCAGTTTTAGTTAAATCAATTTCGATTGCTTGTTTTTGGGAATCTAAATCATGTGAATTTTCATTTAATGTTTTGGATATAGAATTTGGTGTTTTAATATTTTGAGACTCTAATAAATTTCTTTGTTCTGGTAAAATTTGTTGTTCAATGATTTCATCTATTGCAGAGGTATTGTTAATGCTGTTATATTTATTTAACTGCAAATTTTCAGACAATTCATTTTTGATAGTTCCCATTCGGGTTCTTAAATACTTAATATCAAAAGAGATATTATACTTTTTTATATCCTCCAATTTTTCGACAAGAAATCCGCAAACAAAAAGTAACGGGAATAAAATAATTATGTATAAAAAAAACACGTAAAAACAAAACCAAGTGGGTATTGTATGTGGAATCGTATAATTGAAAAGTGAATTAACCCATATTACAATATACTTTGTAATCAAACCTGCAAAGAAAAGGTTAGCACAATTTAAAAGCAACAAAATAAATATTGCAAAAGCTACGGCAAAGGCAAGGCATTTTTTAAATACTAAGGTCGTTTTTACTTTTACTAATTCATTTTTGTTTGTTGCCATTGGTAATTATCAAAGCAATTTTTGATTTATCAGAGAGTGTCTAAAAGGGTTGCCTACAACTCTTTTATTGCTGCACTACTAAACTACCTCATTGCGGCAATGAAACCAAATTATTTTGCTTTATGAATAAATTTCAGACTGGGTTAACGACTTCTAATATCTTTCAAGGGTTTTTATTTTGTTCTTCTTCCTCAATTCAATCATTTTTAAAAATGAAAATCCTTAATATTTGTTGCTCTACCATATAAAAAATACGTTCAAAAAGATTCTTAAATATATCTTTGGTATGGGAAAACCAGTTTCGAATTCAATCATTAAAATTCAATCAAATGAAAAAATATATCACCCTTTTATTGTTGACACCCCTTATGTTCAGTAAGGAAGTTTCCGGGCAATCATTATACACCGCTCCGCTTGGGATTGAATCTTACACGTATAGAAACAGTTTCCCGGTGGATATTATCAAAACATTAGACACGATACAAAGGTTGGGTTTTACCGAAATGGAAGGTGGCAGCTACGGCATGCCGACAAAAGAATTTAAGCAACTGTGTGACGCAAGAGGTATTCATATCATCTCTACCGGTGCAGATTATGAGGAATTGATTCATTCTCCCGGCGCAGTAGCACACAAGGCAAAAAGCTTAGGCGCTAAATATGTAATGTGTGCATGGATACCTCATTCAAATTCAGGGTTTACCCTGGAGAATGCAAAAAATGCGGTAGCCGTTTTTGATCATGCCGGCAAAGTGCTAAAGGACAGTGGCATCATCTTTTGTTACCATCCTCATGGTTATGAATTTCAGCCTTACGGCGATGGCACTTTGCTCGATTACCTTATTAAAAATACCAACCCCAAATATGTTTCTTTTGAGATGGATATTTTGTGGGCGCAGTTTGGCGGTGGCGACCCGGTGGCGCTGCTCAAAAAATACGGAAACAGGTGGAAGCTGATGCATTTAAAAGATTTAAGAAAAGGAACCAAAAAAGACCTGAGCGGCGGTACGTCGCAGGAAAATGATGTGGCGCTGGGGACCGGAGAAATTGATATTCCGGCAATATTAATAGAAGCGAAAAAAGTTGGGATCAAACATTACTTTATAGAAGATGAAAGCAATCGGGTGAATGAACAGGTTCCGGAAAGTATTGCCTATTTAAAAAGTTTAAAGAAATAAATTTTCTTTTGCAAAGTATAATCCGGGAATTTGATTTACAATGGTGCAAGGAATGCATCTATACATTTGTTTTTTTGCTATCATTCTACCTTACTCAGACGAATCTTTGTCAATCCGTGGATTAGAAAAAGAAACTATTTTTTAATACGAACCTGTTCATCCACACGATCCCAGACGAGGAGAAATCTAAGCGTTAGTATCTTTGGAATTAAAATCTTATCCTCCAGTTAGTGTCTGGATTTTGACTAAAAGCCAATACAGCCTGAATTTTTACGATATGGTTATCATGATCAACAGTATAGTGAGCAGCGTATGGGAATTTTTTTACTACGGCAAAACGGACATCATCATATCTAAAAGAATTGTAAGTTGGATGAAGTTTGGCAGATTTAATAGCAGTCAGTAAACTTTGCTTAAACCGGTTACCAAGTCCATCAGAGAGGCTATTATAATGATCAACGGCATGTTGAATTTCCAGTAATGCCTCGGGAGCGTATTTAACAGTAAATCGCGGCATTACATAGCATTTATTATTTTCAAAGCCTCAGCTTCATTAATCAGTAGTTCAGGGTTTTTGTTGTATTTTTTTACCCGTTGCCTTACCAGTTTTTTATGTTCTTCAGGAATATTTTCGGCGTATTGTTCCTGCTCTAATAAATGAATTAATTCTATCTTATCTTTTGCCGGTAATTGCTGAGCAAGGCTAAAAACCTGTTCAGGACTAATAGGCAGAGCTATATTTGAAGTATCAGGCATAATAATCGTATTGTGAAAGTGTTTGTATTTTATTAAGCCCAAAAAACTAAATTGGACCGAATAATTCATGTACAAATTTAAGTCAATTAAAAGTTAGAAGCAATACATTTTATAAGTGGGTTTATCTTCCACGCTTCCAGTTTTGCTCAAATAAAAATCACGTTTATTTATTTGCTTACTGGTATTGTTTTTAATTCGTGCAATGCGTGGTAAATAAAAGAGGCCATCCTTTTCAGGACAGCCTCTTCATCAAAAGTTATAAAAATTAAATTAATCTTCTACTTTCATTTTTCCTTTCTGCTTTGCTACCACTTCTTCTGCGATGTTATTAGGAGCCGGTGCATAATGGCTGAACTCCATTGTGGAAGTTGCACGGCCACTTGATAATGAACGTAATTGAGTTATACTTCGCAAGGGGTAAATCAGTGAGTTGTAGCATATCAATTGCCACTAACTTTAGTTAGTGGGATTGTGTTTGTGGTTCCGGGCTTTAGCCAAAGGTTAAAAAGTAATCTACTGTAAAGAATCTACAGATTTTGGCTAAAGCCTTTGAAGATATTTCATTGTCCACGGGTTAAAACCAGTGGCAATTAAAAAAAACCGGCTTTATACTTTGCAACAGGTAAATTATCTGTTTTTTCAACCTAAATCATTCACGGTTTTGTCCCTTGCAAAGTATACATAACCAAACATCTCGCTCAATGGAACCTTTGCTTTTATCACCTGTACACCATGCCTGGTATCCATTCCTTCCAACATTCCACGCCGAGTTAACTTATCTCTATTTTGTTTAGCAACTCTAAATCCTCATTCCAATTTTTCATTTTCCGTTTGTATTCCGCCTGGGTTTTGATAATCCTAAGTGTATGCGGAGAGCCTTTTTTGATGGTTTCAGTTTTCAAATCAATCACAACACGGCTGATGGCATTTTCCAAATCATTTCTTTCATTTTGATTTTTGCGATAGTCAAAAATCTGTTCGGTAGGCGATTCCAGGAATGCTTTTAATAGTTGCCATTGTTTTTTATTACCTGCTTCAGCAGGCACTTGCCTTGACCAATCAGTGGGTGGCTGTGGTTTGTCGTTTACCCTTTCCTGCAAATATTGCCGGCAGGTAAGCAATATTTTATTGGCAAGCACACTTCTCTCTGGCAATTTAATTAGTACCGGAACCATTACATGATGAATATAATTTCTCTCCTTGTTCTGTGTAAGTGTTTCAGCTATGGTATTTATCCATTCTTTATTTTGTGATAATTTTTTTTCTATGTAAAACAAATCATGGAAAGCGGCAGCGCCAATCGGTACGTTGTTTTTAGCGGCGTTTATTGATAATTCAGAAAAATAATGTGGCAGTTTTTCTATTTGCGAAACCAACAATTGATCAAACTTTCCGTTAGATGTAAAAGCACGCAATACAGACAGCAGTTGCTCCATGACAGGCAGGTTGATTTCCTGCATAACTAATCCGAATATTTTTTCAGTGATTTCTGCGGGGTAAAAATGGATTAATTTTATCCAATGAGCCGTGTCAATTTTGGTGAAATAGAATTGACGTAGCTGATTGTTCAGGCTCAAAAAAAATGTTTCATCTTTCCTGTTTATTATCCAATCCGCAACAGCATTATAATTAGTTTTTTTATCAGTTACAGCGTTTTCTGGCCCTGTTGATAATATAAGTTCTATTGATGAAATTTCGTTACCTGTTAGCTTTTGCGGGTTTTTATTAAAATAATGAATCCAGGCCAGTTTGCTTTCCGGGGATTGCGCCGGAAGCAATTTTGCATTTGCCCCGGACGACCATATCATTACTGCACCATAATGATACCAGTGCATCAGGTCCGGGCCGTAGTTGCCCATATAGCCGGTTGACTCCTTCATTATGGGTTCGTCTTCATCTAAGGTAAACGAAGTTATAAGATCATCTTCTTCAAAACTTACATTACTCAAAGCAGGAAGATCATTGTCAAGCCAGTGTTCAATGTACAATTCTTCTTCAAAAACTTCGGCCATTTCTGCATCTTCATTACCTCCCTCACCGTATCTGTAATATCCGCCATCATCTTCCGGCATACCCGTTACATAAGACGTTACCAAACACATTTTTGCATAGCATCCTGCTTTTTGCGCTGCCCTTAAAAGCGCCTCTGCTTTGGGCCGGTCGTTTAGCTTTAGTTGACCTCCCGAAAAATTTTCCGGGGTGTATTGGTGCCCCAACAGTATGATGCGTGGTTTGGCATCATCATGCTGTTCTCTGAATATTTTAGTTAATTTTTCGACATAGCTTTCAAGAGACGTTAACCTGATTTTATCTCCGGATTTTTGTTGAATCAGATTGTACACCAGGCAAATTCTGTAACCGGAAGTAAGGGGTTTTACCTCATGATCGCAATCGGCATAAAACGCAGCGTAATCAATTTTATAATCACCTGAATCTTCGGAGAAATCAGCAATTTCTTCAATGCCTCCAAAGCTCACTACCAACTCACCCCCGGTATGTTTAGATGGCAATCCTACTACCAGTGTACCAAACATTCCTTTCTCTTTTTCAGAATCTTTATGCGGAAGAAAAAAATCGCCTTTTTCATAGATAAGCATCTTGTACAAATGTGCCGATATAGTATAATCTTCCAAGCCCAGGTCAGGCTTAATATCGGGCAATATTTTATCTATTAATTTAGTCCAGCGATTACCATTGAATGTTAGTTCATCAGCATCTATTTCCCATGCGCTTCTAACATTGTTGTCCACAATAGTTTCACTGCCTTTGCCAAAAGGGGCCTTACGTGCGGCTTGTATCAATGCTTTGGCCTGCATTTCATTTATAGGGTAAGCAATTTCCCCCAAACCTTCTACCTCCAGGCCCGGAAATTGAAATTCCGTTGTATGCACACTTATAAATTTACCGCTGCCTTTCAAATCTTTCAGGCAGTTTAAAATATTTTCTTTAAGATGATCCATAACATTTGTTTAAATATTGAAACCGCCGTTCAATTTGAAACGCCAAAATTATAAAGCGTGGTGTTCAAGCTGAACATTTTCCGGAAAGATATGATTAGAATCAATTCATCCACATTCGGCAAATTTATAAAAATACAAATTCACTTTATTTGTTCTTCTACTGTGACAGCCTATAAAATAAAATGCCCTACGCCGGGGTACGTTACTAATTCAGACAAGCAAGTAACAGGCCCTCATGAAATACCTGGTCAGACGGAGACCGTCAGATCAAGTATTTCAAAAAAAAGGCCATCCTTTTCAGAACAGCCTTTTTATAAAAATTATCAATTTAAAATTAATCTTCTACTTTCATTTTTCCTTTCTGCTTTGCCACTACTTCTTCTGCGATATTATTAGGAGCCGGTGCATAATGGCTGAATTCCATTGTGGAAGTAGCACGGCCACTTGATAACGAGCGCAATTGAGTAACATATCCAAACATTTCGCTCAAAGGAACTTTTGCTTTTATTACCTGCACACCGTGTTTGGTATCCATACCTTCCAGCATTCCACGACGACGGTTGAGATCACCTGTAACATCACCCATGTATTGGTCAGGAGTAAGCACTTCTACTTTCATAATCGGTTCCAGTAATACGGGTTTTGCTTTTTTTCCTGATTCCCTGTAACCTTGTTTGGCGCACAATTCAAAAGACATTGCATCAGAGTCCACCTGGTGGAACGAACCATCAAATACACGTACTTTCATATTTTGCATCGGGTAACTTGCCAAAACGCCTGTAGTCATTGCAGTTTCAAAACCTTTCTGAATGGCCGGTACAAATTCTTTTGGAATAGAACCACCAAACAAACCATTTATAAACTGGAAATTACCTTTTCCTTCTTTCAAAAATTCTTCATCGGCAGGCCCTATTTCAAATACGATATCAGCAAATTTACCACGTCCACCTGTTTGCTTTTTAAGCACTTCACGGTGTTCGATGGTAATTCTGAATGCTTCTTTATAAGCCACCTGCGGCGCTCCCTGGTTGATCTCTACTTTAAATTCACGTTTCAAACGATCAATGATAATTTCCAGGTGCAACTCTCCCATTCCCCGAAGGATGGTCTGCCCGGTTTCTTCGTCTGTATTTACACGAAGTGTGGGATCTTCTTCTACCAATTTAGAAATAGCCAATCCCATTTTATCAACGTCAGCCTGTGTTTTAGGTTCAATCGCTATAGCAATAACCGGTTCAGGAAACGTCATGGCTTCCAAAACTATCGGGTGCTTTTCATCACATAATGTATCGCCAGTTTTAATATCTTTAAAACCTACTGCCGCACCTATATCGCCCGCCTGGATATACTCCACAGGGTTTTGCTTATTGGCATGCATCTGCATGATCCTTGAAATTCTTTCATTTTTCCCTGTACGCGTATTCAATACATACGAACCGGAATTGAGTTTTCCACTATACGCACGGAAGAATGCCAAACGACCAACGAAAGGATCGGTTGCAATTTTAAATGCCAACCCGCTAAAAGGTTCTTTAGGATCACAATGGCGTACTACTTCTTCTCCTGTATCAGGATCGGTTCCTTTGACCGCATCAATATCCAACGGACCTGGCAAATAGCGTACAATAGCATCTAATGCTGACTGCACACCTTTATTCTTAAATGAAGAACCGCACATCATCGGGATAATAGAAATATCAATCGTTGCTTTACGAATCGCTTCGTGTATTTCATCTTCTGTAATAGTATTAGGATCATCAAAAAATTTCTCTAATAATTTTTCATCATATTCTGCTACTGCTTCTATCAAATGTTGTCTCCATTCTGCCACATCTTCTTTCATGTCTTCAGGAATAGGCACTTCTTCAAAAGTCATTCCCTGGGTAGCATCATCCCAAACAATTCCTTTCAGGGAAATCAAATCCACAACGCCTTTAAAATTATCTTCGGCACCAATTGGCAATTGTAAAGGAACCGCTTTGGCACCCAACATTTCTTTCACCTGTTTTACCACATTTAAGAAATCGGCCCCTGAGCGATCCATTTTATTTACAAAACCAATACGCGGTACTTTATATTTATTTGCCTGGCGCCATACAGTTTCACTCTGTGGTTCTACACCGCTCACAGCACAAAACAATGATAACAATCCGTCCAATACACGGAGAGAACGTTCTACTTCTACAGTAAAATCCACGTGACCCGGTGTATCAATAATGTTGAATTTATATAAATTAGATTCTGGCGTTTTTTTCCCCTGGTCAGTAGGAAAATTCCAGAAACAGGTAGTAGCAGCAGAGGTAATAGTAATACCACGCTCCTGCTCCTGAGCCATCCAGTCCATAGTTGCAGCGCCATCATGCACTTCACCTATCTTATGGTTCACACCGGTATAATACAGAATACGTTCCGTAGTTGTGGTTTTGCCCGCATCAATATGAGCAGCAATACCAAAGTTTCTTTGAAATCTTAAGTCGGACATTTGGCTTGTTTTATTTTTTTTATTAAATATTTATTTTCTTAACCCCTGTAAATGATATAAAAAATTGTAATTTTTCATATCATTTACCGGATTCTCTTACCTGAATTTGATCCTTTTCAGGATATTAATTTTAGAGGGCGCAAAGGTACGAAGATTTAGCAAAAAAATATAGCCTGTATTTGAGTAATTTTTTAAATACATGAGGTTTTAACAAAAGAAGGAGAACTAATATTTTGTCTTTGATTCATCGGGGTTTCCACCAGGATTCTTTTAAAAAAGATAATTAATGAACGGAAAACCGACGAGACACATTTTCTTTAGCATGAAATAAACTTTTGGAAAGTTTGTTTGGAAAGTTTTTCATAAAAGCAATTTTAATAACTTTCCAAAAGTTCAATCTTCATCGGGGTTTCCTTCAGGATCCTTTTAAAAAAGATAATTTAATGAAAGGAAAACCCCGCTAAGACGTTCTACTTTCCAAAAGTTCAATCTTCAACTGCGGTCTGACGCAAGGCGTACCGACCGCTAATTATTAATTATTCCTCATTTTTTATTAAGGATTTACCAAATATACGTACCCACTGCTCTGCCATTAAGAGAAGTAGAAGCAGTTTTTCCATTGAACTTAATATTAAATTGTTGCCATTGGCTTCCGGTATTTAAAACAATCAAGACTTTTTTGCCATCCGGAGTAAGAAAGGCAACGTTGGCAAACCCGGAAACATCAGAAGATTGAATGCGGAACGAACCGGGCCTCACAAATTTAGATGCATGTGCAATAATGTAGAACGACTGGTTTCTCGTAATTTGGCTTCCATTAATAGTAAGCGCTCCAAGGCAGGTAGTACAACCTCCATCCGTATGCGGACCCAAATCAGGATCAGAGGCAAGATTCCATTCCAAAACATTCCTGCTCCAGTTTTTAGTAGCGCCGATAACCAGGTTCTGAATCGCCCAGGAAAGATCGTCACTAAACGAAGAACCGGAACCGGTATATTGTTCTGTGAAATAAATATTTTTGTCAGGAAAGGCATTATGTACCTGCGTTAAAGCAGAGATGTCCCCTTCGTATAAATGAAACGCAGAGCCATCCACATATTTATTAGCATCGGGATCCTGTAATATGGTTAAAGGATATTGAGGGTCGTCTGCATTGTGATCGTAACAAATGATCTTTGTAGTAATATTGTTATTTTTAAAAGCAGGCCCCAGACTATTTTTTATGAAGTCTGCTTCTTCCAGAGCAGTCATATACATACTCGGATTATTTTTAGGATTCAGAGGCTCATTTTGAGGTGTTATTGCATCAATATGAATTCCCTGTTTTTCCATCGCCCGGATATATTTCACAAAATAGCTGGCGTACACATCAAAATATTTTTTCAGCAGGCTTCCACCTTTTGAACTATCATTATCTTTCATCCAAGAAGGGGCAGACCAGGGAGAACCCAAAATTTTTATATTAGGATTGATTTGTAAAATTCTTTTTAAGATGGGAATAAGGTCAGCCTTATCTTCGGCAATACTGAATTTGGCCAATGAAATATCTGTTTGCCCGGTGGGCAAATCATCGAATGTGTACACTTTTTCACTTAAATCTGATGCGCCAATACTTACTCTAAGGTAGCTTATGCCGATTGAATTATTTTCTGTTGAAAACAATTCTTTTAAGAGATTATTTTTATCTGAAGGCGACATGGCGTTAATCAGTTGAGCGCTTCCATCTGTAAGGCAAAAACCAAATCCATCAATGGATTGAAATTTTTGTGTAACATCTATTTCGATGGACGGAAGTTGATTAATTACATTGGTGAAATAAAAATCTTTTTGTGGGCTGAACAAAACCGATCTGTTTCCCTCCGTCAGCCAAAATTGGATATCGCCATAATTTGTAACAGGCTGCGATGATTGGCTTTTAGAGTACGAAAAAAGAAAAAAAGAAAAAACCAGGTAGATAAATAAAAATTTAAATCGTTGCATCATTTTGTTATTTTTTAAAAATAATTAACCGTCAGAAAGTGAATTTTTACAAAGGATCAGGCTGGAAAAAAAATTAAATTATACAAGAATTTATTTCAACCATTTTGAAAAATTGCAAAATCATAGAAAACACATCATTTTCATTAGATTTCTTTCTGTTCCGACTTTGATACCAGCAAAGGAAAAGAAATAAAAAATAAGAAATGAGAAATCAGTAAAACAACAAATAAATGCGATTTCTATTCGGGTGCATTTCAAATTCATCCTGCTCTGAGGCGCAACAAAGCAGCATACACCATTAATTAAACATCAGGCAGACTTAATATCTTAGTGAATTAATCATAAAAACAGCCGCCATCCCAACCGTCGACAAAGTGATGCCTTAGGAGCTCGCTTCAAATTCTGGTGGGGTTGCTATGTTATGGCCATATCATTTGGGTCATGTTCAGAAACAAAGATTGGTGAGTTATTTTGCCGTAAGGCAGAAAAAACATCCCGCATATAATATTTTCAATACTTCTGACGCAACCTGTTGGCGGCTGTTTTATAAAATCAAAAATATGAACAAAGAAGAACAAAAAACAGAACGCTATGAAAGGATGCCTGTAGTGAACCCATCAGCAGCCGGCGTTGACGTGGGCAGTAGCTCCCACTTCGTAGGTATTGGACAAAACAAAGAAGACGTGACAGAGTTTGGCGTTTTTACCGAAAATTTGCATGCGCTGTGCAAACATCTGGTAGCAAACAAGATCACAACTGTTGCATTAGAAAGTACCGGCAGTTACTGGCAGCCTTTATTTGTATTGCTACAGCAATACAATCTGAATCCTATATTGGTTAATGGCAAGTTTACCAAGAATGTAAAAGGCCGCAAAACTGATGTACAGGATTGCCAGTGGATACAAAAACTTCACACGATGGGCATGTTGGAAGGAAGCTTCCTGCCAGACCTGTTTACTGAAAAAGTGCGTCAATATTATCGTCACCGCCAAACACTGGTAGATAATGCTGCAGGCTATATTAATAAAATGCAAAAAGCATTACGGCTCATCAATATCCGCTTAGATAGTGTTCTTCGGGATGTGATGGGGCGTTCCGGCAAAGATATTATTGAAGCAATATTAAAGGGTGAACGTGATCCAAAAGTGTTATCATCATTAGCTCAACCTACCGTAAAAAAATCTAAAGAAGAAATCATCGCTGCACTTACCGGTGACTGGCGGGAAGAATATATATTCGAGTTACGGCAATGCTATGAAATTTATCAACACTATCATAAAAAAATAGATGAGTGCGATGAAGCAATAAAACAACTATTAGCGGCAGAAATAAAGCGCAAGCAAAAAGAAGAAAATCTTCCACTTGCAAAAGACATTAAAATAAAAAAAAAGAAAGCCCGTAAAAATGAAGCCAGGATAAATGTACAGCAACTGGCTGTTGATTTAACGGGAGGAGTTGATATCAGTGCAATTGAAGGCGTTGGATTAGGACTGGTTTTGTGCATCATTGCTGAAACCGGATTAGATTTAAAAGCCTTCCCAACAGCCAAACATTTTTCATCGTGGTTAGGTGTGGCGCCTAATATAAAAAAAACAGGAGGCAAAGTAATCAACAGCCGCACCCGAAAAGGGAAAGGTCGTTTAGCTAAAGCATTCATGCATTCAGCCAATGCAATTGGCAATATGCAAAATAGCAATTACCTGCTTCACTTTTTTAAAAGAAAAGAACGAAAAATAGGAAGAGCCGGAGCCATCACTGCTACCGCTAATAAGCTATCTAAAATAATATGGAATATGCTCGTTAAAAAACAATCATACTGTCCAATAATGCCTCAGCAATACCTGGATAAAATCAAGAAAAAAGAAGTGAAGAATATCCAAAGAAAAATCAATCAACTTAATATTCAAGACAATGAAATACTATTT
>JGI20206J14855_1000454_pt1 | contig 14259 bp, 19 predicted proteins | sample NGESurdeep092012_6_FD_14855 | JGI IMG/M metagenome (IMG submission 14855) | reverse complement strand
TTCGACAGCTCGGTCAGCGTCCCGCGCTCAAGCTGCTCGGCCTTGACCGAGGCGACCCTGCACGGAGTCACGGCCCCAAGCGTGGATGTCCTCAGCTCGCCTTCGAGGTGCGCGCGCTCGCCGCGCAGCGCCTTAAGGTCGTTGATCTTCTCTGGCGGCGGCGGATCGTAGTGAGCGATGCCCGCGTCGAACGGGATGCGCATGATTCCCTCGACCGCCTCCGAGGGGATCCATGACAGCGAGGTGATTTTGCTCTTGTGGCGCATCCAGGCTATCTCTGCATCAGGGTGTGAGCGGCGCCACGTACGAGCCGCCTTCCACGTTGCCCTCCGGGTTGGGCGGGAGCTTACCAGCGGCCGACACCGTCCACATCGGCACCTTCGCCACGCGACCCCGGACCTTGAACTCACCCGCGAGCATCAGGCTCTCGGGGGGTTCACGCATCCTTTCACGGGTGGTGTCGGCGATGAACAGCATGTGCCCACTTACCCTTCGTCATTCCTCCAGGCGCGAGGCCGTGTTCGTGGTGTCCCCGAGCGTCGTGTACTCACGAACCTTGTCAACCATAAGCACGTGGAGGTCAAGACGGGGCACAAGTACCTGGCCAAGGCTCCCGATGCGACTCGCCCGCGTAGCGGGTTAGGCATTGCTTCCCAGCCCACCTCGCCTGAGCGACTACGGGCAGAGTCCGCGGGGCACACGTTCACGGGGACTGTCACCATTGCTCACGTGGCGCTGCTGAACCTGAACTTCGCGATCTCACAGCACTTCCTCGACGACCGCGGACAGCGAGCAGGGTTCATCTTGCTGGGCTCGTTCTTGGCCGCATTTCTCTTCATCCGCACGAGCGCGCGTCTCATTCGCAACCCTAAGGTGAGCTGGTGGCCGGGAAGCGTGACCACCAAAGGCGGACTGCACCTGCATCATCTTGTGTGGGGGATAGTGCTGATCCTGGTCTCGGGTTTCCTCAACTTCGTCCTGCAGCCGGCCAGCCCGTGGCTTGAGATCTTCGCCGGTGCATTCGGTGTGGGAGCAGGGCTGACCTTGGACGAGTTTGCGTTGTGGATACACCTCGAAGACGTCTACTGGTCCAACGAGGGGCGGGCCTCGATCGACGCGGTCGTAGTGGCAACCTTGCTCGGTGGTCTCGTCGTGCTGGGCATCGCGCCGTTTGACATCTCCAACAGCACGTCCCCGATAGGCTCGCTAGTGGCAGTGATCGCGGTCGACTTGGTCCTCTCCGCGCTGGCGATCCTCAAGGGCAAGCCGATGCTCGGCCTGATCGGCGTGTTCGTCCCTGTTGCGTCGGTCGTCGGGGCTGTACGTCTGGCTGCGCCGTCCTCGCCCTGGGCTCGCCGGCGCTACCCGCCCGAGGGGCATCGCATGACCCGTTCGCAGGCGCGCTTCAAGCGTGTGCGCGAGCGCCGCCGCCGGCTGATGAACGCGATCGGTGGCGCGCCCAGTCAGCCCGCGGATGGCTAGTCGCTCGCCGATCCGTCGGGAAGCCGACGCTTCTGTGGGTGAGGCGTCTCGCCTCTGGCCAGCATCGCCACGAAGTGCTCGATGCGCCGAGCTCGCGTGTCCGCGCGCTTGGCGTTGTATGTGCGCAACAGGACCGCGTAGCGATTCTGGCTTGTGAGAATCTCGAACATCGCCTTCGCTCGTGGCTCGGCGTCGAGCGCGGCGGCGAGATCGGCGGGCATCTCCATCGATGCCTGACCGGGGTAGGCGGCCTCCCAGCGACCGTCTGCCTTGGCTCGCTCGACCGCGGCCAGGCCCGCCGGCATCATCCTGCCTTCGCCTGTCAGTCGCTCGACGTGGGCGATGTTGCGCTGGGACCACGCGCTGCGGCTGCGCCGGGGGGTGAAGCGCTGACGGTAGGTCAGCTCGTCCCATCGCCGCACCTGACCGTCGATCCAACCGTGGCACAACGCCTGCTCGAGCGCCTCGTCGTAGCTGAGACGCGTCGGCTCAGTCGTGCCCTTCTTGGCCAAGCGCAGCCACACGCCGCTCGATTGCTCGTGATGCTCGCCCAACCACGCATGCCACGCCGCGACGTCGGGGACGGTCAGTGGCGCCTCTTCATCGACCATCGCGACAGCCTGACAGTCTCGCCAGTCGACTTCATGCGACACCGACAGGACTAGGTGGTGCTTGTGCGGAGCGCAAATGGCTGACGCGCTCCCGCAGGATCAACCGGCACCCATGAGCGGGACTGACGGTGATGTTGCGTCTGCGCGTGCCCTCCGCGCGTGCATCGACCGGTTCGAGCTCGAAGCGCTCAAGCATCGCGCGCAGGACGAGCTTCATCTCGAGCAGCGCGAAGCTCGCTCCGAGACAGCGCCTGCGCCCGCCGCCGAACGGAATCCAGGTATAGGTTCCCGGTGCCTGCTCGAGGAATCGCTCCGGCCGGAACGCCTGGGGCTCTGGGTAGATCGCGGGATCGTGGTGGACCAGGTGAATGTAGGCCGCCAGCATCACTCCGGGCGGATAGAGAAAGCCGCCGATCTCAACGGGACGCATCGTGAGCCGGGGCTCGGCGTGTGGGAGCACCGGCCGGTGGCGCAGGATCTCTTGAGTGGTGGCCGTCAGGTAAGCGTCCTCGGGGTCGTCGAGCTCGGTGTACAGGCGCTCGAGCACGGCCGGCTCGCGCGCAAGTCGCTCAAATCCCCAAGCGAGTTGCGAGGCTGTCGTCTCGTGACCTGCGACGAGTGCCGTCATCAGCTCGTCGCGCATCTCCGCTGGAGTCATGGGCGAGCCGTCCTCATGCTCGGCGCTCAGCAATAGCGCGAGCACATCCTCGCGCTCACCACCTTCGCGGCGACGCTCGGCGATCAGCTCGAATACAAGCTCATCGACGCGCGCGAGCAGCTGGTCTCGGCGTGCGATCGGCCCCAGTCTGGTCAGCAATCGCGGTGGGCGCTGCAGCATCGACAGGGGGTTCCGAGAGAACTCGAGCACCTTGCTCAAAAGCTCGCGCAACTGCTCGAGCCGGGCGCCCCGCTCCAGCCCGAAGACCGCGCGCAGGATGATCTCGAGCGTAAGGCGCTGAAGCCGAGGATGAAGCTCGACCGGCTGCCCGCACGGCAAAGCCGCGACTTCTTTCTCGGCAAGCTCTGCCATCAAGCCTGACAGTCGCTGCATCCGCTCGCCGTGGAAGGCTGGGAGCAGCAGCTTGCGCTGCTCGAGATGCGGTTCCTCGTCGAGCAGGATCACCGAGTGCTTGCCGAGCAGCCGTTCGAGGATCCGCGCTCCCTCTCCTGGGTGCAGGACCTCAGGTGGCGCGGTGAAGACTTCCTTGATCTCATCGGGATCGGACAGCACCACGAACGGTGGCTGACCGATCACGTGCAGGGTGAAGCGATGCCCGTAGCGCTCTTGGGCGCGCTCAATGAAGGCGGTGGGGCGGCTCCAGAGGCCGAATGTCTGCAAGGCGGTGGGCATACGGGGGCCCGGCGGCAGCTGGTCTCTCATCGTCTCGACTCCTCGCTATGAGTATTTATACGAATGAGTATATCTACTCTTAGGTATAATGCAAGCGCAAACGATGATGATCGCCCGCCGGGCCGACCAGGAGAATCAGCTGATGCCGCGTGGACATTTCGACCGCTCCGAGCGCCGGGCCCAGACACGTGCGCGACTGCTCGACGCGGCAGCTCAGGTCTATGCGCGGCGCGGCTTCGCCGGTGCGACGCTCGATGAAGTCGCCGCGGAGGCCGGCTTCAGCAAGGGTGCCGTGTACGGGCACTTCGGCAGCAAGGAGAACCTTCTGCTCGCGCTGGTCGAGGAGTACCTGGCCGGACAGGTCACAGAGCAGATGGCGCTGTTCGACCGCGATCGCGCAACCTGGGAGCGTCCGTTGGCTGGGAGCCACCGCTGGATGGATCGCCTGGGGGAGAACCCTGAGCGCTTTCGCCTGTTCGTCGAGCTGTGGGCCTACGCTCAGCGTGACGAGCACCTTGCCAGCCGGCTCGCCGACGGGCTGGCGGCGCTGCGTGCCACCTTCGCGCGCTTCGCCTCCGAGAGCTCGCGCGACGCCGGCTTCGAGCCGCCACCCGGGGTGCCCGAGCAGTTCGCCAACGTCATGCTCGGTCTCGGGGTGGGCCTCTCGATGCTCAAGCTCACCGATCCCGACGCCGTCCCAGGGGAGCTGCTGGGCACCACGCTCTCCGTGCTCATCCGCGCGACGGAGTCAAGTACACAGGCGCAGGAGGCGTTCACAAAGCTGGGGGAGGCCGCGGGCCCCGCACGGTCTCACTGATTTGTGACCAACACGGAGCCAGCTGAGCACAACGCCTTGGCGCCCATTATCTACTGAAACTGGACAGCGTTTTGCCGCGACCCCCCGTTCCTAGCAGATCGGGCTCGTGGCCGGAAATGTGTCGCAGTTGGTGCTTACCGTGTGCTCAAAGCCACGGCCAGATGATGTGACCCTGTTGTATTCAGCGGAGCACAACCGCCACCGCCGCTGTCAAGTGGCTCTTTCGAAGATCGCGCGCAAGGCCCAGTTGATGGCGCTGACGATGATGGCCGCGAGCACCGCCCACCAGAAGGTCGCGATCGTGAACTGTGGGACGATCCAGTGCGTCAGATAGAGCATGAGGACGTTGATGAGGAAATAGAAGATCCCGAGCGTGACGATGATGAACGGGATCGAGAGGACCGCCAGGACAGGCTTCAAGAAGAAGTTCACCAGTGTGAACACGAGCCCAGCGATTAGCAGCACCCACCAGTCGCTTCCGTAGCTCAGCCCGGGCAGCAGCCATGTCGCTACGAACAGGGCCACGGTGTTGAACGCCCACACGACCGCAAGCCTTCTAAACATCTGTCAAGCGTAGCCTGGTTGGCGCCTCGCTGAGCGATCCCCTTTGCTGAGGCGGCCCAGGGCAGGCGTCAAGTCCCTCCACCCGGTGCGCTAGCGTTTTGAGGCTGTGGCGACGACGGTACAGCGACAGGTCGTGAGCGCAGGCCGTCGGTCCCGGCGATGGCCTGCGATTTGCGTGCTCCTGGTGATCCTGATTGCGGTGGGAGCGATCCGCAGGATCACGACGGAGGGTACGCCGTTGCTCCTCGTCCAGCGAACGCTGCCCGCATATGTGCGTCTCCCTGGAGGGGCACCGGTGCTCGCCTGGCCTAGCGAAGGCCAAGCGGCGGTAGAGGTCGAGGGGTTGGGCGGCCTTGGAGTCTCCGGGGGCTCCACCCCGGTGCCAATCGCAAGCGTTGCGAAGGTAATGACTGCATATCTGACCCTGCGCGAGCATCCGCTGGGTGCCGGCGAGCAGGGATTCGTTATGAGTATCACGCCCGCTGATGTCGAGGAAGAGGAGCGGCGGCTCGCTCTTGGAGAGTCCACGCTGAGGGTTAGGACCGGCGAGCGGATCAGCGAGCGTCAGGCGCTACAGGCGCTGATGTTGCCCTCGGCGAACAACATCGCTGCGCTGCTGGCCCGCTACGACTCCGGAGGGCTCGCGCCGTTTGTGGCTCGCATGAACTCCACCGCGCGAGAACTCGGCATGGTCTCGAGCACCTACACCGACCCGAGCGGGTTCAATGATGAAACGGTCTCCACGGCCACCGATCAGCTGACGCTCGCGCGTGCGGCGATGCGCATCTCGGCGTTCGCGGCGATCGTTGATGAGCCATCGGTGGTGCTGCCTGTGGTAGGGCGGGTCGCCAACTACAACGGCCTCGTTGGAATGGGTGGATACGTGGGTGTGAAGACGGGCTCAGACCGAGCGGCCGGCGGTTGTCTTGTCTTTGCCAAGCAAGCGATGATCGACGGGCGGAGGCTAACCGTGCTTGGCGTGGTACTCGATCAGCGGGAAGGTTCGCTGATCGATTCGGCCCTTACAAGCGCCGAGCGTCTCGGAGACTCAGCTGCCTCAAGCCTTCGTGTAGAGACAGTCCTTCCGGCCGGCACAAGTGTCCTGAGCGCGAGCTCTGTGGATGGCCGGCGGACCACCGCCATCACCGCGAGCTCGCTGCGACAGATCGGTTGGCGTGGGGAGACGATCCCCGTGAATGTCCTCGTGCGCGCGGCTATGACGCGGCTGAAGGCCGGTGAGCCGATGGTGACAGTGGCAGTTCGCGGGGCGAGGGCAGCAAAGACGAGTGCGGTGTCAACAAGCACGGTTGGTGGCCCATCGCTTGGCTGGCGCCTGCGCCATCTGCTCTGAGCTGCGGTACGCCGTGAGTAATCTAGGATGGCCACAGTGGCTCCGCGACGACCCACTCCCAGGCCAATGGGGACGACACAAGCTCCGGACTTGGCCTGCGATCAGCTGGAGCGCATCTCAGTCGCGGACTTGACTCAAGGGTTCGATCTGGAAGACGCTCAGGTCTGCTCTGGGTCTCTAGCCAGGACGGACGCCGGCTCGGGGCGCTTTGTGCGTGTGCGTTTCGAGGACATCGACTTCGGCGAGTCAAAGTTGCGGGCCGTTCAGTTCACCGATGTCATAGCCGAGCGTATCGACGCGGCCAATGGCGATTGGGGAGGAGCGCAGCTACGGCGTACGCGGTTCAGCGACGCTCGACTCACCGGTCTCAATTTTGCTGAGGCGCGGATCGAGGAGGTCAGCTTCAAGGGTTGCAAGCTGGAGTACGCCAACTTCCGTCACAGCGCGATCAAGCAAGTGTCCTTCGAGGACTGTGTGCTCACCGGAGCGGACTTTCAGGGTGCCCGTATCGACGCCACGCTCTTCTCCGGTTGCCATCTCGTAGAAGCCGATTTCTCCAAGGCCGAGCTCTCGCGCGTCGATCTGCGAGGCTCCGAGCTCGCGTTTGCGGGATCTGTGCTCGAGCTGCGTGGCGCGATCATCAACCCATTGCAGCTCATGGAGCTGGCTCGAGCTCTCGCCCAAGAGCTTGGGATCACTGTCGAAGACGTTTAGGCACGTTCGGCCTCCGCGCCGCTCTTGGCAATGGTCGCTGGATTAGCCGACAGGTTGGTGAATGTCATCCGATCGTGTCTTCTCCCGAGCCGGCCACAGCGTGCGTCCGAGACGGCCTCCAAGGGCGCCAAGAAGCATCCCGGCGATCGCGTCGATTACTACAAGTAGCGGCGGGAAGCTCCCGAGTGAGACCTTCGCATGCGTCCCCGCGATCGCATGAGCGATCAATATGCCCGCAGCGAAGATGGCTCCCCCGACCAGGCCGCGATCGGCTCCGCCCCAGCCGTCCTGGTGCTCGAATCCGGCCACGATCGCGCCTAGTCCCGCGAGCGCCGCAAGTCCCCAGTAGGCACCGGCGGAGACGCCGATGACGACTCCCACGATCGCTCCGAAAACGAACGGCACGAGACCCCCAAGGACGATCTGGGTCGGCCGTGGACGGTCTCGGAACAACGGTGGCGCTTGCATCGACTCTCTTCCCAGTAGGCCTGTGACCGGGCCCTCTCGAGACGGCACTAAGTCCACGATAGACGCTTACCAGCTCATCAAAGCGCTGGCGCTTCGTCTCCGATGACCGGGCCGTAAAGGCCGGTTTGGTCTTTTTCCGACTCAGCGCCGTCGAGCTGCGCCTACCGCGCTCGCGCTGTGTCAGGCGCCGACCGGCTGCCCGTTGGCGGTCAGTGTTACCTCGATGTTGCCGCGGGTGGCGTTGGAGTATGGGCAAACCTGATGCGCTGCGCCGACCAGCTCGACCGCCTGCGCGGCGTCGCCCACGGATGCGAGCGTCACGTCCAATCCGACAGCTAGAAAGAAGCCGCCCTGTCCATTGGGGGTGAGGCTGACCGAACTGTCGATACTGACCTCGCCGGTCTCCACCTTGACCCGTCGGGCTACCACCCCAAGGGCGCCCTCGAAACACGCTGCGTATCCGACAGCGAACAGTTGCTCGGGGTTGGTGCCTCCTCCCTGTCCGCCCATCTCGGGAGGCAGCCGCAGGTCTACCTCCAGGGCCCCGTCGCTGGTCTTGCCGTGGCCGTCGGCGCGCCCGCCAGTGACGTGGGCTTCTGCGGTGTAGATGGGATTAGGCATGGAGATCTCCTCGTTTGTTGGGATCGAGACGGACCGTGGTGGGATGAAGGTCTTCGCACGATGCTAGAGGCCCACGGTTGACGGCTCCGAGGAGAGCAAGGGCACGCATAGTCATAGGTGAGCTGCTTGCGGAGGCAGCTTGATCTATGGCTTGGTGCCGAGTTTGCCCGACCGCGGTCACGTTTACTGGGGCAGCTTGCGCGAACTCCGCTTGGCGGCCGGAGCAGAGGGTGGGGGCACGACCGGTCCGATGTCTCCATCCGGAGCCTCGTCCAGATCGACGATCACTGGGGCGTGATCGCTCGGCCCGGTGCCCTTGCGGGCCTGTCGGTCCACCCATGCCGCCCGAGCTCTGCCGGCCACTGTGGCGGTAGCCAGTATCAAGTCGATCCGCATCCCGAGGTCTTGATGGAACATTCCAGCCCGATAGTCCCAATAGGTGAATACGCGCTCGGTCGGCCAACGATCACGAAGAACGTCGCGCAGACCCAGCGCTTGTAGCTTGGCCAGCGCCGCCCGCTCTGACGGTGTGACGTGGGTCTGGCCGACGTAAGCCTTCGGATCGAACACGTCGATGTCGGCCGGTGCGATGTTAATGTCACCACATACCACCGCAGCCTCGGGACCGGCGCCGACCACCTTTCCCAGAGCGGCAAGCCAAGCGAGCTTGTAGTGATAATGCTCGGAGTCCGGCACCCGGCCGTTCGGCACGTACACCGAGTGCACCCGGATCCCTCCACAGATTGCGGACACCGCGCGGGCCTCCTGATGCGGGAAGCCGGGCGCGTCGGTGACTCCGACACGAACGTCCTCCAGACCTATCCGAGAGAGGATCGCCACCCCATTCCACTTCACTTCGCCATGGAGGGCGACCTCGTAGCCACGACCGGCGAGATCGCCGCCAAGCAACTGACGGAAAGTGTCGTCGGCGAGCTTGGTCTCCTGCAAGCAGACGACATCGGGCTGCCGTTCATCCAACCAAGGCAGCAACCGCGGCATCCGCTGCTTGATCGAGTTCACGTTCCAGGTGGCTATCCGCACGGGAGTACGGTAGCGATGCTAGGAGCGTACCTGTCCACCGTGCGGCTATGCGAGGCGCATGGTTCGTCCACCGCTCGCTCATCGCGGCCCGCGACAGTGCATCGGACGACGCAGGCGGCGAGGATGAGATGATCCGCCCATGACCCCTGGCAAGGAACCGAGCAATGCAAGGGGCCGTGAAGAGGAGAGACGACGTATCGCTGTGGTTATCGGCAGCACCCGCCCTACGCGCATTTGTCCTGGCATCGCAGAATGGATCAAGCACGCGGCCGAGGAGGAAAGCCCGCTGAGCTACGAGCTGATCGACCTAGCGACGGTCAACCTGCCGTTCTTGGACGAGCCGCTGAAGGCAGCGCTGCGGAAATACAAGCACGAGCACACGCGCGCCTGGAGCCGGCTCGTCAGCAGCTTCGATGGCTTCGTATTCGTCTTTCCTCAATACAACTGGGGATACCCTGCGCCGCTCAAGAACGCGCTCGACTATCTCTACTACGAGTGGCATGACAGGCCCGCAACGTCTGTCACCTACGGGACTCGCGGCGGCAACAAGGGCGCCCAGCGGCTTCACGCCAAGCGCCAACGAGGAGTTCGACGTCATCGAGGGAAGCCCCGTCAAGGGCACCTTCAGGGCCGTCTCAGGCGGCTTCACGGGCGACTACTCATACGAGTCCTCCGAACCGCCCTACGTAGGCGTCGTTTACAACTCGCACACCGGCTCGACGGGTACCACCGGCTCGACGACGACAGGTACCGCGGGCACGACCGGCACGACCGGAACGACGCAGACCGTCACCAAAGCCACCCCACCGGAGGCCAAGGTCATCGGTGTGACTTCCTCCGTCGGCAATGTGACGGTCAAGCTGACTTGTCCAATGGGAGCTGCTACCTGTGGTGTGATCACCGTGAAGGTCACAGTCACAGAGCACCTCAAGCTGCACGGACGGACCACCACCAAGACGGTCACGGTGGCGAACGGCAGCGTCTCGTTGAAGGCTGGGGGGAGGGTGACGCTGAAGCTGCACATCAACAGTGCCGGCAAGGCCTTGCTGCGCAAGCATCACAGTCTCCAAGCGCTCGCTACCGTCATCCAGGGAACCAGCAAAGTCGCCAGCGAGAAGGTGACGCTGAAGCGCTAGACCCGATGCGACATCGCCCGACTGGGCGATTGCTTCGGCGAGGATGAGATAGGCAGCGTCGTAGGCACTGCGACGCTCAGATCCGTTTGACCGTGTTGGTCCCTCGGACATTGTCTATGGAGCTTATACAAGCTCTCTCCAACCCTGTTGGACCCCTGGAGGCCGTGCTGGAGGCGGTCGATCAACCTAATAGAGCTGCTGGACACGCAGCCAGACTTCGATCAAGTGCGCATCCACGCAAGTCTCCGCCTCGTCGTCCAGGCTGGGTGGTGGAGGCAATTGTTAGGGTGCTGGCGAAGCGGCAGGAGCCGATGCAAGCCAGAGATGTCCATGCAGCGGTAGAGGCATTGCTAGGGGAGCCAGTGCGCTGGAGTTCGGTCAAGGCTTCCCTAGCTGCCAACATCACAGGTTCTTCGCCAAGATTCAGGCGGGTGTCTCCAGGGCGATATGTCCTAGCCAGAGCGTAGATGCAATGCGTGGTGGTTTGAGTCCACTCAAGTGCGCTTGGTAGAACAGCTCTCAAACCCTTCGTCAAGGCTCAAATCTGTTCTGGATGCCCGGGAGTTGCCCAAGAGCGGCTGCACGCGCATCGGTTCGGGGAGACGAAAACCTGAGAGCCCGGCTTGAAACAGCTATTACCTCAACATGGCGCGAGACCTTACGGCGCCACACCCTCGGCTGCGGCGTCGTAGAGATCGAAGTCCATCGCATAAAGTTCGCGGACCGCAGCCGTCCCAGATGGAGCTAGCCGAGGAATCGCTCCTACGCCGGAATCGGAGCGGTTCAGACTCGGCAACGACTCCTCCGGGATATTGAGCAACCGACAGATCTGCGGCCACCTCGCAGACAAACCCTCCAACCGCCACAGCGCGCTCACCAGCAACTGACCGTCTTGGTCACAGACGTGTGCCCATTGGGTGGCGCTCGGCGAAGCCTCCTGGGCTCTGTACTTCCTCAGGAAGTCGTAACACTCCGCAACGTCATCGGCCATCAGGGGCGCCGTGACATCCATGGTCAAGTCCCTCTTGTTAAATACGTTGTATGAGACCTGTGACAGGAACCACGCAAAGGGCTCCCTAACTATCGCGAAGCTGATGTAGTGCATCCACTGCTCCGCTCCCAGGATTGGTCTGAGCTCGATGGCTGGCATGTGCCTTTTCGTGTAGTAGCCAGCACGCTCGTGGAGGCTGCCTTGCCATTGCTGACAAAGACAAATTGGTGTGCCTCGCTCACAACCACCACGATCCTGCCCTCTCTTTTGCGAGCAAGTACTAGGTTAGACGCCGAGCGTAAGCTCCGCCAGACATTCCCACAGCTCAAAATCACCTAGCGGTGTGTACCAGATCTGAATGGAATCGGCGGTCATCTTGAGCGGAAGCCGGTCGGGAATCCCTAGCCTCTCTGCGGTCTCCAGGCGACGCACACGAGCCGCATCCGTGTACGCGAGGCTCAGGTGTGGCGTGGGTCGTGCCACTGGAGTGAGCAGATCCCCGCATGTGGTCTGCAGATTAGCGAGATCGAGTGACTCGTCTACAGCGAGAAAGAGTGACTTGTATAGGTCTTCCTCAGCTTCCAGCAGGCTCAGCGACACGTTTATAGGCGATGTACTTGAAGCCAAGCCCTCAACGACTGGGAGAGTTTCGGCGAAGGATCGTCGAACGTCGCCGACGATAGTGATGTGAGGCAGAAACCGATGGGATTGAAGTTCAGCAGAAATTGCATCAATCCAAGTCTGGAGATCACCCCGAAACTGGGGTGCTGGCATAAGCCAAAGGGATAGAGGTATCTTATGTTCGTCAGGCATTTATGCTCAGCCTCCCCGCTGCATTCCGAAGATGGTCACCTCACAATAGGCCATAGCCCGATATTTTCCCTGTCACGACACTATTGTACCGTACACTTTGCCACGGGTCCTGGATGAGCGAAGCGGGAGGCAGCTTGATCTCACGTCTCACCGCTAACACACCGGAGCCAGTCGTGCGGGATTAGGGCTGGGACAAGTACATCCTTTGCGGCCTCACTTATCGGAGTCGCGTCGCGCCAGAGGTTATCGAATACCTCATCGAACATGTCACGGAGCGCAGCTCCGGCGGGATCGCTACAGTCCGCAACTACCAGAGCGTTACGGTCACCCCAGACCTGCTTTTCGTGCACAGTTAGATCCTTACGGTCGTGGGTGTACCAGCCGACGGCGACAAGCTGCCCACCGTAGTTTCGGCCTCGAAGCGAGGCATGGTCACTGTAACAACGGATTGTGAGGCCGACCCGCTTCGCGGCAGCAATTGGAAACGTCAAACGCAAGTCGGACAGTGCTGGAACAAAACGGGTGTCTCGTTGCCATTCCGTTAGACAATCTGGGTGGCACAACAGTATCTGCACCGACTCAATACTCGGAGAGTCCGCGATGCTCTGCAAGATGTCCTTAATCGTTGCTCCGCTGTAGCCGCAAATGCGCACAGATCGCGGTTTTTGCTGGTCGATGAACTCAACCTGTCGCTTCCGCGCATCCTCCTCGGTGCGAAATACAGCAATTCGCTGATCTCCTGACAACTGCACGACATGATCAAGAAGTATCGTCAGCAATGACAGCGATGCCACCGTGGCTACTGCCAGGCCGACTTCGGTGCTGAGGTCGAAAAATGCCGGTGCGCAGAGCAGGACTGCAACTGCTATGACGATCAGCCCGCTAAGTCGCCGCCGCAGGTGGTCATCCTCCAGTGCCAATACTGATTTGAGTCGAGTAAGCATCGGGTCCCCTTGAGCGCGCCGTCGTGCTACCGCGCCGTAGAGATTGTGCTTCCAACTAGCTTTGCGGCGATTGCGAGAAGAGGCGTCGTGTCGATATAGGCCAGCGTGTTCATCCCGTGCGGAGCCGTTACGGAGGTCTCGACTCCTTGCGTTCGGGTGCTCTGATGTCGTCTAGGGAGCAGGGCATGCTTACGGAACCGCGTCGCGATTTAGGTCGGCCGAAGCTTCGAGGATGTGGAACGCTAACAGAAGATCCAGCATCCTGCATTGGTCCATCTTTCTGCGCCTCACGACTTCGTGCGCGATGCAAATCGCGACCCCGTCATTCTTCGTCCCTGCGGCCCGCACACGTCGCACCAGTGCCAGTGCGCGCCGCGCTCTGTGCCAGCAGCGCGGCGCTTGGCCTGGCACTAGCCGCCTGCTCAGGATTCGATCTGATCCATGTGCAGGGCAGCCCTGGTCGGGAACACCAGTCCGTCCGTCGTCACATGGATGAGTCCGAGCCCTCTGAGCCGGGCTACAGCGTCCGTTGTGTCCCCAGCCCTGCTATCCCGGTCGCGGATCAACTCCTCGACTGACCAGGGCCGGTGGTCGTCGTGAATGAGGAGCCGACACATGATCCCGGCGTCCGCCATGTCCTGCTGTTGCCCTATGTCAGCGGTAGGCTGTCCCTGCATGGGAGCTGATACCTCCTGTGTCACGCCCCCGGGGCAGTTCACCCTGTCGCCGGGGGCAACTTTTTCTGATCGTCGCTTTATAGCGCAGATTGCGGATGGCGGCAAGGAGCCCGTTTGGACGGTAACCGTCAGGCCGTCTTCTGGCCCGTGAGTGCGGCCTTGACCTCGCCGACGTCGCCCCTAACCTGGCGCAGGTCGCGACTCAGAGCATCGAGGCGGGCCAAGACGGTCTCCTCGAAGGTCTTGCCGGTGGCGTAACGCCCGGCGGCGTGTAGTAGCTCGCCGGGGTCGGTGTCGAGGGCTACGCCGAGGCGCTCAATGATCTCGTCCGGTGGCGGCCCTTGCGCCCCCAGCTCGATGCGGGAGAGGTTGGAGGCCGACATCGGCACGCGCCCGGCCAGTTGATTGAGCGTCAGGCGGCGTTCCCGGCGGCACTTGCGTATCAGGGCACCCAGTGCCAGGGCGCGGCTGGCCTCAGTCTTGCCCTTGGGACTGGTCATAGTTCCCAAGCTACAAGCCGCAGGTCCGGGCTCCTTGCCGGTTCCCGTGATATAGGATATGGCCCGCAACTACGGGAAGACTTGTCCGCCCATGAAGACTTGTGGCCGGTGCGCAATCCCCATTGGCACCGGCCACAAGCAATCCGAACAACCAAGGAGACCAACTACGCCATGCTGC
>JGI20206J14855_1000447_pt1 | contig 14352 bp, 8 predicted proteins | sample NGESurdeep092012_6_FD_14855 | JGI IMG/M metagenome (IMG submission 14855) | reverse complement strand
TCCAGCAACCAGAAAAAATAACCAGCGCCTTCAAACGTGTGAGCAACGTAAATATCTGGCGCCAGGTAGGACTGCATTTGGCGATGAATGAGGCGGTCGTCATGCGAAATTTGAAACTTGTTGTTTCCCGGAGAAACCAGATAGCTCATGAAGCCGACCGAAATCCCGCTTTCCCGTACAATCGCTGGCCGATAAATTCTTCGGATGCTTCCTTTGCATCTGATTTGATTGATGCGATCATTACCGCATTTGATGCTGCGCTTTAGCTAACGCCAGGAAAATGATACTGAGATCAGGCGGCTGGCGGAGACGCACCGTACGTCACGTTGAAAATTGTGTCCGATAGCCATCTTCGAAAGGATTCATTGTCGCTGAACTGTTTAAACAATTCAGTGTCATCCTTGAGAACCGCGTTCATGACTCGAACGAGCGCTCTGTCATGCTCAATACGAGCGTTGCCTTTGTCACTGTTGCGCTGCGCGTTCTGATACTTCTTGTCAGCTCCGACTCCGGCGGGAATGTCCTGAGTAATCAGACGTCGTACCCGATCGGCGTCAGTCCAACTGACATTGCCAAAAAGGTCGTTGAAGGTTTTAAGAATGTTGGAGAGACGCTCAAGCTCCGGTTCAAGAACGTGTCCGCCACCCGTTGCGGGTACAGGACCGATCTCTCCATCTTCGTCAGCAAGAGCAATCTTCATTGCCGCCTTCATTTCGACTCGGTAACTGTCCATATCAATGGTTTCAAGAATCCCTCGAGACAAATCCTCTTCCTTAGGTGCCGGAAGTTTGGGAACTAGGAAGTTGAGAAAGATTGAAAGCTTCTCCCATTCGGCGTTCGAATAAGAAAGTATTGACGCGAGGAAGCCGTAAGTACGGGTGAAGGCCTTTGCCTTTCCCTTGAAGTCCACCTGTCCGTCCTCGTCGAGGATCTCGTTATAGACGGCTACGCAGGCGTCGAGAATTGGGTCAAGCTGGTCACGATCGGCATTGCCTAGATAAAGCGCAACGAAGTTATCAATTTGATTGTCGTCGTAGATCTGGTACGCATCGAGTTCGTTCTTTAGATCATGAAGCTTATTGGGGTCTGTTTCCTCAGCGAGGATTGTCGTGCGGTAGTACGGAGCGAAAGAATGTTCGATGACGTCGACATTGTTCATGAAGTCAAGAACCGTTACGTCATGCTTTTGGGGATGCGCACGGTTAAGTCGTGAAAGTGTCTGGACTGCTCTTACTCCAGAAAGAGGCTTATCGACGTACATCGTGTGGAGCAAGGGTTCGTCATAGCCGGTCTGGAACTTGTCGGCGCACACGAGGAAGCGATACGGGTCCTCTTGAATCTTGTCGGCGATCTCTCTACTAGGGAAACTGTTGAGCGTCGCCTCTGACACGACTTGTCCCCTGAATTCAGGTGTTCCGGAAAATGCAACAATGGCACGGTACGGACTCTTCCGCTCATTCAGATACTCAGATATCGCGAAGAAGTATTGGATGGCTCGCTCCACGGAGCCAGTCACGACCATCGCTCGTGCCTTTCCGCCAATCTTTCTCAGCCCGAGGACTTGATCGTGGAAGTGGTCCACCATAATCTCAGCCTTGAGCCGAATCGCATGGTCGTTACTTTCCACATAGTGTCGGAGCTTCTTTGAGGCGCGTCGGACGTCGAATTCGGGGTCCGCTTCGATGGTCTTTACAAGCCTGTAGTAGCTATTGACCGGCATGTAACTCTTGAGAACATCGAGGATGAAGCCTTCCTCGATCGCCTGCTTCATCGTGTAGCTGTGGAAGGGCTGATGTTTCGTCTCTCCATCGCTAGGGACCGGCTCACCGAAAATCTCCAGGGTTTTGTTCTTGGGGGTAGCCGTGAATGCGTAGTAGCTGGCATTCGGCAACATCTTGCGAGCCTCCATAATGCGGTTGATTTCGTCCTCGGGCGACTCGTCCTCTCCCTCGGCGCCAACCGCAGATAGGGCGATGCTCATGGCTGCGGTGGTCTTTCTACCCTGGCTGGAGTGCGCTTCGTCAATCAATATGGCGAACCTACGTGTTCGGTGCTCGCTGCCGATGTCCTTCAGGATAAAGGGGAACTTCTGGACCGTCGTGATGATGATTTTCTTACCCCCTTCGATGAACTTGCGAAGATCACCGGAGCGTTCGGCGTGACCCACTGTCGCGCCAACTTGGGCGAACTGCTTGATCGTGTCCTTGATCTGGGTGTCGAGTATGCGCCGGTCAGTGACAACGATGATCGAGTCGAAGACCAGGGACCCGTTATGTTCCAACCCAATCAACTGGTGTGCAAGCCAGGCGATGGAGTTCGATTTGCCGCTGCCGGCCGAGTGTTGAATCAGGTAGCGACGCCCAGCCCCGTGCTCACGAGCGTCCTCGAGCAGCTTGCGCACCAGATCGAGTTGGTGGTAGCGAGGAAATACCTGTCTCGACGTCTTCTTGCCGGTTTTCTGATTCTTCTCGACGACAATCTGGGCGTAATTCTCCAATATGTCCGTCAGCCCACGAGGCGTGAGGCTGTCCTTCCAGAGATAGTCAGTCTTGATCCCATCAGGATTCGGCGGGTTTCCTGCACCGTCGTGCCAACCCTTATCGAACGGGAGGAACCATGATGACTTGCCCGTCAGATGTGTGCAGTAGCGCACTGATTGATCGTCGACAGCGAAGTGAGTGATGCAGCGCCCGAACTGGAAGAGCGGCTCCCGAGGATCTCGATCTCGCTTGTACTGCTCGACTGCATCCTCGACGGTTTGCTTCGTGAGGTTGTTCTTCAACTCGAAGGTGGCGATTGGCAGGCCATTGATGAATGTGCCCAAATCGAGCGCAAGCTGCGTCTCGTCACGGCTGTAGCGAAGCTGGCGGGTCACACTGAAGCGGTTGCACTCATACTGCTGCGTGGCTTTCTCGTTGCCGGGGGATGGCGTCCCGAAGAACAGCGTGATGTCGTGGGGACCATGCCGGAGGCCATGCCGTAGGACGTCAATCGTCCCGCGCTTGGTGATCTCCCCCTGCAGCCGTGACAAGAACTTCCGTCGGGTAGCGCTGTCTTCGTCGAGGTCCAACAATTCCGACACTTCAGGTTGTGAAGCCCGGAGAAAAGTCGTGAGCTGTTTCAGGTCCAAGCAGTATTCGCGGTTGTAGTTGGATGGTGTGCCGCCAATCCATCCACCGCCCCCGCTTGTCATATCACGAACGATGAGAGCCTCAAGGCCGAGTTCACTTGTATCACTCGTCATGTCTCGACCTCCACCGAGGAAGACTCAAGGTCCGAGTCGTCGTTCTCCAGTCCGTCCTCGGAAAACGGCTCCATCTCATCGAGCGCCATCTCTTCTTGGTTGATCTCGTTGGGGAGGCCGGCCACCGCTGCGCGAACGTCGAACTTGCCTGTTACGACGTCGGCGGTCAGCCGATTGCGGTATTCGTGGAGAAGAGAAATCTCAACTTTGGCCTGGCCGACCGCAGCGTCAAGAGACTTGCACTGACCATCAATAAATTGAACAATCTCATCCTGTTCGGCTCGCGGTGGACACGGAAGTCGGAGCGATTTGACAATTTCGGCATTGATATTGGGTTGACCCCCACCATAGCCAAGGTGAAGTAAATGTTGACGAGCCACTTGAAACGCGAATTGCATAAAAGCCACGTTTGCATCACTTGTAGGATCAGCTAACACGCAGCACGCTTGGTTTGTGCAAGCAGCAATGCCCAGGATGCCAGTTTTGCCAATCGTGGCACCGTACATTGCAACAACCAACGAGCCTTGAGGATAGAGCCGCAAAGTACTGATCTCTTCAACTGCGTTCCGGGTGACATCTCTCTTTGTGGCGACGATCTGACTGTCGTTCAAATCGCCACTCATTACCCATGGCACTCCGCCGCCGTAATAGCGGTCAGCGTTGGGGGTGGTTCCGCTCCCCTGCATCCGAAACAAGGAACGCGCCTTCCGAACGTCCCAGTGCACTGGAATATCATCGATCCACGAGATGTTGGATGATTTTCGCTGAACGTTAAGATCACGACCGCGAGTAACGGCGTTACGGATAATCGCTATCTTCTGCTCATCCAGCAGTTTGATGAGCTTCTGCTTGCAACGGACGTAGTGCCCAATATGGCGGTCCATGTAGTCGAGGTACTGAACGATGGCGGCCTGTTCAGCGGCTGGGGGCCGCGGGAATGGTTCGCACTTGAGAAGCTCCATCGGTATCCTCATTCGGTGGGCGAGAATGCCATTACCAATTCGAACCAAACTCAGTTGAAACGGCTTCGTCTGGAAGTAAGCATCTAGGTAGCTGGGTAAGTTATCATCCGATCTGCGCGTAAGAACGTAGTAGACCGGACTCAGGCAACCGGTGTACTTGGAAAGCCCGACCGAGCCGATGATCACGTTCATACAGTTGACGACGATGTCGTCTGGGCGGACAATCTTGTAGCGAGTAATGTCATCGGATTTCTTATTGCCGATGTTTCCCTTTTCCGCATATGGAATGACTCCGCGATCTCTGGTAACGGACAGGACCTCGGTAACAAAGTTGCGGTCATTTGTCTCTCCGCGCTCACGCAACAGGGAACCCAGGCGCGGCACGTCCCAATGCTTCGGCACCTCCCCGAGCCACGGCACGCCGGAGTCTTTCATCTCGGGATATCGTATGAGGTCGTGGATCATCGGTCGCCAATACCAATGATTTCGCCTAGCAGCCCCTCTGTTTCCTTCTCAAGTGCGAGGATGTCGGCGGCAATCTCCCCAAGAGTACGCAACGGTTGGGGCTTATAGAAGTGGCGGGTGAAGCTGATCTCATATCCAGTCTTTGCGCTTTCGGGCAGGTACCAGGCGTCGGGAGCGTAGGGCAATACCTCGCGCTTCAGGAAGGACTCAACGCCGCCATCTTCGAGCAGCGGGACCTGTTCAGTGTCACGGAGGTCCGGATCGGATTCGTACTCGACGACACAATGCTGCCCACCGATGGTTGCATCGAAGAGGCCTCGAAGAGGATCAGCTTGCACGTTCCTCTTGTGAATCATTCGGATAACCGGCGGTGCATCGTCTTCGCGTGCCACACTTTCCTTCAACTCCTTCACTTCCTTAGAGTTGTAGGCACGGGTCGGGTCGAGTCCCTTCAGGCGCAGAGGTCGCTCGACGGTCACCTTCAAGTAGCCAAAGGCTTCGTTCGGAAAGATCTTTGACTGCTCGGTTTCGTTGAACTCAAGGAACACCTGGCAGACACGTTGAATGTCATCGTCAGAGAGTTCGCAGTTCTTCTTGCCAAGGTTCTTACGGAGTGGCTTGAACCATTTCGTAGCGTCGATTAGCTGGACCTTCCCCTTACGGTGCTCGGGCTTGCGGTTTGTTAGGACCCAGACGTAGGTGGCAATACCCGTGTTGTAGAACATGTTGAGGGGGAGAGCAACTATGGCTTCCAACCAGTCATTCTCGATGATCCAACGGCGAATATTGCTCTCACCCTGGCCTGCATCTCCAGTGAACAATGACGAGCCGTTATGCACTTCAGCGATTCGACTGCCGAGCGGCGTATCGTGTTTCATCTTCGAAACCATGTTGGCAAGGAAGAGCAACTGTCCATCACTGGAACGCGTCACGAGTGAGTATTCGGGATCACCTGCGTGATCGATGAGGAAGCGGGGATCTTTGAGACCACCCTTCCCGCCCATGCGCTCAAGGTCGCTCTTCCAGTTTTTGCCGTACGGGGGATTCGACAGCATGAAATCAAACTCGCGCGACGGAAAGGCATCGTTCGAGAGCGTGGAATATTCAGGACCTCCAACAACGTTGTCGGCGGCTTCACCATCCCCCTTGAGGAGTAGATCCGCTTTACAGATTGCGTATGTCTCCGAGTTGATCTCCTGGCCATAGAGGTGAGTTGCCACCTCCTTGCCGCGTTCGGCAGCAAGTTCCTGCAGCGTTTCCTCCGCCACGGTGAGCATTCCGCCTGTTCCCAGCGCACCGTCATATAAGAGGTAGGTTCCCGACTCAATCTGATCGGCAATCGGTAAGAACATGAGGCGAGCCATGAGCCTCACCGCATCTCGTGGAGTCCAGTGTTCTCCAGCTTCCTCGTTATTTTCCTCGTTGAAACGCCGAACCAGTTCCTCGAAAACTGTTCCCATCCCGTGGTTGTCGAGGCCCGGATACTTCACGGTGCCGTCAGGGTTGACCACCGGATACGGACTCAAATTGATGCTGGGGTCGAGGAGCCTCTCGATGAGGCCCCCCAACGCATCTGCCTTCGACAGGCGTGGAATCTGGTTCCGAAATTCGAACTTCTCAAGGATGTCTTGGACGTTTGGCGAGAAGCCGTCGAGGTAGGCCTCGAAGTCTGCCTTGAGTTGTTGTTGGCTGGCGCGGGCCTTGAGATCGCGGAGAGTGAAGTGTGACGTGTTGTAGAAGTCAAGCTCGGCGGCTTGGCGCAATGCGGCGTCCTGGTTGGTGATGCCGGCCTTGTCCAGCGAGGCCTTCATTTCAATGACGTTTTGCTTCGTCGGTTCCAGCACGGCGTCTAGCCGACGCAAAACGGTCATCGGCAGGATGACATCCCGATATTTACCACGGACGTAAAGATCCCGGAGTACATCGTCCGCAATGCTCCAAATGAAGTTGGCAATCCAGTTCAGATTCCCATTGCTCGCTACGTTGATCTCTGCCATGGTTAAAAGTCCTGACGGGGAGGGATCTGAGTCGAGACGGCGACTTGCTCAAAATTCTTTCCTGGCGAGGTGATTGACATGGATTGATTGTACGACCCGAGTGCCGGGTCTGGCTTCTGCCCTATTCAATGGCCTTCACGGAAGGTCAAGCTGCACCTGCGCGACGGGATCTCGAGCACTTAATCAACCGCAGTGAGCTCGCGACGGATACATGCTGCAGTAAAGGAGCGGAAGGAGCGTTGCTCGATTTCTGTGGAGCTACAGATTCCGTAGCGGCGGTAACGGAGGAGCGTTTTTTCCATCGATGCCCGTCGAGCGTGTTTTCTGATTTGCACGGCAGCTGAAGACGCTTACGTGCTCGGGCTACAGTTCAACTTCAAAGTCCTGACTCAGCGGTTCTAAGACTTCGGCGCCTGACAGTGCGTACTCCGGGATTGTGTGTACGTCCTCGACCACCGTGAGGGCGCCCGCTCGCTGAGCGGCACCGAAGACACGACTACGCTGCGCCTCTTGATCGCGGCTCACAAGTATGTCGTCGAAGATCGTGCTCGGCACGTTAATCAACCAGCGGTCAAAGTAGGCGGCGGCGGCGGCAACTTCCGATACCCACTGTTTATAAAACTCGTGGGTCTCAGGTGGATCTCCGAAGTCGTTTACCCAGGCATCGCCACGCTCGATCGCTTTGTCAGCAAGCGTACGGGCACGCTGTTCAATTGCGCTAGCGCGATCGTCAAGTGCGATTAGAACGTCGGGGTCGGTGATTCCTCTTGGACGGGGGAAGAGGCCGGCCACCAGTTCGTTTGCCGGTGGACTGGGGTAGCCCACCTCAGTCACGTAGCGATCAATCCGATAATGCAGGACACTGGCCACGTCATCGGCATCACCAAACGAACGGCCTATCACCAGCATCGGCAGTTCGGTGTGGACGTCGAAACCTCGACTCTCCGCGTCTCGTAGCTGCGCGAGAAGTACTGCGTAGGTGGGGGAGTTCTTGGCGTTGACGAGCTCGCTTTCGCTGAGTCCCGAGTGACTGAGCACCTTATCCCAGCGTGAGCCTTCAGCCATGGAGACAATGGTGTCGTACTCAGCGACGAGTGCAGCAATGGACTGAGTCTGGGACTGACGGATCATGTCGGTGGCGGACACGTCGGCTCCCTCGTGACGTAGCACGCCGGCGAGTATTTCGAGAGCGGTTGGAATCTCGGTCAGCCCGTCATGACCGGTGTCGGGATCGGGGTCGTAGTGCGTGTCGACGTAGAGATGGTTAGCCTCCGAGCCTCGCGTCACAGCCACGTACAGCACCTCACGAGTGGTGGTCGGACTCACGAATGCGTGGGCGCTGTCCACGGTGCGACCCTGCGCGCGGTGAACGGTTGTGGCGTAAGCCAGTTCCACGTGTTCGGCGACGTAAGTGGCCGGGAGGTTGACCGAGCCCAGCCCATCGACTCGAGTGACGGTCATTGAACCACTGGGTTGCGTCGCCGAGACGGTCCACACGTCACCGTTCTTGACCCAGCCCGTTTCCGTCTTCAGTCGTCGATTGTTCTCGCGCGTCACTACGAGATCGTTCACGCCGGCGGTCATGGCCCCCGCGACGTCAACTCCTTCGTCGACGACCGCACCACTGGCAACGCGCTCGGCACGAGCTCGGGCGTTGAGTTCGTTCACGGTCGCGGAGTCGCTCGCGAGCATCAGTGAGTGCAGTCCTAGTTCATTGTCGGATCGCCACGCGTCGTAGAGGGCGTCGAGCATGACGTCGCGAGTTCCGTCCTCAATCCGCCCATGGGTCGCGTACGCGCCAAGGGCCGAACTTGTTCCGCTACGTATTCCGAGACTGGACTCCTTCTCCCACGTTTCCTTGAAGCGACGAACGTCCGCCAATGTGGGTGCGTCGTCACTACAGTCACGCACGAGGGTGCGAAACATTCCGCCGGAGTCGACGCTGGAGAGCTGCGCCCCGTCACCGACGAGAACAATTTTGGCCCGTACATCGAGTGCGGCGGACGTGAGTTCATCGAGCGCGAAGGTGGAGGCGAGACTGGCTTCGTCAACCACAACGAGTTGACCCGCTCGAAGAGTCCAACGAGCTAGGGTCTCCTCGCGACTCGTGATGCTCGCGAGTAGTCGGGGACTCGGTACGCGACCGGCTCGTTTGATGAGCTGCACCTTCTGCCGTAGCTCCGCGAGTTCGCGAGTTCGCTGGCCATGCTGGCGATGCTCGTAGAGCCACTTGGCGAGATTGTCGGTGTAGATGCCCATTTCGTCACCCAGGACTTCAGCCGCCGCAGCAGAGGGCGCGAGTCCGGTGACCGAACCGGCGCCGTGTTCGGCTTCCCACGCGGCACGCAACCCGGCCATGGCTGTTGACTTGCCGGTGCCCGCAGGCCCGACGAGAAGATCCAGGGCACGACCCGAGGTGGTGATCTGTTCGATGGCGAGAGCCTGATCGGGCGAGAGCATGAACGTCTTACCGGGTAGAAGCTGCTCGGTGACGTTTACCACCGTGGCGTGCGACACGACGACGGCGTCAGTGCGCTGGCCCGCGTCGAGCAGCCGCGCCTCGGCGTCGAGAAGTGTCGTGGTGGTGTAGATCCAGTGGCCGGTGGTTCGGAATTTCGACGTGCCGTCGGCGCGAAGCAGAAAGCGTGGCGTGTGATGCAGGTCGGATGTAGTGATGAGGAGTGCCTGGGAGACGGCCAGATCGGTGGCCCGATTCGCCGTGAGAATACGCTCCATCGGCTTAGTGAAACGAACGCCCTGCATCTGACGAAACACTTCGGCTTGGACGTTGGCGCGAGAGAACGTGGGTCGCTTGGCGCTCACAACGTCGAGGGCCGAGTTGGCGATATCGAGCAAGATCTCGTTCTCGAACTCAGCGCTTGTGAAGGCGGCCACCTCTCTGCCACCGAGTTCGTGCACCCACGCCATGGGCTCATCATCGAGGTACGGTGCGGCTCGAGTGGTCCACGCTTCGGTGAGATCTCCGAGGCCCAGGCCCTGCTTGGCCCGTCGAGTAGAGAGGGTGGCCGTCTGGCGGAGTTTGAGAACTTCCACGTCGGTGGGAGCGCGGTGGTGATCGACTTCGAACTGGGCGATGAGTCGATCCTTCGCACCCACGATGGCGGTCGTGCGCTGAGAGAACTCGTCCATGAGACGCGTCGACACGCCGGCCACTTCCCACTTCGGGGCGGTGCTCGAGCGGCGGGTGTGGGCCGCCCAGTCCCAGCCGAGTTCGCCGGTCAGCAGGTCGGACAGTACGCCCTGGTGCATCTCGGAAAGCATCACCGTTGACGCGAAGAGTCCTCGACTATCGAGGGTCCGCCAGGCGCCATCATCCTTGGCTTGCACCCGGTTGAGCACGACCACGTGGTCGTGCAGTTGGGGATCGCCGTCTCGAGAATCGAAGTGGGTGAAGCTCGCGGCGACGACGCCAACAATGTCCTCTTCGACGCAGCCTTGGCTGCCCGTTCGTGTGTGGAAGACCTCGCGCTCGGCGTAGGCGAGGACCTCTCCGATCGCTAACTGGTGGCACCGGTAGATCACTTCGCGGGTATCTCGGTCGGCCAAAGCCCAAGCGGTAGAGACACTCTTGGTGGGGCTGAACGTCAAGTCGAAACCACCCACGGCCTTCGTGCTCGGAACCCTTCCGAGCACCTCGCCGGTGATCGGATCGGCGCAGTCTTGGAGCATCCGTTGGAGGTTCTCCGCACTAACGGACTGCCCGACAGCAACACCAAGACCGTTGTTGAGACCGGCCAGTCCGGCTCCGAGAAAGACTCCCGGGGGAGTGCCAGTTTCGCTGTAGTAGCGAACCAGGTCCGACTTGTGGGTGCCTTCGGGACCATCGCCCACCGCGATTGATTTGAGCAGGTACTTGTAACCCGAGCCGATGCTGAGTCGTCGAATCGTCATCATGTCGGAGGCGCCTGCATGCAACGCAACTGTCGCATCAGATGCGATTCGACACGGTTGGTTGGCGGATGTGCACTATTGAAGGGGGGCTTTATTCCCTGGTGTTGGGTTCGTTTTCGCGTCGTAAGGCGGTGTAGTGGCCCCAGGTTCGAGACGACAGTGCGGCCCACCGTCCGGCTGACGTCGTGGAGATCCCCAGCACGTCGGCCAGGATCGGGTGTGGGACCTGCGCCGCCAGTTGGAACAAGGCGGCGTGCTTCGACGCTTGGGGTTTGATACCTCGCTCGACGAGTTGGCGACGGATGTTCTCGGTCGTGAGGTGTTTGCCGGGGGTGCCGCCGGGGAAGAGCCACTGGGTGTTGCGACTGGCGTAGGAGGCCTGACCGCGCTGGGCCATCTGTTCGCGAATCAACTCGTCGAGAGGTGGGGGCATTTCGACGGGCGTGCGCAGGAACGTGACCAGGACCCGGCCGTTGCTGACCTCGACCTGGCTGGTCTTCATGGCGCAGATCGTCGTCAGGGGCTGGGCGAACAGCAGCATGAACAGACCGCCAACGCGCACGTAGTGGCGGATTCTCGTGTCGTGGAGCAACAACTCAACGTGTCCCCAGCGCTTGGTGTCGGACATCGTGACCGACGGTGGTCCCTGAGGAGGGGTCGTCACGTTCAGCGCTGCATTGAGGCCGGTGTCGCGCGCCCAGTTGATGAATCGATAGATATCGTTCGCCGTGGTCCTCGCTCGGGCGCGGGTGAGGTAGTGCTCGAGGTTGGCTTGCGTGGCGCTCGTGATCGTGAGGTGATGTTCGTCGAGCCACGCCAGCAGCGCCGCAGCGCCCCGGATGTTCGTGCGCGCGGCCTGGATCGCTCCCTTGGTCAGTTCATCGCGAGCCGCCGTGGTGCGCAGGTATCGCAGCACGCGCCAGCGCGCGAAGCGTTCGATCACCATGGCGTGCTCGGGCGCCAACGTGGCGACGAAGTTGTCCACCCAGGGGGTCATCCGCTCGAGGCGTGCGTCGTAGGGGGCGAGAACGTCATCGGCGGCCAGCAGGTCGCGCAGGTAGTGGAAGCTCTTGTTCGCGGGCAGTCGATCGAAGGTCTCGTGATTGATCGCCACCTCACCGCGAGCCATCTGGCCGAGGAGACGTGGGCCGTCACCGGGCGGTCGGCGTAGCCAGTAGATCGCGCTCTGGGGACGATCCGCGTTGACGAGCGCGGCGAAGAGCGGGGCCAACTGCGCGTGAATCAGTCCCGTGCTCGGATCGGTGAGCAGGGTGGTGGCGCGTTCGCGCAGTGTGCACGGCCCGCAGCGTGCGCCGTAGGAGTTGTCTTCTCGCGCGCACGTGCGACAGCGAAACGTCGGGCGCTGCCCGGCGCAGCTCGCACACACCGCGGCCCCGTTCTCGTCGACGAAGGCGAGCACCCGAACGACCCCGCAACTCGGACAGTGCGTCGGGTTTCGTTCCAGTATTCGTCGACAGTTCTGGCAGAGCGGACGGCCCTGAACGACGATGGCGAGTGGCTTTTCGACGTCGCAGCGCGAGCAGGCGACGCGTTGTCTCACCCGTCCACGTTCGCCGAGCGCGCGAGACGGGGGTTGGTCATTGGGCGCCAATCACTGGGCACCTTTGGGTCGGCGGATTGTGGTGCGCGCCGGTCGCAGGTCGCCGATCTTCGCGCCGGCGTCGTTGGTGCCGGTCTTGGCCCGGCGCGTGGTCTCGACGACCGCAGTAATAAGGTCATTGGGCGTGCAGGCCAGGATGTCGCACAGCGCCACCAGCACCTCGGTGTTGAGCCGTTGGGGCGTATTGGTCACCAGGCGATAGACGTGTTCGCGCGACAGGTGGACGTCGCGACTGGCGAGCAGCGGCACGAGCTCGCTGGTCTGGAAGATCCCCCGGTCGGCCATCACTTGGCGCAGGTTCCATTGCACGCTCACGGTTCTCATAACTCCTCCTGTTCGGGCGCGTAGACGCGCTGTAGTGCGGCTTTGAGTGCTTGGTTCTTGAAGTCGTTCGAGACCGACGTGTAGAGCGCGGTCGTCGAGGCGAAGGCGTGGCCGACCTGGTCCTGGACGAACCGCTCGGGGTAGCCGAACTCGATGAGGTGGGTCACGTAGGAGTGGCGCAGGCAGTGCAGGCTCAGGTGCTCGTCGAGTCCGAGCTCCTCGCGGATCTGCACGAAGCGCTGGCCAATCTGGTGCGGCGTCACGCGCGTCAGCCGCTCGGTCACCCACAGCGCCGGGTGGTCCGCCGCGTCGAACAGCGGTCGAGCCTCCTCGATCCATTGGCGCAGACCCTCGACGACCCAGTCCATCTCGGGCACCGTCACCACCGTGCGCCGACGCGGCAGGCCACCGCGGATCGCCTTGCCGTAACGCACGTGCACTGACCCGTAGGTGCCCCAGTCACGAACGTGGGGATTCGCGCGCAGGTCGGCCACGTCCAGGCGCGCCAGTTCGTTGCGTCGTAGCCCGTAGGCGTAGGCGGTCTTGATCATCACGGCGTCGCGCAACGCCGCGAGCGAGCCCTTCTTGCCCGCGGTGGCGATCGAGTCGACGCGCTCGTCGAGGTAGTCGAAGAGCGTCTGGAGTTCTGCGTAGGTGAGGGGTCGACGTTGCGGCTGGCCCTCGTATTCGTTCAGGTGCGCGACCGTGTTCCACTCGTGGCAGATCTGGGTCGGCACCTGACCGAAGCGGTCGCGGCACTGCGTGGCCCACTCGTAGCGCGTGTCGGTGAGGTAGTCGCAGAACAGGCGCAGCGTCAGGTGGTAGCCGCGGATTGTGCCGATCGCGAGCCGGTCCTTGCCCGACGTCAGCGACGTCGTGAAATCTTCGACGTCGCCGGGCAGCCAGGCCCAGGGGTAGGTCTCGGCGAAGTCCGCGAAGCGTCGGACCAATCGATCACGATCGGTGATCGTCATGTCGCCGAGCATCCGCGACTTTTGCTGGCGGGACCACCCGGTCAGCATTGCTTCGAAGACCGCGAGCTCCTCGTCCAGGTGGAGAACACCATCCACCAGAACGAGCCGGGCGGAGCCCGGCGTATCGGTCACGGGCGTTCGAGACGTGTTGCATTAGAATTCACACTGTTGTGTTTAACACAACAGCCATTGCCATCGCTATACGTGGTCGTGAGACCCCAATGGACTCGGTTGGAATAATGATTCCGTTCAGGGCCGACCTGTTACTTCTAATGCGATAATGCCTCTTTTTTCCTCGAGTGCCAGACGTGTGAGACAACTTTCAGAAGAAGGTGAAGGGGCGACGAAAGGCCTGTGAAACGAGGGACAGGAGGTGCGAGGACGGAGATGTGTTGGACAAGGCAGATCGAAAGAGTGGGAGAAGTGTCAAGAGTGAGAGTTGGAGAAGAATGGATTCATAGGGAGTGGACAGGGTGTAATCGGGATCAATAGATCGCGTGGGGATTCACTTCAGGTCCGTGATGGGAGCCCAGACCGAACACCGCGCCCGAGGGGGTCCCGAGTTTTCCGAAGTCGGGCAGTGTTCTTTAATGTAAAAGAGAACTCGGTACGATGAGTTGTTCAGACGACCAACGTTTGGGCTCGGAAAGGATCAGTGGTGTCGCGTCGAATGCGCGTTCTCGCCTCGGTGATCCTGGTGCTGTTTGCCGTGGTCGCCGCCCAAGCGGCGTGGATCCAGTACTTCCACGCCCCCGCGCTGGACGCATCGCCCCTCAATCCGCGCAATAACGTCAGCAACACTAAGTACCAACGCGGTGAGATCCTTGCGTCCGACGGCACCGTCCTCGCTGAG
>JGI20206J14855_1000444_pt1 | contig 14424 bp, 11 predicted proteins | sample NGESurdeep092012_6_FD_14855 | JGI IMG/M metagenome (IMG submission 14855) | reverse complement strand
CGACGCGACGCCCGCCTCAGCGGCGGCGGCACTCGACGTGCCGGCGATGGGACTGGCCGATCGCTCGGTGCGGATCATGTACCCGAGGCCGTACGCGAGTGCCAAACTGCGCGACTGATCCTCGACCGCGGACGCGTCGTAGATCGTAAAGGGCTCGAGATCCTCGACCTGGTCGCCCGCGTGCATGTCGACGTGGAACTGCGCTGGACGAATTGCCGTNTCAAAGAGGGCGGCCNCCAGGCGTTCGGTGAAACTCCCGTTGGCGTCGCCGGGAAAACATCGATTCAAATTCAACCCGTCGTGGGGAACGAAGAAGGCGCTACGCGCTTCGAATGACGCGACGTTGGCCATCGGCACCACGCGAAGACTCCCGCGCAACGCCGACTCGTCGAGTGTGTCGAGGAACCTTCGTAGCCCCAACATCGACGTGTACTCGCAGCCGTGAACGCCCGCCATCAACGAGACCGTCGGACCTTGCGACGGATCACCGTATTCGTAAAAAGGAACATCCGAGCCGACGAGGCCAGTGGCCCCGCCGACTCGGATGGTTGATTTCTTCACTGTGTATTCAAGACGCCCTAGTCGAGACGACTATTTCGCGAGCTTCCAGAACTCGGGGGTGAAGTTGAGCAACGGGCTCTGGGTGACGCCCGTCAACTTGTTGCTGATCTCCGAGATCTGAAAGTCAGGGTCCGGCTGCCATACGACGGGAAGCTGCAGCGCGAGGTAGTTCTCGTACTTGTAGAGAACCGAGGTACCCGTGACGGTGTGCGTCGCGTTGATGTTGGCGTCGTTGATCGGGTTCGAGTAATTGCCCTCGTTGATGTTCGAGGCCGTCTCAAAGATCGACTCACCCGTCGGGTAGTAGTCCGGACCGTAGGACCAACCCTGGCCCCAGTTCTCCATCTGCCACGTGCACGTCGCACCCTTACAGGGCGTCGCGTTCGCGAGGATCGTGTTGAAAGGTGCCGTCGTCAACGTAATCTGAATACCGTCTTTGGCGAGGTTCGACTTCAGCTGCTGCATGAACTGCGTGACGTAGGTGAAGCCGTTGTTGTACTGGAGATTGAAGACGAGCTTCTCACCCTTCGTGATACCGACACCACAGTCGGTCGCGGCCGTTCCGGGCTTCGCGCACGTCGTGACGCCACCAGGCTTCACGTTCCAACCGTGGGACTTCAACAGCGCCGCCGACTTCTTAGGACTGTAGGGGTACGGGTTGGACGCTTCCTGGGGAGTCGACAAATTGCTCTTGGGCTCGATCGGCACGGGACCGTACGTCGGGTAGCCGTAACCGTAAAGGGCCTTCTTCACGTCAACGGGCTGGTTCACCATCTCCTGGAACGCCTGACGGAAGTAGAGCTGCCTGAAGATCGGTCCGACCGTCGGGTTGTTCATGTTCATCGGGAAGTAGTTGATGCCCCACCCGACCCACGGTGAACTCGTGTAGCCCTGACTCTTGATGACCGGGATCTGACTGGAGTCCTGTGGTGGTGTGTAACCGTAGTCAAGTGAGCCCGCGCGTAGTGCGTTGAACTCTGCCGCGTCAGTCGTGTACGGCAACAACGTCAACTGCGCGTACTTAGCCTTGACCTTGCCCGAGTACTTCGAGTTCGGTACGTAGACGGTGTAACCAGTGGTCTCGAAGGTCTTCAACTTGAAGGGACCGTCGACAACCTGCCACAGCGGGTTCGAGGCGTACGTCGCGAGTGACTTCGCCTGGGTGTCCAGGTACGTGAAGACAGCCTTCGCGCCGGCCGTCGTGGTCGTGTAGTTACCGACCTTGCCCGTCGTCGACTTCTTGTCCCACGCGTGTTGAGGCATTGGCGTGATCTGACTCAACTCGTTGTAGAGGAACCAGGTGTGCGAGTACGCCTTATCCAGGTGAAAGACCACCGTCGACGCGTTAGGCGCCGACATCGATAGAACGTTGTCGGGGAACTCACCGGGCACGAACACCGGCCAGATGCTGGTCTCCGCCTTCAAGATCTGCATGAAGAAGAGAACGTCCTCTGACGTGACGGGCTTGCCGTCAGCCCAGTTGTACTTGTTCATCGTGACGGTCACCGTCTTGCCACCATTGGTGAACACGGGGGTCTTCGCGAGTGAGAGCGATTCGTTGAACGACGGCTGGTTGCCATTGCCGAACCAGTACAAGGGACGAAACATCAGCGCCTGGAACTGGTAGAGGTTGACGTTGCTGTAGTATGTACCGCTCATCACCGGAAAGATGTAGTTCGGGATGACGGCTGGGGGCAACGCGAAAGTAACATCACCCGACGTCGATGCCGCCGTCGCGCTCGTTGACAGTCCAGCCCCGATGCTGATCAGACTTGCGCAAGTGACTAAGCACGCGGCGAGCGTGCCCACTCTCTTCGTGAACAACTTCTTCATTCGTTACTCCCCTTTGTACGTGGTCCATCGACCCCGTATTGTGCTTTTCGTCAGGCTAACCTCGCGACGTGGTCGCTCGCAACCACGCCCCACCCAGTTTCTTTAGGTTTCACTCTCCCGAAACAAGCGTGTTCACTCCTGCGCAACGACGCACCTCATTCTTAGGACTCAAGATTGTCCGAGGTCTCCCTCGTTGAGGGCATTCCGACGGCCACGCGTTCGAGGGGGAAATGGCACGCCGCAACGTGATTGGCTCCAAAGGTCCGAAGCAACGGCTCTTCCTCGGCGCACAGGTCTTGCGCTCGGTCGCATCGAGTACGAAAACGACAGCCCGAAGGTGGGTTGAGCGCGCTCGGCAGCTCGCCGCGCACGACGTGGCCACCCTTCGTTCGCTCGACTTCGGGTGACGGGATGGGGATGGCCTCGATGAGGCGCGCCGTGTACGGGTGAGCGGGGTGTTCGTAGATAGCCTCGCTCGGTCCGATCTCGACCATCTTTCCGAGGTACATCACGCCAATCGTGTCCGCCANGTACTTCACGACCGCTAGGTCGTGCGAGATGACGATGTAGGTGAGATCATGCGTCGACTGCAGTCGACGCATGAGGTTCAAGACNTGNGAACGAATCGACACGTCGAGTGCGCTCACGGGCTCGTCGGCGACGACAAGCTTGGGATTCAGGGCGAGCGCGCGCGCGAGGCCAATTCGTTGACGTTGACCACCGGAGAACTCGTGCGCGTAGCGATCGACCGCGTCAGGAGCGAGTCCTACGTCGGCGAGGAGTCCTTGGATGATCTCGTTCTGTTCTTGGCGACTACCGATGCCCTGAATGGCGAGCGGCTCGCGCAAGATCGCGCCTACGCGCATGCGGGGGTCGAGCGAGGCGTAGGGGTCTTGGAACATGAGCTGGAAGTTGCGGCGCTCTGCCCGCAATTTCCTCCGGTCGTATTTGGTGATGTCGTCGCCGTTGAACTCGATCGAGCCCGAATCCGACGCCTCGAGCGCCGTGACGAGACGACCAACCGTGGTCTTGCCACAGCCCGACTCGCCCACCAGGCCAAACGTCTCACCTTGACGAACACTGAACGAGACATCCGACACCGCGTGAACGCGGTGTTTCGAACCTCGAGAGAGGAACGCTCCCCCGACCGGGAACTCCTTCACCAGGTTCTTCACTTCCAAGATCACGCGCGCTCGGCTCTCTTCGGTGCGCCCCGCCGTGCGTCGCGACGACGACATGTCGAGCGGGCCGTCGATGGGATGCCAGCACGCGAAAGTGTGCGCNNCACTCGGTCCGGTGAGGGGCGGCTCGTCCGTGCGGCACTGGTCGGTGGCGCGCTCGCATCGAGCGGCGAATCGGCAGCCAATGGGTGGGTTCGTCAGGTCTGGCGGCAAGCCCGGAATGCTGTAGAGGCGCTGTTGGTTGTCCTGTTCGAGACGGGGAATCGAAGCCAAGAGCGCTTGGGAGTAGGGGTGGCGCATCTCGTCGAAGAGTGCTTCAGTCGAACACGACTCGACGGCCTTGCCGGCGTACATGACCATGACCCGGTCGGTACGCCCCGCGATGACGCCCATGTCGTGAGTGATCAAGAGAACGGCCATGCCGAGCTTGTCTTTTAGGTCGCTCAAGAGCTCGAGGATCTGGGCCTGGATCGTCACGTCCAACGCGGTCGTGGGCTCGTCGGCGATCAATAACTTGGGATCACACGCGAGCGCCATGGCGATCATCACGCGCTGACGCATACCGCCGGAGAGTTGGTGGGGGTAGTCCCCCAAGCGTTCCTTGGGTCGGGGCAGTCCGACGAGACCGAGGACTTCCACCGCACGGTCGAGCGCCTCTCGATGGTTGGCGCCGCGATGGATTCGCACCGGCTCGGCGACCTGGTCACCGATGGTCTTCGTGGGGTTCAACGACGTCATTGGGTCTTGGAAGATCATGGCGATGTCGTTGCCACGGATCTCGTGCATCTCGTTGTAGTTGAGCGGGGCGAGGTCGCGGCCCATGAACTCGACGCTCCCACCGACGATGTGTCCGCCGGGTGGCAATAGTTGCATGATCGACAGACCCGTCATCGACTTGCCACAGCCGGACTCGCCCACGATGCCGAGGGTCTCACCCGCGTCGATGTGCAGCGTGACGCCGTCGACGGGCGTGACCGACTTGTGTCTCATGTCAATACGGACCGCGAGGTCCTTGATATCTAGTATGCGACTCACGGGCTCTCCTCTTTACTTGAGTCCCTTAGGTACCACGTGCCTGCATTCGATCTGCGTCAAACGTCACGAACGCGTAGGCACAGTGTACGTGTCTCGTGAGTGTCGAATTAGCGAACGTGGTCCACGCGAAGATAGTGTTCGTGAGGAAGACTTAGCGTCTGGCGAGCCCGAGGGTAGCGTCCGTAAGACTCAACGAAGAGTGGTCGTGAAGACGGCCGAAGGGTGTCCAAAATGCGCATTTTTGATTCGAACTGGCTGCAAATCGAGGAGTATTTGCGCCACGATGACCGCATCGTTCTGCCGATCGGATCAACCGAGCAACACGGCTATCTCTCGCTCGGCACCGACGCACTTTGCGCCGAACGGGTCTCCGTCGAGGCCGCCGAACCCCTTGGCGTACCGGTGTTGCCGGTGCTTCCCTTCGGTATGGCTCCCTACTTCACCTCGTACCCGGGATCGATGAGCCTTCGACTCAGCACGTACATCGAAGTGATGCGCGACCTCTTGAACACTCTCGAGCACCAGGGCTTTCGCCGCATCGCCGTTATCAACGGACACGGTGGCAACGCGCCGGTGGCGGGACTCATTCGAGAGTGGCTGTGCCTTCCGCGCGACGAAGAGATGCAGGTCCTCTTTCACAGTTGGTACAACGGACCCGAGACCGTCATCGCGGCGAATACTTTTCACCCCGACCAGATGCACGGCGCCTGGGTTGAGAACTTCCCTTGGACGAGAATCGCCGGGGCCGACGCGCCGGCGCCAAAAGCCGTCGTTCCACGCGAGCTGTTGATGAACCTCGGTCCTGACGCGATCCGAGAACTCGCGCCCGACGGCGCGATGGGTGGTCCCTACGAAGCCCCGGATGACGTGATGGACAAAGTGTGGGCCGCTGGGGTCCAAGAAGTACGAACGATTATCGAATCAGGATGGGTACGAAACTAATGAGCAACGAAAATCAGCCACTCGCGGGCAAGGTGGCCCTCGTCACCGGCACCACGCAAGGAATTGGTCGCGGCATCGCCGAGGCACTGACGCGCGAAGGCGCGACGGTCCACGGGATTGACAAGGACACGGTGGACGTCACTGACTCCAAAGCCGTGAACGCCTTCGTCGCGAGCATCGGCGGCGCTGACATCTTGGTCAACAGCGCTGGTGGCGTACGTGGCCAGATCGGTAAGCCCATCGAAGAGGTCACCGACGAACAGTGGCGCGACGTCGTCGAGTCCAATCTCACCGGCGCCTTCATCTGCGTTCGCGCGGTCGTACCGTCGATGAAAGAGCGCGGTTGGGGCCGCATCGTGACGATCTCGTCCGGGGCTGGACGCAGCGTCAGTCTCACCGGCATCCAGGCCTACGCCAGCGCGAAGGCCGCCCAGATCGGTTTCACGCGTCAAATGGCGCACGAACTTGGTCGCTTCGGCATCACCGTCAACTGCGTCGCTCCCGGCTTCGTGCTCTCGAATCCGACCTCCATTGCCCAGTGGGAGAGCTACGGCGAAGAAGGTCAGCAGAAGTTGCTCGACGCCATTCCTACGCGGCGCCTCGGCACCGCCGAGGACATCGCGAACGGCGTTCGGTTCTTCGTGAGTCCCGACTCCTCGTGGATCAGTGGACAGACGCTCTCGGTGGACGGCGGCCATGCTCTCTACTAAGCACGACACCCAGGCGTACCTCGAGGAGCTCGCGGAGTACGTCGCCATCCCGAGCATCTCGCGCGACGCGTCACTCGAGACAATGACTGAGGCGGCCAACTGGCTCGTTCGTCAACTGGACTTCGCGGGCGCCTACGTAGACGCGACCAAGGGCCACCCCGTCGTTCGCGGCGAGTGGCTCGGTGATCCTTCCGCGCCCACGATCCTCGTCTACGGTCACTACGACGTCCAGCCCACCGGCGACCTCGCTGAATGGATCACGCCTCCGTTCGAGCTGACCGTTGACGGCGACGTCATGCGTGGTCGCGGCTGCACCGACGACAAGGGTCCGGTCTTCATCGTGTTGAAGGTCGCCCAGGCGTTCATGAACCAAGAGGGCGGACTGCCCTTAAACATCAAATTCCTCTTCGAAGGTGAAGAAGAGATCGGCAGTACCCACCTCGAGGAGTACGTACGCGAGCACGCAAAAGAGTTGTCCTGTGACCTCGTGATTTCGGCCGACGGCGCGATGTGGCGCCCGAGCGAGCCGTCGCTGTCGTTGATGTCGAAGGGACTCGTCACGTTGAGCGTCGAAGTCCACGGCGCGAACGACGATCTGCACTCCGGACGCTTCGGTGGCACGGTCGCCAACCCCTTGCACGGTCTCGCGCAGATCGTCGCGAGCTTGCACACGCCCGAGGGCACCATCGCCGTCGAGGGCTTCTACGACGGGATCGCCACGCTCAGTGACGAACGCCGACGCGAACTCGCCGCCGTGGTGTTCGACGACGACCAGTGGCGCGATCAACTCGGTGTCCCCGAACTGTTCGGCGAGCCCGGATTCTCCACCATCGAACGTCTCTGGGAACGCCCGACGCTTGAAGTCAACGGGATGGAAGGCGGCGGTAAGTACACCGTGATCCCCCACGTCGCCGCCGCGCACATCTCGTGTCGTCTCGTCCCGGGTCAAGACCCCGCGCGCGTACTCGCCGCGGTCGTCGCTCACCTCGAAGGACAGAAGCTGCCGGGATTGACGATCAAAGTGCTACCCGACGAAGCGGTCGTGCCGGCCTACACGATCAGTGCGGATCACCCTGCGATCCGGGCGGCGACCGAAGCGTTGGCCGGAACGTACCCCGGCGAGAAGGTGCTGCTCGCCTGCATCGCCGGCACGCTCCCCGCGACCGCCCTCTTCGAATCCGCGCTCGGCGCCAAGACGTTGTTCTTCTCGTTCTCCACGTCCGACGAGAAGTTGCACGCGCCCAATGAGTTCATGCGCATTCGACGCCTGGGCGAAGGCATGCAGGCGTGGGAACAGCTGTGGCGCCTCTTGGCCGATGGACCTCATCGTCTCGAGAAGGTCAGCTTCTTCAATGACTGAGTCGAGTCACGCTGCCCTCGAGCAGTTGAACCAAGAGTTCTTCGAAGTGCAGAACACGGTCGATCCGCTGTCGGCGACGCTCCTCGGCATCACGGGCTACGACGCGCTCCTTCCCGATCCCAGTCGCGAAGGGTACGCGCGCGCAGCCGCGCGTTTCCGGTCTCTCGAGGATCGCCTCGCGGAACTCGACGTCAACGCGATGTCCGACGCCGACCAAGTCAACGCCGCGGTCCTCGCGCGCCTGTCGTGGGGTGCTCGCACCGACCTCGAGGAAGGGATATGGGAAGCTGACGCGGCTGCGGAAGGGTACGCGTCACCGCACGCCATGGTCTTCATGTGCGTGCCCGCCGCGCGTGCCAACGACGAGGCTTCAGCGCGGGACTACCTCACGCGCCTCGAGGGACTCGGGGACTACTTCGACGCCCTCACCGAGCGTTACGCGCAGGCACACAAGGACGGACGCCACTCCACCGCCGTGGGCATCAACCGGGCGCTCGATCAACTGCGAGGACATCTCGAACTGAGTATCGACGTCGACACGCTCGCCAATCCCCTTGTCGCCGACGGCGTGGACGCCGACGCATTTCTCAAAAGGTCGCGCGCGCTCGTCACCCACGTCGTTCGCCCGGCCATTGAACGACTGTGTCAATACCTCGCCAACGTCATGTTGCCCGCCGCGCGTGACGACGACCACGTGGGGATCCGCTGGGTCGAGGGTGGTGAGTCCTCGTACCGTAAGGCGGTTCGACGTCACACGACGACCGATCTGAGCCCCGACGAGATCCACGCCATTGGTCTCGAGCGCCTCGAAAGTCTCCAGGCCCGATGGTCGGAGTTGGGACAACGTGTTCTCGGTGAATCCGACGTGCCCACGATCTTGAACCGCCTCCGTGAGGATGAGTCGCTGCGTTTCACGGCGTCGGAAGAGATCGTGAAGGTCGTCACCGACGCGCTTGCACGCGCCGAAGCGGCGCGCGATGATTGGTTCTCCCACTACGACATCGCCGACTGCGTGATCGAAGAGATCCACCCCATCGAAGCGAAGAGCGCCGCACTCGCCCACTACCGCCCACCGGCCCAAGACGGCAGTCGCCCCGGCGCCCACTGCGTCTTGACGACGAACCCCGAGACGCGCTTCACGTACGAGTACGAGGCCCTGGCGTTTCACGAGAGCACGCCCGGTCACCATCTGCAGATCGCGCTCGCCCAGACCTTGGACACGTTGCCGACGTACCGCCGGTTCCTCGACGCGCAAGTCTGCGGGTTCGTCGAAGGTTGGGGACTCTACAGCGAGGGACTCGCGGACGAGATGGGACTGTACAGTTCCGATCTCGCGCGTCTCGGCATGCTCTCGTTCGACGCGCTACGCGCCTGTCGCCTGGTCGTCGACACCGGGATGCACCACTTGGGATGGTCGCGTCAACGCGCGGTCGACTTCATGTGGAACAACACCGCGACGACCGCGTCGAACGTCGCCAACGAGATCGACCGCTACGTCGGTTGGCCCGGTCAGGCGCTCGCGTACATGATCGGGCGGCGCGAGATCGAACGCCTTCGCGGCGTCGCGACCCACGAGCTCGGCGACAACTTCGACATTCGTTCCTTTCACGCGGCGGTCCTCGAGAACGGGGCCGTGCCCCTGGACGTTCTCGAATCCGTGGTCACCAAGTGGATCGACCAACGACGGACAACACCGCCTCACGCAACACCAAACAAAAACTAAGGAGAATCAGTGCGCGTTACCATCAACGACAATGAACTGAACGTCGAAGTCCTCGGCGACAAGGGACTACCGGTCCTCATCGCGCATCACGGTGGCGGCGGTATCGGTTCACTGGGCGAGCCCAAGGCCACCTTCGGCCCACTTTCCGACATCTTCCAAGTCGTCGTCTTTGACGCGCGGGGCTGCGGCCTCAGTGAGGGCAAGCCCCCCTTCTCCCACGCGCAGTGGGCGGCGGACGTGGACGGCCTGCGCGAGTGGATGGGCGTCGACCAGATCGTCGTCACCGGTGGTTCGTACGGCGGCTTCATCGCCATGGAGTACGCGATCGCGTACCCCGAGCACACGCGCGCGATGATCCTTCGCGACACGTCGCCCGACAACTCGAACCTCGCGCGGGCCTTCGAGAACGCGCGTGAACAGACGCGCGTCGAGATCAACTGGGACAACTTCAACCGCTACTGGGGCGGACGCATCACGGACGACCAAGACCTCAAAGAGCGCTGGGCCGAGATCATTCCCATGTACGACTTCGACTACGACCCCGTCAAGTCCAACGCCGCCGTCGAGGCGGGTATCTACCGTCACGAGGCGCACAACTGGTGCTTCCTCTACAACATGCCCAACTACGATCTTCGCCCTCAGTTGCCGAGCGTCACCTGTCCGACGCTCGTGACCGTCGGACGGACGGACTGGGTCACACCCGTCTCCTACGCCGAGACGATCGCAGAGCTCGTACCCAACTCCACGCTGGTGGTCTTCGAGAAGTCGGGTCACTCCCCTCAGATCGAGGAGTTCGACCTCTTCCAAGAGGTCATGCGCGACTTTCTCGCGACCCTCGACTAGTTACGAATCATTCGGAGAGGCCCCGACAGAGCAACACCACGGTGATGAACACGCGGTAGAGCTCCAAGGGATCCTCTTCGGTGATCTCGGCGTACAGGTCGCCGGTTCGAACGACACCGTGCACGCGCGCCGCCAAGTCGGCGTAGTCACTGGTGCGAAACGTGATGCCCATAGTCACCGGCAAGGACAGCGACGGTGGCGTCGCCGTGGCAATCGACGCCGTCGCGAGCGCCGCCCGGTCGAAGATCAACCGGCACGCCTCGTCGGGGTGCAGTGAGTTCGCCGCGAAGCGCGTCACCGACTCTTTGACGACCGCGCTGTACGCGCCGGGGGCGAAGGGCGCGATCTCGTCGGCCGTGACCTGGTCGCCAGTGATCAACACCAACGGCACGCCGTAGGCCTGGGCGACCAAGGTGTTGATGCCCGCCTCGCCCGCCACGACGCCGTTGAGCGTGACTTCGGCGAACGCCGTTGGAAAGTACGTGTGCGAAAGGTTCGACGATTTACTGCCCATCGAACCGTGGTACGAGATGAAAAAGACCGCGTCGAACGTGGCGTCGAGGCCCTGCATCATGTACATCGGCTTGAAGCGACCCGAGAGGTAACGCGCCGAGCCCGCGAGCGCGTCGGGACGCAGGTTCGCCATCTTCGAGTGAGCGTCGTTCACGAGGAACTCGGTGGCGCCCGCCGTCATCGCTCCCTCGATCGCGGCGTTGATCTCGCGCGTCAAGAGTCCGGTGTAGTACTCGTACAAGGGACCGTCCGCCATGACGTGGTCCCAATCGACGACGCCCGCCGTTCCTTCCATGTCCGACGAGATATAGATCTTCACAGCACCACTCTCTCAAAGACTTCGACCGCGCTGCTCGACGAGGTCATGACGTTGTAGGTGGCGCCCGATTGGCTCGCCGCCGCGCCGTGACGGCCGTCGGGCGTGAGACAGAGAGTGCGCAGCTCTGCCTTGAAGTCATCGCGCAGCGTGCTCGCCTCGGCAAGCATCGATCGACACGCGTCCGACGGGTCTTCGCCGCGGGCGAGTCCGTCGACGACCATCCGTGCGCCGGTAACCCGCATGCTCATCTCGCCGCGACCGGTGCACGCAGCACCGCCGAAGCGAAGGTCGCAGTAGTTCCCCGTGCCCGGGAGGGCGGAGTCGCCCACGCGACCGGGGTACTTCCAGGGGTACCCACTCGTCGAGACCCCCACCACCAACTCACCACTCTCGTCAAGAGCGAGGACGTTGATGGTCCCCCACGTCCCTCGTGGGGACGAAAGCGATTGACCAGTTCGATGGCCGCGAGGCGGTAGACGTCGTCGCCAGGCGCGGCCAGCGTCTTCTCGCCCTCGACGGCTTCGCTCGAGGGTCGAAGCGCGTCACGAAACAGCTGCCAGGCCTCGTCCGTGAGAAGAGTCGCCGGTTCGAAGCCCTGCTCCTGGGCGAAGAGTTCGGCGCCTTCGCCGACCAAGAGACAGTGCTGGGGCAACTTCTCGAGGACGGCTCGAGCGATGAGATCGGATGAGGGAAGTTGCGCACCGCGCCCACCGCGCCAAAGGCGCGCGTCGAGCCCACCATGATCGACGCGTCGAGTTCGACCTCGCCCCGGGCGTTCGGCAGTCCTCCGGTGCCCACGTAGTGATCCGCGAGGTTGTCCTCGCAGAGTCGAAGGGCCGCCTCTACGGCGTCGAGTGCGCTCGCGCCTTGTCGCAACAGCTCCATGGCGGCCGGAAGACCCGCCTCCGAGCGTTCACTACCGATGATGATAGGTCCAGACGTCACTGCAGGTCTCCTTTGGTTATTCGCTGAGCAGCCATTGTTAGCTACGGCGGCGTCGCTACTTGATGACGGGCTCGCGACGTGGGACGTCGAGCAGTCCCTCGATAACGCGCGCGTTGGCGAGCAGGATCATGTCGGTGCCGCGCCGGGACGACAGCTGGAGTCCGATCGGGAGTCCTTCGTCGTTGAAGCCACACGGCAACACGATCGCGGGGTCGCCGGTCAGGTTGAAGGGCCCCGTGAAGTAGCCCTCGATCGCGCCGTCGGGCGTATCGATGGGCGGCGTCGTCGTGGGCGCGACGTAAGGCGCCGAGGGCGTCAACAGCACGTCAACGTCGTCGTAGAGCGCGTCCGCCGCGGGCAGAAGCTTCGCGCGCATGGCCAACGCGTCGTCGTAGGCGGCGCGAGTGACTTCCGACGCCGCGAGAAAGAGTCGCAACGTCTCAGGGCCGAAGTGACCCGGGTCGCGCTCCACCTGTTCACCGTGCACCTGCCACGCTTCGTACAGGATGATGTCGTCGATCAAGGGACGAAGGGCGTCGAGCGCAAAGCTGCTCACTTCGACGACGTCGACATCCTCGCGTAAACGCTTAACCGCTTCCGCCAACGCCTCGCGAATCTCAGGCGTGCTGATCTCGTCGTCCAACCACTCCGTGACGACCCCGACGCGAAGGCGCGCTGAAGACGTTGGCACCACCGCCTGGCCCGTGATCGCCGCGAAGACTTTCTCCGTCACCGCGACGTCGCGCGCCAACAGCCCCACGTGGTCGAGCGACGGCGAGAGTGGCTGAACACCGGTGAGGTCGATCGTCCCAAAAGTTGGCTTGAATCCCACGACGTTGCAGTAGTGCGCTGGAATACGAATCGAGCCACCGGTGTCGGTGCCGATCGCGACGTCACACGCGCCCACACCGACGAGCGCCGCCGAGCCACCGCTCGAACCGCCGGCGGTACGCAGTGGGTCGAAGGGATTCATCGCTTCGGCGACGTCCGGGTGCAGCGCGCCCGCGGCGTACTCCAGCAGGGTCGTAGTCGCGAAGACGTCCGCGCCCGCGGCGCGCAGCGCGGCGATGACCGGCGCGTCACTGACGGCTGGCGGTCCCACCATGTCGTGGGGATTTCCGTTACCACGGGTCACGCCCTTCACGTCCATCAAGTCCTTCACCGCGATCGCCACGCCGTGCAGCGGACCGTCGGGGCTACGAAGCGGAGCCGGAAGGATCTGAACGACCGCGTTCAGTGGGCGCCCGAGTCGATTCGTGCGCTCGTAAGTCGAGAGCAGGTCGAGGTTCGCTACCTCACACGTGCGCTGGCCGTCCTCGATGGCGTGGATCAGTTCCCCGATGTACGTCGTGAGCGGCCCCTTCAAGTCGCGGACCAAGTCGTCGACTTCGGTCTTTCGCTTGCGGACCATCAAGTCGCGATAGATCCCACTGTGCGACTTGGCGCTCGCTCGGTTGAACGTCACCAATCGGTCGAGCGAGCCTTCCAGATCGTCGGGTTCGAAGCCGTCGAAGCCCATCGGCGTCACCGGTGACTGCGCCAGTACTTCTCGGGCGACGGCCATCATCAACGTCCGGTACCTCGGGTCCTCGAGCGAGTCCGCGATCGAGAGGTCCGACGTCGCGCCGCCGTAGAGCATCGCGCCGTACGCCTCTTTACCCCAGAGGTAGCCCATGATGTTGTCCGTCGCCACCGCGTACGGCAACGCGTCCGCGAGCTCTTGGACCCTTGGGGTGATGACCGATTGGAACGGCTCACCCACGCGGAACGTGCCGACGTTGCCCTGCATGACGCGGCCCGGGCCCATGACGTCCGCGCCGAAGTTGACGAAGCTCACGATGAGATTGTCGCGACCGACGGCCTCCGCGAGGATGTCCGCGGTAAAGCCATTTTGAAAGCTCACGGCGTAGCCGCCGGGAGCGACGCGACCCCGAAGGAGCGCTGCCGCGGATTCGGTGTGGTGGCTCTTCACGGCGATGGCGATGTGNTCGATCTGCGCGGGGAGTTGATCGGGAGTAATAGCGGGCACGCGNACAGTGAAATTCTCCACGGGGCCTTCGATGATGATGCCGTCACGATTGATCGCGGCCACGTACTCGACGTCGGTGTCGCACAACACGATGTCGTGACCAGCTCGAGCCATGTGCGCACCAATAGTACCGCCAATGGCACCAGCGCCGATGATCGTCAACTGCATTCCTGCCACCATCCTCATGGGAAAATTGAACAGAGAAGGGGTCTGCTCCGTTAACAATTGTAGTCGTCACGAAACGACGTCTCGATCGGCGGCGCACGTCGATCGTTGCTGAATCGCCCGACGATTGCCAAACGTGACGAAGTTCATCACGTCACGTTCGCGCACTCGAAAGGGAGATGGTGTCGCGGGCGCGACGACGACGTCGTCTCTTCATCATCAGCGTCACACGTTGCTTACCTGAAAGTCAAGCTAGATGTGATTG
>JGI20206J14855_1000442_pt1 | contig 14439 bp, 10 predicted proteins | sample NGESurdeep092012_6_FD_14855 | JGI IMG/M metagenome (IMG submission 14855) | reverse complement strand
TGGTCCATTATTTATTTCTTCATTTCTTACCATACACTTTCATAATATCCGGAACTTCATCACGGGTAATTATTAAATCGTTATTATATAAATGTTTTAGATAAACCGTATCAACATTACGTATGTAGTTCGTATGCCATTCCATCCACCACGACCACATTACGCCATCTTTAAAACATTTATCAGGATCAGTAGGCACGCCACATTCATGATAAGCAATAGGAACGCGGTTGCCTGTAATGGCTTTCACGGCTTTATACATTTCCGGCATCGAACTATCCCCTTTGCCGTAGGTGTCTGCGCCGGCAATGTCAACATATTGATTACCCGGATACCAGGCACTATCCGGCTCGCCCGTAAAACACAGCACCCAAATTAAATTATTTAATTTTCTATCTTTTACAAAATAATCATACATGGTTATCCACAGATGTTTAAAGTTGTCAGGCCCTTGTTTACCCCACCAGAACCAGTTGCCATTCAACTCATGAAATGGACGCCATAAAACAGGCACGTTTGCTTTTTGCAATCTTTCCAAAAGATCTGCCTTTGTTTTTAATTCCGTCCGGAATGAATCATATTCTACGGTTCCTTTTTGAAAACATTTGGTGATATCAATTTCTTTTTTACTGTTAGGATAACCTTCGCCAATGCCCGGTGCGCCCCAGTGCCACATGATGGTGGGGATGCCGCCATCTTTCCACCATTGGATGGCTCCCTTTACTACTGAATCGTTTAGGGATGATTGAATAAAATCGAAGCCTTTAATCGTCGGATACTTACCCGTTATTTTATAGATGTAATTGATTTCATCAAACCCCCAGCCGGAGAACATTTGCCCCGATAATGTTTTTTTACCAAACATACCATTGATATAGGCATACAATGCTTTGGCTTCCTTTGTGGCATGTGCATCGGATAGCCGATGCTGCTGTTGTGCCAATATGGTAAAGGGTAATCCTGACAGTAGGTAAACTATCAATAATTGATAAATAATTTTCTTTTTCATCGGGGCATATTAATTATTATTGAAACTTTCATTTGCTAACATAATAATTTCCACCGACATTATGCCAATGACAAAATAAAATATTCTTAGTTGACACTATGGATAGCACCCTTTAATTATTTAACGCTCCATTGAAAGCGGTTTTTTAAAGCATTTACTTTTACATTTGGATAGAATGAAACCTGCATTAGTATTCGGTTTTGGTAGGTGGCAACTCTCCTACGCCGGAAAAATAATAATTTTCCTGGTCCGCTTTACTATTAAAAAAGGATAAATGGTAAATTGTTTGCAATCTTATTTTTATACCTTAGTACCGTCCAAAATATTTACTTTCATGATACGAAAACTTTGTCTCCCTGTTATCTTACTGTCAATAACAGTTTCAGTTTATGCACAACCATCAAAGGATTCATTGACAACAAGCGATTATGCTCATGCAGAGCAATTTCTTTTTTATAACGTAGCCCCATATCTAGATCATGAAAGCATAAGGCCCAACTGGACCTCTGATGATCATTTTTGGTTTCGTGATTTGACCGCGACAGGCAGTGACTTTATTTTAATTGATCCGGTAAACGGTTCACGCAAACCCGCGTTCGACCAGGAAAAACTAGCTGCTTCCCTTTCAAAAGCGACTGGTAATAATTATACTGCTGACATGTTGCCGTTTCAATATTTTAAATATACAGATGATAATAAGGCTATTCTTTTTCGTGCTGATGATAAAGTATGGCAATGTGACCTGCAACGCTACCAATGTATGCAAAGTGATCAGAAATTCTCCTCTCCTATGATGAGCCGTTATAGCAGAAATTTCAGTGATGAAGTTATTTCTCCAGATGGCAAGCTGGCTGCCCATATCAAAGACTGGAATTTGTGGGTGCGCGATGTAGCGTCCGGGAAAGAGACGCAACTCACTACTGATGGTACAGAGAATTTTGGATATGCTACAGATAATGCAAGTTGGCGACATAGCGATCAACCTATTTTACTTTGGTCGCCTGATTCCAAAAAGATAGCTACATTTAAACAAGATCAGCGTAATGTGACCGATATGTATTCGGTAACTACCAATGTGGGCGCACCCCATTTGGATAAATGGAAATATGAATTTCCAGGTGATACTGCACAAATGAAAATATATCGTGTAGTCATCAATGTAAATGATCCGAAAGTTATTTTCCTAAAGATCCCTCCTGATCCCCGCCGCTCTACAGATATGGATGATATTGCCGCTGATGGTAAAATGGTGGATGTAGAATGGAGTCCCGACGGGAGTAAGCTGGCTTTTGTTTCTACCTCCCGTTTTCATAAAACAGAAAATGTGCGTATTGCAGATGCAGTGACAGGTGATGTGAGTGAAATTTTTGAAGAAGATGTACCTTCTCAATTTGAATCAGGATTCGGTGGAGTAAACTGGCGTTATCTTCCTGCATCAAATGAATTTATATGGTTTTCTCAACGTGATAATTGGGGTCACCTTTATTTATATGATGCAGTTAACGGCAAATTGAAGAATATAATTACCGACGGTAAATATGATGTTTCTAAAATATTAAAAGTTGACGATAAAGGCCGTATTATTTATTTTATGGCGGCTGATTTAGAAGCAGAAAATCCATATTATATGCAGCTATGCAAAATAAATTTTGATGGCAAAGGATTTTCTATTCTTACTCCGGAAACCGGTAATCATGAGGTTACTTATTCACCCTCAGGAAAATATTTCATAGACAGCTATTCAAAACCAGATGTGGCACCTGTAACTGTATTACGAAAATCAGATGGCAGGATGGTAATGACGTTAGCGAAAACAGACCTTTCCAGGCTTAAGGCGATAGGGTGGAAACCACCGGTTCCATTCAAAGTAAAAGCCGCAGACGGAGAAAATGAAATCTATGGATTAATTTATACTCCCACCCACCTTGATCCGCAAAAAAAATATCCCGTTATTGATTATATCTATCCCGGGCCACAGGGTGGAAGTATAGGAAACTGGTCATTTATTGCTTCAAGAGGCGACAATCTATCCCTTACAGAACTTGGATTTGTTGTTGTGGAAATTGAAGGAACCGGCAATCCTTTAAGGACGAAACATTTCCAGGACATGGATTATGGTAATATGTCTATTAATACATTGCCCGACCAAATTGCCGGAATCAGGGAATTGTCTGGCCATTATCCCTATATGGATACCACACGCGTCGGTATCTGGGGACATTCAGGAGGGGGCTTTGCCACAGCAGATGCTATGTTCCGATACCCCGATTTCTTTAAAGTAGGTATTGCAGAATCCGGCAACCACGACAATCGCAATTATGAATCTGACTGGGGCGATCGTTTTGACGGGCCGATAAATAATAGTACTTATGCAGCCGAGGCGAATGAAACCTATGCAAAAAATCTGAAAGGAAAATTAATGTTGGTGGTTGGGCTGATGGATGATAATGTGCCGCCGCAGAATACGCTGCTTGTAGCTCAGGCTTTGGAAGACGCCAACAAAAACTTCGACCTGGTAATTTATCCCAACAGTCATCATGGTTATGGAAAATATTCTGTTTACCAGATGCGCCGCCGTTGGGATTATTTTGTAAAAAATCTGTTGGGGAAAGAACCTCCGCAGGATTATGAATTTCAGTATAAGGGAGATCCGAGAAATGAAATGAAATAGTCAGGCAAATAGAAAACAGCTCTTTATACTTCCTTAGTCTGGCCAGATCTCGTTTATGCCTGTGTGTTATTATAATTCCATTAATGGTTGTGTCTCCGCTATGGTTTGTGTCCCATGAACCATATTTAATTTATTTCGTGTGCCCGTAGGAGTTATGTTTCTCGACAGCACCCGAGGAGGTTGAATCAAGGGAATAAATTCCCATGTTACAAAATCGGCCGTGCCGATGGCACTTGCAAGCCGCTGTGGTTAGTGTCACGTACGACATCCCCCCGCCAGTTCAACCCGCGCTCTGACCTGCGGTGCCGACCGCTATCCTTTACCTGGCGAAAGGTTGTCTTCCGGCAAATACACTCATAGGCTGAATACGTCAGAACAAGCATGTTAAAAAATATAACCTAAATAAGGCAAGTTGTAACTGAAATGAAACAGGTTCCCCTGCTGAGTGTCTGCTTATGTTTATCTTTTTTGGATTTGCCTTTAGAATGTAAATCATAATTGTAAATCTCTTTTTAATAATAGCCCAAGTGGGCGCTAATTTACCAACTATATCCCCTCCAAAAGGGTACCCATACCGGAAATATAATTTCAAAAAGAACGTTTATGTTTATGAACCTATGCAAACTCTATGAAAAGAACTGTACTCATCATTTTTGCCTCATTGTTATTTTACCATTTACCTGCTCAAAACCTGGTTACCAACCCCGATGCAGAAAGCCTGCCCAGGGGAACGGGCTGGACTATTATAAGCCAGGGAGCCCTCACTTGTTTATTATCACCTACAAGCAATACTGTTAACTGGACCATGAAGCCTGATGGCTCTGCCAATTACCCTTATGATCATACAACAGGGGCCAGCGGAGGCACCGTATTTTATTCCGGTTGCGATAATTGGTTTACGGGTCCATTTGAGTTACAACAAACCATTGATGTATCTGCAGATGCTGTTGCGATTGACCTGGGGGATCAAACGTACACGTTTAGTGGTTATATGCAAACACCGGTAAGTGACCAAACAGACCAGGGCCGCTTTATTGTTGATTTTCTCAATGCTTCCAATACCATCCTTGGTGCCAGTTATACCAGCAGTTGGCAATCTTATTTTGGCGGTTCAGGTACCTCGTGGATTTTTTATACTAATTCAAGGATCGCACCCCCGGGAACCCGCCAAATAAGGATCAGGATGCAGACACAATTGTTCTTTAACCGACCTGCTATCAATGTATATTTTGATGATATTTCATTAACCAAAGCAGCGATACTGCCAGTTGGCCTGCTTTCGTTCACCGCGAACGAAGTGCAGGGCACGGTCCATTTAAACTGGACAATTAACCCTGACATTCAGCTTAAACAATTTGAACTCGAGCGAAGTACCGATGCCACTTATTTCGGGAGCATTGCCACTTTTCCGGCCGGTAAAACAAGTTATCAATTTATTGATCCTAATAATGATCTTACTTCCGACAGGTATTTTTATCGCTTAAAGATGACAGACGCGGATGGAAAAAATAGTTACAGCAATATAGTAACGATCAGCGTCCCGGCGCAGGTGTTTATCAGCCTGTATCCTAACCCGGCTAACCATATAGTTACTGTGATTGGCAGTTTTGGAAAAGGGATTATCTCCGTCATTAATTCAACCGGGCAAACCCTATTGTCTGTCAATTCAAATCTCCCTCCGGTAAATCTTGATGTATCCCTGTTGCTTCCAGGTTTGTATGTGTTGCGCTTCAGCGATCCATCCACTATCATCAATAAAAAACTGTTGATCTGTCCCAAATAAATATCCTTATAAATAGGATTGTCTTTAAAAACTCTATGCCCCACCGCCATGGTTTGTGTCCCACGAACCACATCCCATTTATTTCGTTTGTCGTAAGTGTTATGTTTCCTGATACCGTTTACCCGTAAAACTTTTCTCTCACGCTGTTTTCAATTGATTCATACTACGAAAATAAAGTAAGGATAATGATAAATAAATTCCTGTTGATGAAAACCTACATTTAACCAATGAATGACCAAAAGTAACCGACTAAACTTGTAAATATAATTGTCGGTGAATTTCGCCTTCTAAACCAAATCATTCATCCTACTTTTGAGGGCGTCTGCCGAAATCGCTTTTTCAAAAAATGGAAAGTTGATTTATTTGCATCGTTTTTATGAATCAACAAACCTTTATTTTAAATTAAGAATATGAAAGTTTTATCCTTTTTGCTGACCTTATTGAGTGCTTCATTTTTTGCTACACAAGGTTTTGCCCAGGAAAATAATACCGGGAAAATATCAGGGCAAATTATAAATAATAATCAAACACCTGCTGCATTTGCTATAGTCACTTTACTCAAAGCGTCAGACTCCGCATTAGTCAAAGGTGCTATCTCTGATACATCAGGAAAATATCATTTTGAAAAAATCACATTCGGAAATTATGTGATTGCAGTCTCCGTTACAGGAATGAATAAAGTTTACACACGACCTTTTTCATTGACCAATGCGCATGATGAAATTACGATTCCTGCCATCGCTTTAGGTTCCAGTACAGAATTATTAAAAGGTGTGCAGGTAAAGGCAATCAAACCTTTTATCCAGCACAAACCGGGACAGACCATTGTGAACGTGGAGAACAGTCCGGTAAGCGCAGGAAACAGTGTGATGGAAGTATTGGAAAAGTCACCGGGTATATTCGTGGATCAGGACGGTAATATTTCAATGAATGGAAAAAGCGGCGTGAATGTCATGTTCAACGGTCAACCCACGCATTTATCTGCCAGTCAATTAGCAACCATTCTGAAAGCCATGCCGGCAAGCTCTGTTTCACAAATAGAACTGATGACACAACCTCCAGTCAAATATTCTGCCGAAGGCACTGCAGGACTGATCAATATTGTTTTGAAAAAAAATACAGAGATGGGATTCAATGGCAGCCTGACGGCAGGAGCAGGTTATGGCCAATATCCAAAATACAATTCTGGTGGTTCTATCAATTATAAAAACAAACATTTCAGCTTATACAGCAATTATAATTTTGCACACACCAATAATAAATTTGAAATGGATATTGACCGTTTTTTTTATGAGCCTAATTCCAAGATCATACAAACTCAAATGCAACAGGAAAGCCGTATGCAGAGTATCAATAATAATAATACAGCCCAATTAGGAATGGATTTTTATCTCACACCCAAACAAACCATTGGCTTCGTAGCTAACGGTTCATTTAACCAGGGTGATTTCAACACCTACAGCCCCGTTCATTTCATGGATGGTTCAGGCAATACCGATTCTATTTCCACTTCCACTAATCATATAGGATATAACTGGCAAAATAAAGGAGCTAATGTGCATTATACATTAGACAACAATAAAGGAAGTTCTCTAACGGCTAACCTTGACTACAACCATTTTAATATGTCCATGCCGCAATCATTGACTACTAATGTAACGGACCCACTGGGAAATTCATTGCATGACCCTAATCTGCTGAAGGGAACACAACCAAGCAATATCAACATTTATGCTGCCAAACTTGATTATACACATCCTTTTAAAGGGCAAATCAAATTGTCGGCCGGACTAAAATACAGTTTTGTCAATTCGGATAACAATAGCCAATTCGAGATCTTTCAAAATGATAATTGGGTTAATGATCCCGGGAATACGAATCACTTTATTTATAAGGAGAATGTAAATGCCGCTTATGCAAGTCTTTCCAAAACTTTTACTAAAGGATGGAGCGCTGATGCAGGCTTACGTGGAGAACAAACGATTACTCATACCGATCAGTTAAATTCAGATTCACTTAATAAAAATAATTATTTTGATCTTTTCCCTAATTTGTCTTTGACAAAAATGATCAATCCTAATCATATTCTCAGTCTTTCTTATGCAAGGCGAATTGACCGACCGGATTATCAAAGCCTGAATCCATTTATTTATTATGTGGATGAATACACTTACCGCGAAGGCAACCCATATCTGAAGCCACAATTCATAAACTCTGCTGAACTATCCTATACTTTAAAGCAAAAGTATTCGGCCGTTTTGAGCTATAGTAAAACCAGCGACATTATGACCCAGATTATCAGGCAGAACGACTCTACGCATGTCACCTATCAAACAATGGACAACCTGAGCACATTGGATAACCTGACCTTAACACTGGGCATTCCGTTAAATATCACACCCTGGTGGCATACTTACAATAGCCTGCAAGGTTATTACAATTTATATAAAGGTGTTTACGATGGGTTTGCTTTAAATAAAGGAATTACTTCCTTTATGTTATATACACAACAAAATTTCATACTCCCTGATGGCTGGAAAGGTGATTTAAGCGGTATGTATAAAAGCACTTCCATCATGGGGCCCTCTATTATCAGCCCGATGGGGATGGTATCAGCAGGTATTGCAAAATCTTTAATGAAAGATAAGGCTACATTGAAACTTAATGTGCAGGATGTTTTTCAAACTATGCAATTCAAAGGTAAAATAGACTTTGGAGGTATTGATGCTAATTCCACATTTCACCTCCTGGATCGTGCCGCCAATCTTACCTTCACATGGAACTTTGGTAATCAGAAAATAAAAGTAAACCAATATAAAAATACAGGAATACAAGAGGAAGAGAACCGGTTAAAGAATGGAAATAGCGGGACAGGTACTCCTAAATAGTTGTAATGATTTTTAACAAGAGGTGATACCTTTTGAAAAGGTGTCACCTCTATATAGAGTCTCTTGCATTGTTCGGATTCTAATTCAATTTTGCATAAATTAAATGAAATGATATGGTAAACATAGAAAGAAGAAACGGTAATTTTATTTTCACGATACAAGGAATACATAAACTTTGGGCGCTAAAAAGCGAACTCACTATTCCTGCTGAACATATTATTTCTGTTTATCCAAATACAGACAATCTTAATCTAAAATTAGGGCTAAGAATGCCGGGTACCAGCGTTCCGGGATTGATAGAAGCAGGCACCTTTATTGGAAGGAATGGAATTATTTTTTGTGATATTATCAATCATTCTAAAAGTATCGTTATAGAACTTCAACATGAGCATTATAATAAGCTGATCATTGATGTAGAAGATCCTGGAAGCGCTATTGCATTGCTGACCCAAAAATAAACCGTATGAAATATTTCCTGCCAAAGTCGCCGTCTGGAAGCATGAAAGCAAAAATCATATTTGCCTTGCCCACAGAAACCGGGTATTACAGTAAACCAACAAATAAGCAACATTTGTATTTATAACATGACTTGTCAATAATCAAACAGGTATTAATTACCGGCAAAAAATTTTCTAATGCCACCATGGAATTCTGTGAATCGGTATCTTTAGTCTCAAACAAACATTAGAGGCTATGATGAAAAAAAACAATCTGCCATTAATCGTTGTTCTCATCATTTTAATAGAAGGACTTTCTATCTATCTGAATATGGTGGCGCACCCTCAATTGCAACCCGGACTAACTGTATTCATCATCCTTTTGCTGGCTTTGATATTCGGTATTGTTATGATTATTATTACCAGGAAAAATAAACCAGGTATCAACGAAGCGTTGATAAAAACGAACAATGAAAAGTTTAAATATGGGATTGGTTTTTGGGTTGGAGGATGTGTTTACAGTTTGATAAATTTGTTTATGAATGCTAACGGAGTTTTGCAAAGCAAAATCCTTTTTTATAATTACCTGATAACCGGTGTTGCTGTTTTGGGATTAATTTTCAATTTAATTTTATGGAAAAAAAGTAAGAAATAGTTGCTACGCTGTGGTCTATGTCCTATGAACCACCTCTTATTTATTTCGCTTGTCCGTAGATGTTATGCTTTGGGCCATCACCAGCGGGAGGCCAGGACAAGGGAATAAATTCCCATGTTACAAAATCGGTCGTGCCGATGGCACTTGCATATGGGGATGGTTTGTGTTTCCGCCATGGTTCGTGCCCCACGAACCACATTCGATTTATTTCGTTTGCCAGTAAGCGTTATGTTCTCATACCTTGTCGTCCTTCCTTTCTAATCAATCTTTCAATTAGCTCATGGGGTCGCAGCCGGCCTGGTCTACCTGACTAACCCCACCAAATAAAAGTTCATTTTTCCCATTAAAGTAGCAAGAAAGAAAGAAAAAACAATTGTTGCGTTGCCCACAGAAACCAGGCATTACAGTAAACCAACAAATAAGCAACATTTGTTTTAAAAATAAAATTTATTCTTCAATAACAGTAAAGCATAAACGTAAATTGGAATCTATTTTGTCGTTGGTTGTGAGAGCAGACGGCGGCCTTGACCAAAGAATAATTTGATAAAGTTGTAAAACAACTTATTGAACTTTCAAAGCATCGGCAGGTAATAATATTCATTCGTAGGATCAGATAAGAAGAAGAAAAAGAAATTGATGAGTATATTTCAATAACTATCTGATCAGTAAAACCGTTCCGCTTTTTTCATTGGGTTTTTTTCCCGATAACCACCAGTACTGGCAAACCCAGACATAGACATCCCCGGGCTGTGAAACCCCGGATAGTGTTCCGTTCCACCCCTTGGTGGGATCGGAAGATTGAAAAATCAATTGTCCGAAGCGGTTATAAATATTCAATTTGTAGTCGTCCAAAGAACCAAATATTGTCGGTTTAAATACATCGTTGAGGCCATCATTATTTGGCGTGAATGCGTTGGGAAAAAAGACATTTTCACAAGGCAGAATATTGACAGAATCTCTACCTTTACAGTTATTGCTGTCTGTTACTTCAACCCAATATACTCCAGGCTCATTTACAGTAAGGCTGAGGTTATTAGAGTTATTATTCCATAAATAATTATTGTAGCCTGAATCTGTTGTTATAGTAATGCTGGCCGACCCACAAATATCCGGTACGTCCGCATTTATTTTCAATACAGGATTCGGGAGTGGCTCCACCACCAGGAGGGCCGGCGCAGAAAGTGCGGTGCAGCAACTGCTGGTAACACGACAACGATACTGCATTTTATTCAAGGCGGGCGTTACATTTGAAACCAAAAGTGTATTTGTGTGCGAACCACTCACTCCGTCGCCGTCGCTGATATCGTCCCAGTTAAATCCGAGTCCGGATTGCCATTGGTAACTTACACTGTCAGCAAATTGGACACTGAACCTTGCATCGCCTAAGCTACCTGTGCCACATAAAGTAACCGAATCCGGGGCGTTAACTTCCAAAAAATTATCGGACTTTTTTGCTCCGAGATAAAATCCATCGTAGGCAATATAGCCATCGAACCTCCCTTGTGTGCAAATAATAGTAATGGAATTAGATGTGGCTACCAGGGATCCGGAATAGGTACTCCATTCAAAAAGTTTACCGCTGGAAGGGTTAGAATACCCGTCCGCGCCAATGATGGTTACATTCGGAGGATAAGGTTGTGAGGCATTTTCCCCAGCCTGCTGACCAGGGGACAATCCTGCTGAGTTGGAAATACCTTGTGAGGCGTAGTAGTAACGGAAATAATATATTTTACCGATGGTGAGCCCGGAAACCGTTTGTGCAAACTCTTCAAAATTCCATACGTTCTGCCAGGTACCCCCGTCAGGAGAAGCTACCGGTGTGCCACAACACCATTCCCAACCCGGTGAGCAGTGCACGATCCCTGCACTATCATTAATGTCAGGCGTATTGAGATCGGGAGATTGATCCCCGTATTTATACCATCCTGGTGCAACCGTGTCAGACCTTACTATGCCGCAATTCATAGAGCCATTAACAATCAGATTCTGGGCTACAGACGGGTAACCAAAGACGCTTAAAATAAATATCAGACGGATTCTGAGTAGTTTGTTATATCGTTCAGTCAATCGCTGTTGCATGGAATGAACAGTTAGAAACGCAATTTACTAAATTCAGCATTAACCTCAATGAGACAGATAAAGCCAAACTTCTCCGCCATAGTTCTTGTCCCACGAACCACATCCGATTTTTTTCGTTTTCCCGTAAGTGTTATGTTTTCTGCCAACACCTGTGGAGGTTAAGACAAGGGAATAAATTCCCATGTTACAAAATCGGTCGTGCTGATGACACTTGCATCTCGCCGTGGTTTGAGTCTCCGCCATGGTTTGAGTCTCCGCTGTGGTTCGTGTCCCACGAACCACATTCGAATTATCTCGTTTGCCCGTAATTGTTATGTTGACTGACAACACCCACGAATGCTGAAACAGAAATCATCATTTCTCATTCCATTGTCCAACTTCGCCTAGCTGATTTACATACTCGCCGTCTCCAAGGATGATTGTTGAGCCGTCCGGTCTTTTTAATTGTCCGATTGTAGTTACAACTGTTTCGTTACTCAAAATTACATCCCTGGTAAGTTCGGTCTTTACACCCTCATATACGATATACATAATCCCATTACTTTTCAAAAATACTTTTTGACCCCGGGCTTCCTGTGGTGTTGTTATAGTGTCCTTTGGAGTTGATGTTTGTTGCGCAAAGACTCCAAAAGAAAGGAAGATTGCAAAAATTGATAATAATATCTTATTCATAGTTTTAATTTTTAAAGTCAGGGGTTCATTACCTAACTATTTTAGACTAAAAATCATACCAGTTCAAAATATTAAGTCAAAAAAGAAAAAAACTTTTGTAAAATAACATTAACATCGATTGAACTTTCAAATACTCAGAGCGGCCGCTATGGTTCGTGCCCCACGCTGTGGTTCGTGTCCCACGAACCACAGCTACATCACTTTCATAAAATGGCCAACGAAAATTTTTTTAAGACGAGTCAGAACTCCGACAGGTACATTACAAAAGAGACTTTGATTGATAATGGGGATCAATGAAATAAAAACAAAGATGCGAATCCATTGAGGCTGGTTAGAAACCTAGCGATGGTATTTATTTTAACTAAGAATCTACTATACATCAAAAAGGTCTAATACCAGAATTTTTTGGACTAATTAATAATTCAATTTGGTATAAAAAGTTAAGAGAAAAATGCTTCCTTTACAATACAATTATGGATCTATTACTCAAATATGGAAAGGTTGCTTTGGTGGCCGGAGCTTCTGAAGGCATGGGCGCTGCTTTTGCTTCTTACCTGGCTGCACAAAGAATGGACTTAGTGTTAATTGCCAGGAGAAAAGAGCCGCTCGAAAAATTTGCAGATCAATTGAGAAACCAATTCAAGGTAGATGTCAGTTGCATTTGTTGCGATCTTGCTGATGCGCTTGCAACACAATACCTGCAGGAGCAACTTCAGGATAAGGAAATTAACCTGCTTGTGTATAATGCGGCGTTGTCCCACATCGGGGCTTTCGAAGAAATATCAGTGGAAGCCAACACCCGAATTGCACAGGCGAATATGATCACGCCGATGAACCTGGTCCAAAAGTTTGGCGAAGCCATGATAAAAAAAGGAAAAGGCGCTTTGATTATAATGGCATCCTTAGCCGGTTTCCAGGGCAGCGGATTTTTATCGGTATATGCTGCTACCAAAGCTTTTGATCGTGTGCTCGCGGAAAGCCTTTGGTACGAATGGAAGAATAAAGGCGTAGATGTAATAGCCTGTTGTGCTGGTGCTACGTCAACACCCAATTTTATAAAAACCAAGCCTGAGAAGAAAGGTTTTTTTGCGCCCAAAGTGCAAACACCTGAGGCTGTAGTGCATGAATGTTTTCAGAAGTTAGGCAAAGTGCCTTCTTTTGTTTCCGGAACCGGTAATAGGTTCGCCACCTTCATCATGCAAAAAATATTACCGCGTAAAATGGCTGTAAAAATTATGGGAGACACTACGCGTAAAATGTACCGGCTTTAATAGATGTATGGGATAATTTTGTGTGGCACTTTCATTTTATAAACATTCCAAAGCGCACCATATTTTATAGAACATCTTTTATCATCATCCGCCTGCCGCGTAAATAAAAGCACCGCATAATACAAAGGATACAACCATGACCATATCAACTGCGGGTACCCGGTACTCAGCACTAAACCCGTTGCCATTATTATTTCACCCAGATAATTAATGTGCCTGCTCACGCCCCAAAACCCATTTACCAAAAGTGTATTTTTATTATCATTGATCGTTTTGGGTGTAATACCCAAAAAAGTTTGGGTCGGGTCTTTCTTAAAATAATATTTCTGCAGGTTGGCTCCCCGCGATAACCCCCATCCGCTAAAGAAAACAATAGCGGAAAATAGTAACCAGGCCGGCGAAGAATGGGCACCCGGCAAATCAACAGTTGACCATAACGGTATCGCATAGAAGAAGGGATAGAAAGCAATGCATCCCCAGCCTAGTTTAAAACCTACCCGCTCGGCAAAAAAATCGTAGGTATATAAATGAACTTCTTCGAAAGTGAGATAATCAATAAGAAAAAAACTGAGCAGCCCGGTACATACAAAAATATCTGTTGATCCTTCAATGCCATATAGCAAATAATGGTGCGCACAAAAGCTAAGTGCATTTAACTCCAGCATTACCGCGCCAATTAAATACAGCCACATCTTGGCATCTATCCTCCCGTTCCATAGTTGCGGATTTTCCAAACGGCCTAAATAAAGATCGGCCAGGAAAGATCTTTTTACAGGGGCATTCGGCAATACGATTGCCAATGAGAATAAGATTCCGAAAATAACGGCGCCTGTCAGAGACTGCCAGCGATGCACATACAACCAATCAAGGGGCAGGATATTTTCATAACCCAGTACAAGCCAAATTGCTACCATTATAAAAAACACAAGTAACCCATTGAGCCTGTATCGCAACTTTTCTGAGGAGTTCGTCCT
>JGI20206J14855_1000435_pt1 | contig 14574 bp, 13 predicted proteins | sample NGESurdeep092012_6_FD_14855 | JGI IMG/M metagenome (IMG submission 14855) | reverse complement strand
CTTTGGCGGCCGCCAACGACGCTGCCGGCGGCGACGCCGAGGAAGAAGCGCCGGCCGAAGAAGGTGAAGCCGCCGAGGGTGACGCCGAAGCCGGAGCCGCCGAAGGCGAGCCAAAGGCTGAACAGAAACCCGACGGCCAAGCTCCGGACGCTGACGCCAAACCTGACGCCAAAGCCGAATAGTCAGCCGGTTCCGCAGAGCCTATAACGCTCGTGCTATAGTATTTGAGTCTATGAAATGGTTTCACCCTAAGACGCTACTCGACAAAGCCTACGAGGTCGGTATCATCATCAAAGGTATTGATGGCATCTTGGAGCTGGTCGGCGGGGCGCTGGTTTTGCTGCTCAATCCCCATACCATCACCAGCGTTACCAATTTTTTGACCCAGGACGCCTTGCAGGAAAACCCGCATAATATTATCGCCACGCACGTGCTTAAGCTCGGCAACCACCTGGCTGGGGGTCATAACCTGTTCGCGGCGGCTTTCCTGCTGACGCATGGTTTGGTCAAAGTCGTCCTGGTAGTTTGTCTGCTGCTCAATAAGCTGTGGGTTTACCCATGGGCACTTGGCGTCCTAGGCGTGTTCCTGGTTTACCAGGCCTACCTCTTGGTTACCGATCCGACTTTTAGCATGGCTTTTCTGAGCGTCCTGGACATTGTTATACTCTGGTTGATTTACCGGGAATGGCAGCAGCAGCTGCACGGAGCGTCAGATGGCGGCTCCGGCCCGGCCCGCGCGGCCAAGGCCTGATTCAGCTTTCGATGAAGCCGCCGGATTGGTGGGCCCACAGCTTGGCGTAGAGGCCGTTCTGTTTGAGCAAGGCCTTGTGCGAACCTTCTTCGATGATTTTGCCGTCGTCCAGGACGACTATCCGGTCCATTCGCTGGATCGTACTCAAGCGGTGGGCGATGACGACGGCCGTTTTGTCTTTCATGAGCTCCCACAGGGCTTTTTGGATAAGGTGCTCGCTCTCGCTGTCGAGCGCCGAAGTCGCTTCGTCCAAGACCAGAATCGGCGCGTTTTTGAGCATCGCTCGGGCTATGGCTACTCGCTGCCGCTGGCCGCCGCTCAGCTTGACGCCGCGCTCACCGACCATAGTATCGTAGTCGTTCGGCAGGTCGGCGATGAAGCCGTGGGCGAATGACTTTTTGGCCACCGCCGTGATTTCGGCGTCGTTCGCCGAAGGCTTGCCGTACCTGATGTTTTCCTTGATCGAGCGGTGGAACAGCAGCGGCTCCTGCGGCACGTAAGCTATGGCGCGGCGCAAGTCCTGCTGCTTGATGTCGCGGATATCCTGGCCGTCGATGGTAATGGCGCCGCCCTGGATGTCCGTGAAACGCAGCAATAGCCTGGTGATAGTGGTTTTGCCACCGCCGCTGGGGCCGACCAGGCCGATCTTCTCGCCGCTTTTTATGTCCAGGCTGAAGCTGTCGAACAGGGCTTCGTCACTGCCGGCGTCGCTGTATTGGAAAGTCATGCCGCTGAAATTAATGGCACCGCGCGCGATGCCGGATTTTTCGGCGAACGGCTTGTCCTGCACCAGGGGCGCTTGTTCTAACAATTCGGTCATTTCTTGGCCGTCGCCGGACACGACTTCCAGCTGCCGGACTACGAACGTGCTGCTGCGCAAGTTTTCAATAATCCGCAATATGTAGACCTGGAACAGCAGGAACGTGGCGATGCCGAGGCTGCCCCGATGGACAGCTATAATGCCGCCGACAAAAACCACCATCTGGAGAACACCGCACAATACCTCGATTATGAAACCGTTGCGGACGGCCTGGTGCCAGCTCCTTAAGAACAGGCCGGCGCGGACATGGTTGAGCTTCCGGTAACGTTCGATTTCACGGTTTTCGGCGGCGAAAGTTTTGACCGTCAAGGCGTTGGTGATGGTGTCGGCCAATTCGCCGACCTGCTCGCTCTCTTTGGCCACGGCCGTTCGGCGGACCGGCAGCCGCCCGAGGGCGAACCTGATGACCAGCATGGTTGAGCCCAGCCACAAAACGAAAGTCGCCAGACCGATAAAAGGACTGTAATAAGCCATGATGCCGGCGGATATCAAAACTATGATGACCTGGGGTATAAGGTCGAAGAATATGGTATCGTTGAAGGTCGTGTAAACTTTGGCGAAACGGCTGGCCTGGGTGACGATCGACCCACTGAAATTATCGGCGAAAAAGGCGTAATCCTGGTGCGTCAGGTACTCGAAGCAGTCGTCATAAAGGTTCTCGACGACATTATCGTGCAGTACGGCGACGCAATAATAATCGAGCACGTGGTTGATGGCGACCGAGGCGAACTGGAAACAGCCGGCAAACACCAGCAGGCCGACGTTAACGGTATGGTGGTTGATGAGCTGGTTTAAGGCGAGCGCCACCAGCAGCGGTATCATAGTCGCCTTCAGTGCCAGGCCAAGACTAAATATCAACGATCCTAAAGTCAAGAACGGGTAGCGCTGCCAATAGCGTGTATATAGCCGCAAAGTTTTCCAGTTCGGCGATTCGATTGGCGGCGTGGTACTGATACTAGTCATCGATGAAGCCCCCGGATTGGTGGGTCCACAGCTTGGCGTAAATGCCGTCGTGGCGCAGCAGCTCGGAGTGCGAACCTTGCTCGGCGATTTTGCCGTCTTCCATGACGACGATGCGGTCCATCTTCTGGATCGTGCTCAAGCGGTGGGCTATAACGATGGCCGTGCGGCCTTCCATCAGTTTCCATAGGGCGTCCTGAATCAGCACTTCGCTCTCCGAATCAAGCGCCGAGGTAGCCTCATCCAGGACTAGAATCGGCGCGTTCTTGAGCATCGCCCGGGCGATTGCCACCCGTTGCCGCTGGCCGCCGCTCAGCTTGACGCCACGTTCACCGACCAGGGTGTCGTAACCCTTGGGCAGGGCATTGATGAAATCGTCGGCGTGCGCGAGTTTGGCCACCGCTATAACTTCCTCGTCGTCGGCTTCCGGCCGGCCGTAACGGATGTTTTCTATCAGGCTGCGGTGGAACAATAGCGGATCTTGCGGCACGTAACCGATATGTTTGCGCAGCGCGCGCTGGGGTATATGCGTAATATCTTGGCCGTCTATGCGGATAGCGCCGCCGTCGATGTCCATGAATCTGGACAACAATCTGGCCAGGCTGCTCTTGCCGCCGCCGGAATGCCCGACCAGGCCGACTTGCTCGCCCGGCTTGATTTTGAGGTTCAGGCCGTGGAACAACGGCCGGTTGGCGCCTTCTTCGTAGCGGAAGCTGACGTCGTCGAATTCTATCTCGCCGCGGTTGATTCGGACTTTTTCGGGCGTGGCTGGATCCTGTATGGCCGGTTCAAGCTGCAGGATGGCGGTCATGTCGGCGGCATCGCCCAGCGACCGGTTGATATTCCTGACAATAAACATGAACTGCCACAGGCGTTCGGTCAGGGATAGGGTATAAGTCAGCGTCAGGTACAGCGCCCCGATCGGGGTGTGCAAAGCGACAACGCTAGCGATACCGACGCCGAAGGCTATAATCTTCACCATGCCGGTGCCGCTGCGGCTGATGAACTCGTTCTTCATCTGGATGTTCATTAGCTTCCAGTGGGCGATGGTCTTTTTCTTGGTCTGCTGGTTGAACAGGCTGTTTTCGGTCGTTTCGCCGGCGAAGGCTCTGATAGTCGTCACGTTGGTAATCGCGTCGGCCAGCTTGGCTGTCGTTTCGCTCTCGCTATGGGACAGCTTGTTATTGTATGGGATCTGGCGCTTCATCTGGTGGTATACCACCGTGAAATAAATGGCGCAGACACCGGCAAAGACGAGCGCGTAAAGCGGGCTGACAAACAGCAAGACAACCAGCGAAGCGACGAACGCCGTTAAGCCGTTCAGGATGCTCCAGTTAAAAGCGTCCGTTAAGACCTCGTATGAACGCACGAACTTATTGACCTGCGACACCAGCGCGCCGCCGAAACGGTCGGCGTGGAATTTGTTGTCCATGTACTCGATATGCCGGAACATGTGTTCCATGATTTTTTGCATCGCCTGTATCTGGTAGCGCCAGACCGACATGGCCTGGGTTTGCCAAATGGCTATGGACGCTACGGCAGAAGCGCTATAGCCGATGAAATACGGCGCTACGCTGTGGAAAGTGATGGCCTGGTGGGTGGCGTATAGCTGTTGCAACCTGTTAAACGCCAGGGCGATAACCAGTTGCGGAATAATGTCGGTGCTCAGCACGCCCAGCATCGAGCCGATCGTACCGTACCAAAATAAGAAAGGATACGGCTTGGTGAAACGCCAGAAAATGCCTAGGGTCTGCTTGATTGTGGGGTCGGATTCAGTCGGTTTCATAGCCCGCTGCCTCCTGCAGCGCGGGTTGGTTTAATAGTGTAATTTGTGAAAGTTTTTGAGGCTTCGAGAGTTAGCACGCCGCCGGGGCGGTAACGTCGAACAGGATTGGTGTGGTGTACATTTTGGCCGCCTCCGGTTAAATCACCAGCCGATTAAAGCCGATGAAATTGCTAATTAATACTTTCCATCGTATACTACAGTATCTGTTAATGCAACCATAATAGGCGCAAATGCTTAACCAATACCATGGAAAAGGCCGAAGATAGTAAAACGCGCCGCCAGGCCGCCGAAAAGGCTAAAGCCCAGGCGTCCCGCGTCGCCGAGAAATTATCCAAGGCCGCGGCCGGCAAACTGTCCGGTCCCGAACAACCGGCCCCGGAACACATCGGCCGGATGCTGGTAACCGCCAACGAAACTGAGCCCATAAGACGCCATACCGGCAAATCGGCCCTCGAAGCCGTCGCCTGGGCGGGCAACAGTGCCGAGCAACCGGCCGAGCGCTCAACCGCCCCGGCCGCCAATAAGCGGATCGGCACCATCAGCCGCGCCGAGCTGCTAGTCATGAGCGAACAAATCCTGGTCGACGGCAGCAGCCTGCGCCAGATTTACGAAAGCCATCTGATCGGCGAGCAGGGTTTACGCCGCCTGGTTGCCGAGCACTTGGGCGGCGGCGACCTCAGGAAAGCCCTGCGCCGCGAAGTCGTCGAACGGGAGATAGACTTCGAGCGTGACCCCGGCGTCCGCGGCATGATCCCCCAGGCCGTGCCCAAGAACCTGGGCGGCGGCACCCGCGGCCAAGAGGCCCTCAACGAGCTGCTCGAAAAGGCTGCCCTCAACATCAATGACAGCGAGGAAGAGGCGGCTTTCTTCAAGGCCCGGGCGCTCTATGAGTCCAGCCAGCTGCAGCAGCACAAACAGAGCCGGCGGATGGTCGACATCGGCCTGGCCGGCGCCATAACCATACTGCTAGCCTTGATAATCGTGCTCTTCATGACCCGGGCCTAGGCGTTATACTTATATCCGGTATGCAAAAAACCATTCTTTATTACAAATTCGCGCCGGTGGCCGACCCCGAAGCCGTCCGCCTCTGGCAAAAAACCCTGTGCGAGCGATTAAACCTCAAAGGCCGGGTCATAATCGCGCCGCACGGTATCAACGGCACTTTGGGCGGCGAACTGAAAGACCTTAGGGCCTACGCCCGGGAAACCAAAGGCTACGCCGCCTTCAAAGGCCTGGCTTTCAAATGGAGCGCCGGCGGCCGGGACGATTTCCCGCGCCTGTCGGTTAAGGTCCGGCCGGAAATCGTTACTTTCGGCGTCCCCGGCGAGATCGAAGTCGACCAGGACGGTATCATCGGCGGCGGCCGCCATCTGAAGCCCAAGCAAGTCCATCAGCTGGTCGCCGAACGCGGCCAAGACGTGGTCTTCTTCGACGGCCGAAACGCTCACGAGGCCGCGGTCGGCAAATTCAAAGGCGCGGTCGTACCCGACGTCGAACATACCCGCGATTTTGCCCGCGAACTGGACGACCCCAAGTACGACTCGATCAAAGACAAGCCAGTCGTCACTTATTGCACCGGCGGCATCCGCTGCGAAGTACTCAGCCTGTTGATGAAGCGGCGCGGTTTTCGGGAAGTCTACCAGATCGACGGCGGCATCGCTAAATACGGCGCGGAGTATGGCGACGATGGCCTGTGGGAAGGCTCACTCTATGTCTTTGACGGCCGCATGGGCCAGAAGTTTTCCGATAAGGCGGTCGATATCGGCGTTTGTATCAATTGCGGCGGCCAGACGAGCAATTATGAGAACTGTGCCAACCGGGCCTGCAACCGGTTGGTCTTAATTTGCCGGGATTGCCGGACGGCAACTTCAACGTGCGGCCCGGCTTGCGCCCAAGTCGCCGTGTAAACCATGAAGCTAATTATTATTTACGGCCCCACGGCATCCGGCAAATACACCATCGGCCGCCAGCTGGCCGAACTGACCGGCTACAAACTTTTCCATAACCACTTGACGGTCGATATCGCCCGGGCGTTGTTCGACGATAGCTATGACCCGCGCCGGTTCGAGCTGCTCGATACTTTGCGGCTGGACGTTTTCGAGGCCATGGCCCGCGAAGGCATCAACACGATTTTTACCCTAGCCTACGTGCCTGAGCTCAGTCCGGAGTTCGTACCCCGCATTATCAAAACCGTCACCGGCCACGGCGGCACCGTCCATTTCGTGCAGTTGACGCCGCCGGACGCCACTCTCATCGAGCGGGTCGCTAATGAGTCGCGCCGCCGGCTGAACAAACCGACCGATCCAGAACACGTGCGCTGGAAGGCGGCCACTTACAACACCCGCGCCAAGATCGATTATCCGTCGAGCCTCAGCCTCGACACGTCCAAATTGACGCCGCCGGAATCGGCCCGCCATATCATCGACGCGTTTGGCCTCTGACGCCGTCCGCCGGTATAGTAGGTAGCATGAACGACTTACTGGAGCGCAAACTCAAGGAATTGCCGGCGCAGCCCGGCGTCTATTTCCATAAGGATAAGACCGGGCAGATTATTTATGTCGGCAAGGCGGCGGTGCTGCGCAACCGGGTACGGCAGTATTTCCAGAAGTCGCGCGGCCGCGACCCCAAGACCGAGGCTCTGGTCGCCGACATCGCCGACCTGGATTGGATGGTCGTCGACAGCGAGCTGGAAGCTTTATTCCTGGAAGCCGAAATGATCCGGCGCTATATGCCGCGCTACAACATCCTGCTGCGTGACGACAAGGCCATGAGCTATATCCGTATCGATTATGACAGCGACTATCCGACGGTCGGCACGACGCGGCGGCCGTTGGATGACGGGGCGCGTTATTTCGGGCCGTATTTCAGCACGGTCGCCGTCCGGCAGTCGTTGAAGCTGTTGCGCCGGGCTTTTCCGTTTGCCTCGAGCCGGATTGCCGGCCAGAAGCGTGCCAACCTGCACTACCATCTAGGCCTTGACCCGGGACTCGAGGAAGGCAAGACCAGCCTGTCGGATTACCGGGCTAACTTACGCAAACTCATCGCTATCATCGAAGGCAAGCGCAAGACGATCGAAAGGGAACTGGAACGCGACATGAAGCGGGCCGCCAAGGCCGCCGATTTCGAGCGGGCGGCCAAGCTGCGCAACCAGCTTTTCGCTCTCCGCGGACTCGACAAACAAGTTATTTTCAGTGACAAGGAGTTCCTGGACATCAGCAAAGACCACGCCCTTTCCGAATTAGTTAACTTGTTAAGTATTGATAAATTTCCGCGGCGGATCGAGGGCTATGACATTAGTCATCAGCAAGGCAGCGATGTCGTGGCCAGTATGGTGGTCTTCACCAACGGCGTCAGCGACAAGGCCCAGTACCGCAAATTCAAGACCAGGCTCGACCACAACAACGACTTCTACAATATGAACGAAACCATCAAGCGCCGGCTGAGCGACAAGAACCGCAAGGCCTGGGGCTTGCCGAACCTGGTGCTGATTGACGGGGGCAAGGGCCAGCTGGACGCCGCTATCCAAGCCCGCGACGAACAGGGCTGCCCTAACATTCCTTTTATCGGCTTGGCCAAGCGCGAAGAGCAGATCGCCATCCAAAAAGACAAATCTAAAGTAACACTTAACAAGTTAAGTTTGCAGCAAATGGGCGGTTTCGCCAGTGAGAGCGACGATTTCATCCTGGTTAATTTGCCGCACAACACCAACCTGGTTAAGCTGCTCCAGCGTATCCGCGACGAATCCCACCGTTTCGCCGTCAGCTACCACAGCGTCCTGAAAACCAAGCGCCAGACCGCCAGCCTGCTGGATGACATTCCGGGCGTCGGCCCGGCCACCCGCAAGAAACTGCTGCGCACTTTCGGCTCGATGCGCGGCGTCGCCCAAGCTGACGAAAACGAGCTTATAAAAGTCCTTGGACCGACCAAGGCGGCCGTAGTGGCGCAATACCTGGGCGCGCTTAAACCACAAGCACCTAACTAAATCAGGGCCAGTTATTTGGATTGGCTGGGCCGGAGGAAGAACAGCGCCAGCCAGAGCAGATTGCCCGCGCCCGGCACGAAGTAAACTAGCGTTAGCCAGGGGCTAAGGCCGGCATTCTGGAGGCGGCGGCAAAACACCAATGCCGATAACAGGACGAAGATGATAATAAAGGCGATTCTCAGGGGCAGCCAGTAAGCGCCGACATGGCTGGACTTGGTCGTGTCGATAACGGCCCCGAAGGCCACCAGTAAGCCGAAGCAAATGCAGTTCCAGAACAGGAAACCGAGCCGGTTAAGCGTGCCGTTTATGGGGTCCATAGCTTAATCTTACATCATCTGGGGCGGGCCGCCATTATTTGCCGGGTTTGCTATACTGGATGTCTGATTATGGAGTCTAAGTTCACCAGCGAATTTTTTGCCGCCAACCGGCAACGGTTGAGGGAGTTGTTTACCGGCACGGCGCCGATCGTGGTGTCGGCTAACGGTTTGCTGCAACGCGGCGCCGACAGTACTTACGGTTTCGCCCAAGACGCCAACTTCTGGTACATGACGGGTATTGACCAGCCGGACATCGTGCTGGTTATGGACCGTGACAAGGAATACCTGATCGTGCCAGCCAGGTCGGCCAGCCGCCAGGCGTTTGACGGTTCGACGGACGAAGACGAGCTGGTCCGGCGGTCGGGGATCCGGACGATTTATGACGACAAGGCCGGTTGGGAGCAGCTGAGCGGCCGGTTGAAGAAGGTTAAGCACGCCGCCACGCTGGCCACGCCGCCGGCTTACGTCGAGCACTACGGCATGTATACCAATCCGGCCCGGGCGGCGCTGGTAACCCGCCTGAAAGCCGCCAAGGACGGGCTGGAACTGCTTGATTTGTCGCCCCACCTGGCGCGGCTGCGCATGGTCAAACAACCGGCCGAGCTGGCGGCCATCCGCGAAGCTATTACCATCACGATAGCGGCCATCAGGGAGACGATTAAGCCGGCCAAACTGCGCCGCTACGCCCATGAATACCAGATGGAAGCCGAGTTGAGCCGCGGTTTCCGGCGGCGGGGCGCGGCCGGGCATGCCTTCGAGCCGATCGTGGCCGGCGGCCCCCGGGCCTGTACGCTGCACAACGTGTCCAACTCCGGCACTTTGTCGTCTGACGAGCTGGTCATCATGGACGTCGGCGCCGAAGTTAACCACTACGCGGCTGATATCACCCGGACGATCAGCCTGGGCATGCCTTCGCGGCGCCAGCAAGCCGTCCACGCCGCCGTGCTGGAGGTCCAGCGTTTTGCCTTTGACCTCTTAAAACCCGGCGTCCTGCTCCGGGATTACGAGCGCCAGGTCGAACACTTCATGGGCGAGAAACTACGCGAACTGGGACTGATCAAAACTATCGAGCATGAACATATCAAGGCCTTTTATCCGCACGCCGCGTCGCATTTCCTGGGCCTCAACGTCCACGACGCCGGCGATTACGACCACCCGCTGGAGCCGGGCATGGTCCTGACCGTCGAGCCGGGCATTTACATTGGGCGCGAAGGTATCGGCGTGCGCATCGAAGACGATGTCCTGGTCGTGCCGGGCGGCATCAAAATTCTCAGCGACAAACTGTCGCGCGACCTGTGTTAAGCCAGCCGCGTAATCCTGTATAATAGTGGGAATGCGTAACAGCCGGCCCCTTTATCGTTTCCTGACCCGTTGGTTGGTTTGCAGCCTTGGCTTGTGGATCGCGGCCGGTTTTCTAAGCAATAGCATCAGTTATGACAGCAAATTCAGGGTTATCGTTATCGCCGGGCTTATCCTGGCGGTTATTAATGTCATCATTAAGCCCATCATCATAATTCTTTCGTTGCCGGCTATTCTGCTGACGCTGGGCTTGTTCATGATTATTATTAACGGGCTGACGGTTTTTATCGCCAGCAAACTGTATAGTCCCTTGCATATCACGAATTTTTGGGCGGCCGTATTTGCCGGGATGGTCATCGGGCTGGTAAACTATCTGGTAACAGCTATTTTGGAGGACGCAAAGGCGGTATCATGAGTATTTGGCATTATCTGACGATGGGTTCGATGGCGTTAATGACGTTCTTAATCCTGATCCAAACGCGCGGGGCCAGCCTGGGGGCCGGACTCGGCGGGGCCGGCGAAGTTAATACCACGCGCCGCGGTACCGACAAAACAATCTTTCAAATCACCATTGTTTGCGCGCTCGTTTTCAGCCTGTCGCTGGTTCTGAGCGTGATCGTCAAGTAGGCGGCGGAACCGCTAGTCGATGCGCATCCGACTTATCAGACTGCGTTTCAGGCGGCGGCTGCGCAAGGGCCAGCAGCAGGTCGAGGACCTCGGCGTCCAGGCCGAACAGAATATCGAACGGCACCTCTTCCGGCGCTTCGGGCGCTTGGGTCCGATTCGGCGCTTTTTGATCGGTTGGCTCAGCCTGCTGGTGCTGCTGATTGCTGGCCTGGTGATTCAGAATTTATCGCTTAGCGGTTATTACCAGACTTTCCAGACGGTCCCGGGCGGCATTTATAACGAGGGCGTGCGCGGCATATTTACCAACGCCAACCCTTTGTACGCGACTAGTGATGCCGACGCGACAGTATCACGCCTGATTTTTGCCGGCCTGTTCACTTATAACCAGCAGGGCAAACTGGTCGGCGACCTGGCCAGCTACTACAGCGTCGACACCCGCGGCACGACTTATACGGTGCATTTGAAACCGAATTTGACCTGGCAGGACGGCCGGCCGCTGACCAGCACCGACGTGGTTTTTACCTACCAATCGATTCAGAACCCCGACGCCCAGTCGCCTTTGCAAAGCAGCTGGAGGGGTATTAGCGTCACGGCGCCGGATGCTAGGACGGTGGTTTTCAAGCTGTCCGACGCGCTGGCTTCCTTCCCTTATAACCTGACAAACGGTATCGTGCCGAAACATTTGCTGGCCAGCGTGCCGCCCTCCGACCTGAGGTCGGCTGACTTCAACACCGTCCATCCGGTCGGCGCCGGACCTTTCGCCTGGCAGGCCGTACAGGTTACCGGCAGCGGCGACCCGGACAAGACGACTTACGAAATCGCCCTAACGCCTTTCGCCCATTACCAGGGCGGGACGCCTAAGCTGCAGAAGTTCGACGTGCAGGTGTTCGGCAGCCAGCAGCAACTCATCCAGGCTTTTGACAGTAACCAGCTGACGGCCGTCGAGGGCCTGGACCAGATACCCGCCCAGGTCCGTAACGACCATTCGGTAATTCAGCATAACCTGTCGCTGCGGGCTGCCAACATGGTCTTTTTCAAGACTTCCACCGGAGTCCTGGCCGATGCCCAAGTGCGGCAGGCGCTGGTCAAGTCGGCCGACGTGCCGCGGATTATCGCCGGTCTGGGCTATCCGGCCCACGCCGTCCGCGAACCGCTGCTGACCGGCCAGCTCGGCTATGACCCGGGGTACGCCCAAGCCGGCTTCGACCTGACCGCCGCCCGCAAAATGCTTGATGCCGACGGCTGGCAGATTGGCAAAGACGGCATTCGGACCAAAGCCGGTCAGCCCCTGACTTTCACCCTGACCGCCTCGGATACGCCGGAATACCGTGACGTCACGCGGCAACTCCAGCAGCAATGGCGGGTCCTGGGCATCGACGTCCATATTCAGCTGCAGGCGGCCGCCGATTTCCAGAGCACGCTGGCCTACCATACCTATGACGCCGTGCTTGACGGGATTTCTATCGGTCCCGACCCGGACGTTTTCGTCTACTGGGATAGCTCGCAGGCCGACATCCGTTCAGCCAACCGGCTCAACCTGTCGGAGTGGAAAAACCCGACTGCCGATGCTTCGCTGGAAGGCGGCCGGACCCGCCGCGATCCGGCGCTGCGCGTTATCAAATACAAGCCCTTCCTCCAGCAGTGGCAGGCAAATGCGCCGGCCCTTGGACTCTACCAGCCGCGCTTGCTATACCTGACCCGCGGCCCGGTAAACGGCTTGAGCGACGGCAGCCTCAATACTGCCACCGACCGCTTCGACAATGTCCAGAACTGGGAAATCCGCCAGGCCAAAGTCACCGACTAGAGCTTGAATTTTAGCGCCAAAACAGATACCATATGATGGTCTAAAGCCCGTGCGGATGTGGCGGAATTGGTAGACGCGCTAGCTTCAGGAGCTAGTGTCCTTCGGGACGTGGAGGTTCAAGTCCTCTCATCCGCACCACATATGGAATAAGCCCTGAAGGCTTATTTTTTTGCCACAAGCCACAAGCAGCACTAGGCATGGTGTGGTATCATAACTGCTATAGGTTATGAGACATTCTAAGGGGAAAAGACAGGGCCGATGAGCAAAGTCGCGCATTATTTGCAGGAGCATTTGGTCGGGGAGGTGATGACCAGCACCGACGCCCGGCGCTATTTCGCGACCGACGGCAGTATTTTGCAGCTGGCGCCGGCCCTAATCGCTTATCCGAGGACCGAGAATGACGTCCGCAAGACGGCCCGCTTCAGCTGGCAATTAGCTGAGCGGGGCCGAGTTATTCCGATTACGGCCCGCGGTTCCGGCACCAGCCAGAGCGGCGCGGCGCTGGGCAACGGCATCATGCTGGTCTTCCCGGCGCACATGAACCGCGTGCTGGAGCTTGATACCAAGGACCACACCGTGACCGTCGAGCCGGGCATCAATTATGGCAAACTGCAGCAAACGCTTTACACCCACGGCCGCTTTGTGCCGGCCTATCCGCCGTCGCTGGAATACTCGACGGTCGGCGGCGCGATCGCTGATAATGTCGCCGGCGAGAAGTCCGTCAAATACGGTGATATGCGGGCCTACGTCAAAAGCCTGCGCGTAGTGCTGGCCAACGGCGAAGTCGTCGAGACCAAACGCCTCAGCAAGCGTGAACTCAGCAAGAAACTCGGTTTGGCGACGTTCGAGGGCGAAATTTATCGCTCGGTCGATACTCTGCTCGAAGAACAGCAGGCCGTGGTTGGCCAGCTGGCGCGCGGTGTCACCCGTAATAACGCCGGCTACAACCTTAGCGATGTCAAGCACCGCGACGGCTCGTTCGACCTGTCGCAGCTGATAGCCGGCAGCCAAGGCACGCTCGGTATTATTACCGAAGCCGTCCTCAAAACCGAACAGTACGACCCTCAAGCGACACTGATCATGGCCAGGTTTGACAGCTTGGAACAAGTCCAGAACGCCATCCTTGAACTCAGGTCGCTGCCGGACATGCCCAGCGCTATCGAAATGATCGACGAACACGTTCTCCAGGCGGTTCACGAACTCAACCCCAACCAGCTCAAGGAGATCATCAAGCCGCCGTTCCCGGCTGTCACCTTATTCGTGGAATTCGACGGCGGCGAGCGGAAGACCAAGAAGCTGTCCAAGCGCGCCGAGAGGATTTTTGACAACTATGCCACGGGCTTCCAGGCAACCGACGACCCCGAACAGCAGCAGCTCTTCTGGAAAGTCCGCCAGGCGACCAGTTCGCTGCTCGGCCATAACGAGGGTCTGTTGCAAGCCTTGCCGCTGTTCGACGCCGCCGTGCCGCCGGATCGTCTGCGCGAATATCTGGAAGGCGTCTACGCTTTGCTCAAGACCAACAACCTGAAACCGGCCGTCTGGGGCCATGCCGGCGACGCCAGTCTGCGTTTGCAGCCGCGGCTCAACCTCGGCCAGGTCGGCGACCGCCAGAAAGCTTTCCGCCTGATGGAAGAGCACAACAAACTGGTCATCAGCCTGGGCGGCACGATCAGTTCCACCGCCGGCGATGGCCGCTTGCGCACGCCCTACCTTGAAGCCATGTACGGCCCCGAGCCCTACGCCCTAATGCAAAAGGTCAAGAAAATATTCGACCCCTACGGTACCCTCAACCCCGGCGTCAAATTCGGCACCTCGCTCGATGACATAAAAGCCATGATCCGCAACGATTACAGCCTAGAGCACCTGTACGACCATTTACCCCGTTCCTAAGCCTCATTAAAAGCCCGATTGAGGCTTGAGTTTTTCGGCAAAAACAGATACGATATGATGGCTTCGAGCGGACGTGGCGGAATTGGTAGACGCGCTACCTTGAGGTGGTAGTGGGAGTAATCCTGTGGAGGTTCAAGTCCTCTCGTCCGCACCACTTCACTGGCGCTGAAGGGAAAAGAGCAGCCCACGCGACGAATTTATTTCGGCGCCTGGCGCAATGAGAAAAACCGTAGGTTTGTCTCATATGGGTGATTAGCTCAGCTGGCTAGAGCACCTCGTTTACACCGAGGGGGTCGGGGGTTCGAATCCCTCATCACCCACCAAATAATTTGTTGATT
>JGI20206J14855_1000434_pt1 | contig 14581 bp, 12 predicted proteins | sample NGESurdeep092012_6_FD_14855 | JGI IMG/M metagenome (IMG submission 14855) | reverse complement strand
TTTATCGGGAGGGTCCTGGGTTCGAGTCCCAGCCGGATCACTTTTAAGCGTTTCTAAAAGTATTGAAAGATTGATAGCTCAGTTGGTAGAGCATCCCGATTTTATCGGGAGGGTCCTGGGTTCGAGTCCCAGCCGGATCACCTTTAACGCTTCGTTTTGAAGCGTTTTTTATTTTCATTCATTTTTTTTATGGCGTATGCATATATATTGTTTTCAGCAAAACTCAATAAATATTATATTGGAGCCTGCACTGATTTAGAAAAGAGATTACATGAGCATAATACCGGTCATTCGAAATTTACCTCAACAGGAATTCCATGGGTTTTGAAATACTCAGAATCATTTGAAACTTTGCCGGAGGCGAAGAGAAGAGAATCAGCTATAAAGAAAATGAAATCAAGAAAATATATTGAAAGTTTATTTCGATAGCTCAGTTGGTAGAGCATCCCGACTTTATCGGGAGGGTCCTGGGTTCGAGTCCCGGCCGGATCACTTTTAACGCTTCCTTTTGAAGCGTTTTTTATTTTCATCAGCATTTTCATTTTTAGTAATTGCTATCCAGGTAATATAATTATAAATGCGGCACCTTCTGCATTATTATTCTCTACTTTTAATTCACCTCCATGAGCTTTTATAATATCATAACTCAGGCTTAGGCCCAGCCCGGTTCCTTCACCGGTTGGTTTAGTGGTGAAGAAAGGCTGAAAAATTTTCTGCACTGCTTTTTGAGGTATGCCGCTACCATTATCTTTTACTATGATTTCAATTTGATTGCTGCCCGGTTTATTATTTAACTTTTTTGTAGTTACTGTTACAGTGGGCTCGTAACCCGGGATATTCATTTTTTTCTTTTCTGATACGGCATAAAATGCATTATTGAATAAATTCAAAAATACCCTTCCGATATCCTGTGAAATAATGTTTATTTTTCCTATGGTTTCATCGAAATCAGTTTTCATTGTCGCATTAAAAGATTTGTCCTTAGCCCGAAGCCCATGATAGCTCAATCGAAAATATTCATCTGCCAAAGCATTGATATCAGTTGGTTCTTTAGTTCCTGAACTGGTTCTTGAATGTTGCAACATTCCTTTTACTATTGAATCAGCACGCTTGCCATGATGATTTATCTTTTGCTCATTTTCAATAATATCATTGGCAATAGAGACGGCTTCCTCTTTGTTATCTGTCAGCAATTCTTTTTTCAATTCGTCAAGTAATTCAGTATTTATTTCTGAAAAATTATTAACAAAATTCAAAGGGTTTTGAATTTCATGTGCGATGCCCGCAGTAAGTTCTCCAAGGCTTGCCATTTTTTCTGATTGGATTAGTTGCGCTTGCGTTTCACGCAACTCTTTAAGCGTATGAAGTAATTCTTCTTTTTGTTTTACTAACTCTGCAGTTCGTTCATTTACTTTAATTTCAAGCTCATCTTTTTGAGCAGAAATAAATTTGCCTCTTTCTTCGACTTCTTTTGTTTTCTTGCGTTCCTTTTCAAGAGCCTTATTTTCTTTCTTGAATTTTATAATCATGGCAATCATCCAGGTAATCGCCACAGCAAAACCAAACTGGATATAGGTATGTAACCGGTTATAAAAACCAATACTAATTAGTTTAATGAGGTCGCTGAAAAAACCCAGTAAAATGAATGGCAGCACTGCGCTTAATACTTTTTTGGCAAATTCAAATATTGGATATTTATAAATAATAGCAACTATTGTAAAAAGTAGTGCATACCATATCCACGTGGTAACAGGTTCTATTCTAAAAACTTGCTGAGCAATGAAAAGGACGACAATTCCATACTGTGAATATTTGAACTGATCATCCCATTTCTGATCATGTGGAATAGCCCGGATTGATTTTTGCAGATACCGGATAAGTAAAAAAGCAATTAATGGTTCAAAAAACATAAAATTTTACTTACGATTGTATTTTATACCTTTTATAATTTCTATAATGTCCAAAATGTTTGTGATATAATGCCGAAATAACAGTCGTTTAGTTCAATGGAATTGGACTATTACGGATGTATAATCGGTATTAGAATTTACCTGTATCTGTTTAATGTCTATAATTTTTTTTATTTACATTCCCAAAAATCAATTATAATATTTGAAATTAAGGATTTATTTTATCAATGAAATAAAAAACCAGAGATTTCACACTCCGGAGCATCTATAAAAATCGACACATTTTTTTTGTCTAAGGGGAAATCATGCCATTTTGAATATAATTTATCTTAACGGCATATGTAGTATCAGTTGTGTTTGGGATTCCTGAGATCAATATGGTATAAACGCTATTCTTTGCCACTGTTATGGTTCTGCTTACTGAAATAGTGGAATCATTATCCACTTTTAAAGAAATATCTCCGGGAGTAATTCCGGTAAAATTGGAGACAGTTCCGAAAGGTGCGTCTTCATTCACTACATTAGTACCATTCAATGTAATGGTGACTAAGGGATTTGAAGAATCTGGAATTGCATTTATAAAACGGACAAAAGCATTCCCCGTTGTGGTGGGCAACGAATCCAGATGGTCATCGGTAATTATATTTTTATAATTCCCGTTAGCACCTATTGCAAAAGCAGAATAATATTTTTGGGATTGAAAAAGAAAATTAGTGCTGGCCAAAACTGCCTGGGAATTTGCATTGTACAAAACTACTGGCAGGTTGCCGCTATTCACGGATAAATAAGTTCCTGTATAATTGGAATATGAAAGGGGAGAAGCAGTAAGGCTTACAGTTGAAACGCCAAAGAAAACAGGTGTTGCGCTTTCCGGAATTAAATTGAAAGCCATTAATCCGGAAGTAGTTGTATTCGTCACATTATTATTTTTTTGGCAGGCAGAAAAAACAGTTGCAAAGAATAATAAAAGAATCAATAATTTTTTTTCCACGTTGCGAAAGAATTTGCTTTTCATAATCGAAGTTTTATTTAGATTTTTAATGTTTTCCCTTAGGAGCATAAAAATATACCATTGATTCGAATAAAATGGGGAGAAAAAACTATTAATAGTATTTTAACAGGTTCCTTTTCTGGTAAAAAAATATTTAAATTATAAATATAACAATCAGGCATAAACGTAAAAAAATCCTAAAAAAGAATATTTTAAACGACTGATTTTTTATGCCCGGCTACGCGGCATCATTTTTGGTTTATTAAAAGCAAATAAAATAATAAAGTATGCTAAAAAGAATATTTTTCTTGATTCCTGTTATTCTTATTGTAATCTCATTCAACAGTTGCAGCAGAAAAATACACCCTTCCGGGTCACCTTCAATAACACCCATAAATGGAATTTCTTCTTCAGAGAATAGAAAAGAGGACGAAGGTAATCTTGAAAAAACAACAGTTACCCGAAAGCACAAAGCTACTTTCCCTAAGATAATTTCAGTAAATGACAGTGCAGCCAGTAAAAGTGTGGATGGAAGATTGTATTATGATGTGATGGGCCACAGGTATTGGAAAAATTATAAAGACGGCAAATATTATTTGTTTAATAAATCAATGTATAGCAATTCCGACTTTAAAAAGCAATGATCTTTACTATTATTTACTTACTGTAATTTCTGAAATATTTTTAAAGTAAATTTTTTATAAAATATTGGCCAGGCCTCCTTCTAAGTGAACAATCCCGAAATATTGCATTTGAAGAAAAATATTGGCTTACCTTTGTATAGAATGGGATGAAATCTTTTTCACAGGATTTTATCATTATCATTCAACGGATTCAATGGAATCCATTAAATCAAAAGGTAAAGTTATTTATGGCAGAAACATGGAACAAGAAGGAAAGAGAAAAGAAAAAAAAGCAAATCAAAAAAGATAAAGCAGAAAAAAGACTGGAACGTAAAGAAAACAGTAAAAACAATACTGATCCTGAAAGCATGTATGCTTACCTTGACGAAAACGGGAATCTTTCTTCAAAACCGCCGGACCCCAGGAAAAGAATTATTGTCAAAGTTGAAGATATCGAAATCGGTGTTCCCAAACAGGAACCAATCAATCCGGAAGATCTTATACGCAAAGGGATTATTACCTTTTTTAATTACGATAAAGGATATGGGTTTATAAAAGACCTGGAAACCCAGGATAGTGTCTTTGTACATGCCAATTCTTTGAGCGAGCCGGTTAAAGAAAATAACAAGGTAAGTTTTGAAGTAGAGATGGGCCCCAAAGGTGCTAATGCAATAAATGTGAAACTGGTGAAATAGTTTTTTCTATTGTTAAAATAAAACAGGTTGGCCCACTTTCACTGATCCGTTTTTGCAGAGCTTTCTTGTAGATTTATTTTAATCAAATAATCTTACTATTAACAAATAATCGAGACGGTAAGTAAATAAATAATGCAGATTTCTGTTTGATAATTAAGGTATAAAATAGAAATTATTTCTGCAAATTTTATGTGTCAAAATGAATTCCTTTGGCTTCAGGTCCGGCAAGGATGACAATTGCTCCCAATACAAGAACCGAGCCTGCTAAGATTTCCATAGAAGTTGCATAATTTACATATTGAGCAAGCAGTGCTTCTAAATAAGCGATACTTGATGCGATCAATACTCCCATCTGATAAGCAAACCCCGGAAAAAAGCCACGAAGAGGTCCCGGAGATAATTCATTGATATGAGCAGGAATAATTCCCCAGGCGCCCTGTACCATAAATTGCATGGCGAAAGCGCCTAAAGCAATCACTATACTTCCGCCATTATACATCCACAGAGGGATAATAATTACAGCCAGCATTACTGCAAGGGCCATCATTTTTTTTCTGCCCCACAAATCTGAAAGATGGCCAAAAACAAGTCCACCAATTATGGCACCTGCCATAGAGATCATTGTGATAACTGCGGTTCGATGTGGGCTGAAGTGGCGTTGTTGCTGCAGGAAAGTAGGGTATAGGTCCTGGGTTCCATGAGAAATAAGATTCATCATTGACATTAATAAAACCAGGTACAAAAATAATTTCCAATGCTTCGCGACAGCTCTTCCATATTCTTTCCAGTTAGTGGCTTTCGCTGCTTTCCAGGCGGCAGTTTCTTTTACTTTAGACCGGATAAATAAAGTAAGAAGAGCAGGCAGGCCTCCAATAAAAAACATAGCCCGCCATCCGAAGTGAGGAAAAACAGTATAGTACGCTACAGCTGCCAGGAGAAAACCAAATGCATACCCTTCCTGCAACACACCGGAAAGCAGGCCGCGTCTCTTTACAGAAACAGATTCCATGACAAGAGAAGCTCCCACACCCCATTCGCCTCCCATGCCGATACCATATAATAAACGCAGAATTAAAAAAGTAGTGTAACCAGGTGCAAATCCTGAAAGAATTTCAATTATTGAATAAAAAATAATATTGATTATCAAGGGGCGTTTTCTTCCGTACCTGTCAGCCATCAACCCAAAAATTATTGCGCCAACGGGTCGCATGGCAAGGCTCGCAGTAAGTGTCAAAGCGATTTCAGGAATTGATTTATTAAAATCTTTTGCCACAGTGGCAAGTACAAACGTCAGAATAAAGAAATCAAATGCATCCAGTGTCCATCCGAGAAAACCCGCTAGCACGGCATTTCGTTGATTCCGTTTTTCTTCGCGATCAAAAAGTGAATTATCTTTTTCAATTATTGCCATGCACTTTTATTTTTTGAAAATTAAATTACGTCATAAAAAAAGAATCTGCGTGCTTATAAATTTATTTTATGATAAAGCAATGTCTGTTATTTTTTCTTTTACCACTACCAGATCCCGAATGTCTATTGTGATAGGAACCACGCCCACCTGTACAATTGCTTTCTTTCCGCGGAGGCTCTTTACAGTTCCTACCTGGCGATTAGAGGTCATGATTACTTTGTCACCTTGCTTTACCGGCTCATTGGTTTCAATATATTTGTTGTCAATTTTTTGTTGCTTCTTTTTCAAAATTTGTTTTTCAGGTTGTTTAAAAAGCAAAGCCTGCATCATTTTTATTAGGTTGCTTTTATCCTCCGTTTTTTTCCATTCTGCTAAAATGGATTTCAGTTTACGATCCATTTCTTTCAGGTAAGTAAATTTTGCTTCGTTGATCTGATTCTGCTCTTTTAATAATTCTATTTGCTGCTGATGTTTTTCTTTATAGATCCCTTGTTGCATTTCTTTTTGCAAGCTCTCATTCTCCTTTATTAGTTTTTCAAGATTCTTTTTTTGGACTTGTACTAATTGTTGATCCTGTTCGGTACTGTTCAATAATTTATCAAGTGAAAAATGATTTTCATCCACTAATTTCCTGGCTTTATTAATTAGGTATTGTGATAATCCTATTCGCTCCGCAATAGAAAAAGTGTAGGAACTACCAGGCTTTCCAATGATCAACTGGTAAAGGGGTTTTAAATTCTTTTCATCAAAAGCCATCGCACCATTGATGATTCCGTTTACTTTATTGGCCATTACTTTCAGGTTGAGGTAATGCGTAGTTACCAGTCCTAATGAATGTTTTTTTGCCAGTTCTTCCAGTATCACCTCTGCGAATGCGCCACCCAGGTTGGGATCGCTGCCACTTCCCAGTTCATCTATAAAAAACAATGTTTTCCCATTCGCATTTTCCATGAAATATTTCATGTTGATAAGGTGCGACGAATAAGTACTCAGTTCAAACTCGAGGCTTTGCGTGTCACCAATATGGATCATCAATTGCTTAAATATTCCAAACTCACTGTCAGGGCTACACGAAACTAAAAGTCCACTCTGCAGCATCATTTGCAAAAGCCCCACTGTTTTTAAAGTAACAGTTTTGCCACCGGCATTTGGGCCGCTGATTACAAGTATCCGTTTGGTGTCATCCAAAGAAAGGTTTACGGGAATAGTGGGCTTTTTTAATTTTTCATTATAAATAAAAAGTAATGGATGAAATGCATTTACCAATTTTACCAATGCTTTATCGTGGATCGCAGGAAGATTTCCATTATAGTCTAAAGCCAACATGGCCTTGGCTCTTATGAAATCATATTCGCCGATAATATCATGATAGCTGCTGAGTAAAGAATGATAAGCGCGCATTTTTTTGGTAAGCTTTTGCAGAATTACATATACCTCTTTGCGTTCTTCATTTTCAAGCGTAAGAATATCATTATTGAGGTGAATCGTTTCCTCTGGTTCGATAAATGAAGTACGGCGGCTATCACTTTCTGCATGTAAAATTCCTTTTACCATTCTCTTTTGTTCTGCAAATACTGCCAGCACTTTTCTTCCGTTCATAAAGCTTTCCTCAATATCCGTGAGATACCCCTGCTTTTTTAGTTTGCTCACGATGCGGGTAAAAACTCTTTTTAGCTCTGTCTTTTTTTTGTATAAGGATATTCTGATACCGGTCAGTTTTTCGGAAGCGCTGTCCTTTACAATGCCGTATTCATCAAGTATTTCATCAATTAATATAGAAATTGTTTTTTCAAAATAGGTTTCTTCAATTATTATGGCAAGCGATGGATATGCTACTTTTCTATCAGGAGTAAACCACCGGAATATTTGTTGAATAGCACCAGCTAGTTTTTTTATTTGCAAAAATTGTTCTCCGGAAAGAACAGAAGATTCAATATATAATAATTTCAGTTCTTTGGAAAGATTTAAAACTGCATCATCAGGAAAATACAAATGATTCTGAAAAAGCAGTTTGTATTCATTGGTTTGAAGAAGTTGTGGTTCAATAAATTTTTTGTGAGTGTGAATACGTAATTCATCGGCTTTGATATGTGCATATTGGGAGCGGCAGTGAGCAACTAGCAACATTTTTATTTTATCAAATTCCAATTGATGGGAAGCAGATTCAGGAAAAAGTTTCATGTATTAAATAATAGAAAGATTTTATTGGGTAAAAGTAAGACACCTTATTTTATGAATGAAGAAAAATGGAAACCGGTGGTATTTGTTTATTTACCGGAAGACCTCACTTCAGTTCTTTTTTAATAGTAGGAGACTTATTCATTAGCTCTGTCTAAAAAGAATTCGTATTCATTTTTATAATCTCAGCCTGAACTCAACCAACCGGAACGTGCAGGCAGGTGTGGCAAAATAATATGGAAGAAATGCAAGTGGCATTTTGTATAAAACTGTTCGAATAAATAAATGGAATCCAACCGTGTTTAATTTTAGATGCTTTGAAAATTGAAATGTTTGATTGCTGTCATTTTAAATAACATTTCTTAAAATTTCTTTAAAATCTTATAAAGGCTTTTAGTCTGATGGTATTAAAATTAGTTTTGCTCTTTTATTTTATATATGGTTCAAAGAAATCATGGATTTTCACTGCTTCGTAAGATTATCTTATTGGCGATTTATTTCCCTTTTTTTCTTGTTCAGGTATATTTAAAATTTACGCCACCTCCTCCATTCGTTTCCACCGGGCTGTCGGGCATTTCATTCATTAGTTTACAAAATCCAGTATCGAAGATTGCGGCTTTCAAGTCTGGAATGCTGCATGAAAAAAACAGGCTGAATACCCGGTACGAAGAGCCATCTGTTTTATTTTATTTAATAAATAGTTTTGATACTTCCCCGAATAATTATGCATTTATTCACGGTTGGAATATCTTCAAAAATCCTCCCGAAGCAAAGCAATCAATTTGCGTTCATCTTCTTAGGGGGCCTCCCTCATTGGTTTAAATAGTTGCAAAGTGTCTTACGCGCTTTGCTTGCATTCTCCTGAATTTTAATTTCATTCAAATCCGAATAATGACTGTTTTTTATAAAAAAACAGTACAATTCCTTGCATTCATCGTCTGTCAGGTAGTATGGATAAATACTGCCCAGGCCCAGCAAAGAAGTACTGTTACTCTTCAGAGTATTATTGACTCTGCCCAGAATCACCTGCCTGTTTTGTTACAAAAACGAGCATTAATAAATAGTGCGAATGCCGCGGTAGGCGATGCTTACGACTCGCATTTACCAAGTGTAAAAATATTAGATGAGTTAAGTGCCGGATCGGCTAATAGTACCGCCGGCGTTTATTTCCCAATGAGCATAGTGCCGTCTGTTTCTGGTTCGATCAGAAATAGTAACGATTTGGATCCAGAGGGCGGAAACATAGGAATGCTGTATGGCCAATACGACCTTATTGACTTTGGATTATCAAAAGCAAAAGTAGGCCTCGCAAAATCTTACCTGGGGCTTGTAAAGTCTGATTTTGATAAGGAAGTTTATTTGCTGAAATGGCAAAGCGCTACTACTTATTTTGACCTTTTAAAAAATCAATATCAATTAGGCATTGACTATCAAAATATAAACCGGTATAAAGATATTTACCGCGTTATTCAAACACTTATAATCAATGGCATTCGGCCCGGTGTTGATTCATCTCAGCTTATAGCAGAACTTTCGACAACACGGATCAATTATAATAACACCGAGGGGACAATAAATGAGCTGGAACAACAACTAAATTATTACACAGGTATTCCAACCAGTCAGTTGTTTATTGATACTTCGATTACGACATTAAATATCCCTGCACCCATTTTATATGATTCGGGTTTGAATGTTAGCAACAACCACTTCATGTCGTATTTCCACAGGCAGACGGATTATTATAAATCAAACCAGCTACTAATCAAGAAATCATACCAGCCCAAAATTGAATTGCTTGGTGGATTGTGGGGGCGAGGATCCAGCATTCAGTATGATGATCAATACAAGGGGTTGGCAACTGGTCTTGGCTACCAGCGGTTTAACTATGCGGCTGCCGTTTCATTTGTTTACGATTTATTTGATCCTATTCACCGAAGGGATAAAATGTCGGAGAATAATTTTAAAATTAGCGCAAGCGAAAATGAGTATAACCAGGAAGATGAAGACCTGACAAACAATTTGCAAAAAGCAAATAATGTAATCAGTACCATAGATCAAAATTTAAAAGAAATGCCGCTGCAGATGCAGGCTGCAGAAGACGCGTACAATCAAAGGCTTGCTCAGTACAATGCGGGCATCATTAACCTTATTGACCTTACTAATGCTTCTTTTGTTCTATACCGAGCTCAAAGTGATTATGTACAATTATTAGATGACTGGTATAATGCGAACCTGAATAAGGCTGCGATTACAGGTAACCTTGATCAATTTATTCAATCAATAAAAAAATAATTACATGGTAAGAGCAGCACTTAAAAAACCAATTACAGTCCTCGTATTGTTTATTGGTATTTTGTTGTTTTCAATATTAGCAGTCCGTAAAATACCAATTGATATATTCCCGAACCTAAACCTTCCTACTATATATGTTATTGAATCTTATGGTGGAATGTCGGCATAGCAGATGGAAGGCTTTTTTTCAACAAGGATGCAGGACCAGTTTCTTTATGTAAATGGCGTAAAGAATATTGAAAGTAAAAATATTCAGGGGTTAACATTAATAAAACTTTCGTTTTATGAAAGCACTAATATGGCTGAAGCCTCAGCCGAGATTGCCTTGCAGGTAAACAGGGCAATGAAATTTTTTCCTCCCGGAGCATTACCCCCGCAAGTGGTAAGGTTCGACGCCTCTTCTCTTCCTGTCGGGCAATTGGTATTAAGCAGCAAGACAAAATCTTTGAAAGAAATATATGACCTTGCCTCTACACGGATACGCCCGATGTTTGGAACCGTGCAGGGTTTATCTGCACCACCTCCTTTCGGGGCCAACTCAAGGTCTGTGGTAGTAAGTGTTGACCCTGAAAAATTACGCAGTTATAATTTATCACCTGATGAAATAGTAGAAGCAATTGCCAGGAACAACATCATGACGCCGTCGGGTAATTTGAGAGTAGATAGCCTTATGTACGTTACCACATTAAATTCCCTGGAAGATAAAGTGAAGGATTTTGAAGATATACCAATCACTACACATGGGGGTGCTACTTTATTTATGCGTGATGTAGCTACAGTTGCCGATGCTTCTGATGTAACCGTTGATTATGCGTTGATAAATGGCAAGAGGTCTGTTTATATTCCGATAGTGAAAACTGCCGATGCTTCCACATGGAATGTGGTGCAGACATTAAAGTCCAGGATACCCGAAATGAAAAGCCTGTTACCTGATGATGTTAATATCAGCTACGAGTTTGACCAGTCCGTATTTGTAATAAACGCCGTAAAAAGCCTTATGACGGAAGGCATACTGGGCGCTATTCTTACAGGGTTAATGGTTTTACTGTTTCTCAGAGACTGGCGTAGCAGCATAGTGGTAATAATTACGATACCTATAGCTATTTTAAGCAGTGTATTGTTCCTGGATTTATTTGGGCAAACGATCAATATCATGACGTTAAGCGGCCTGGCATTAGCCATTGGGATATTGGTGGACCAGGCTACGGTCACGATTGAGAATATTCATCAGCACCTGGAGATGGGCAAAGGGAAGAGGCAGGCGGTATTGGATGCCTGCGAAGAAATATCCTTTCCTTTATTGCTTATCCTCCTTTGTATCCTGGCGGTTTTTGCTCCTTCATTTGTAATGACAGGCGTACCGCGGGCCATGTTTTTGCCGCTTTCATTATCGATAGCATTCGCAATGATTGTTTCATTTATTGCAGCACAAACCCTGGTTCCGGTAATTTCTGTTTGGTTATTAAAGGAAGAACGGTTTCAATATCATCATGATAAAGACCATGCCCATGCAGGACTGGCAATTGACCATGAGGAAGTTTTAGAAGTTGACGAACACATGGCAGCCGACAAAGCCGATAAAAAACATGAGAATGATTTTTTCCAGAGGATAAAATTAAAACTGATGTATATCCTGGAGAAATGGATGCCCAAAAGAAAGGGTATTGTTTCCCTATACCTTTTGTTTACGCTTGCAGCTGCGGGCATTTGTTTTTTCATTATCGGAAAAGATCTCTTGCCTAAAAATAATAATGGGCAATTGCAATTAAGAATCAGGGAACCAGATGGTACGCGTTTGCAAAATACGACACAGGCTGTTCAGGGGATTCTAAATATTATTGATTCAACTGTACAGGGAAATGTAGCAATAAGTTCTGCTTATGTGGGGCTGATACCCAGCAGTTACGGGTCCAGTAATATTTATATTTTTAACAGCGGTACAAACGAAGCGGTAATACAAGTAGAAATAAATGAAAAATACAAAGCCAACCTGGACCTTCTTAAGGATAAGCTCAGGAAGAATATTGGCGCGCAATACCCTGCTATAAGACTGTCATTTGAACCGATAGAATTGACTGAAAAAATAATGGCCCAGGGCGCTTCTACTCCAATTGAAGTAAGGGTTTTAGGTAAGAATTATAGTGACATAAAAAACTATGCGCTTCAATTGCAGGCTAAGATGAAGTCTATAAAATATTTGCGTGATGTACAAATTGCCCAGCCATTAAGCGTCCCAACTATCAAAATAAATGTGGACAGGTACAAACTTTCACAGATGGGCTTAACGATGGAGGATGTAGCAAGGAGTATTACCGAAGGAACTTCCTCGAGTCGTTTTACCGAAAAGAATCAATGGCTTGACAAGAATGCTGCCTACACGTACCAGGTACAGGTGGAGGTTCCCGAATACATCATGAACTCTGAAGAAATATTGCAGTCGCTACCCCTCGTAAAAGGCCAGTCACGACCGGTATTGTCTGATGTTGCAGATTTGAGTATGGATACTTTACCCGGTGAATATGACCGTTCAGGACCGAGAAGGTTTTTGACAGTGAGCGCAAATATTTTTAAGAAAGACCTTGGCACTGCTACCTCCGATGTTCAAAAACAAATTAATAGTTTGGGAACGCCGCCGAGAGGAACCAAAGTAGAAATAAAAGGGATGTCTTCTTTATTAGTAGAAACACTTGGGTCGTTGCAATCAGGATTGATCGCGGCTGTAATCGTTATTCTTTTATTGTTAGCTGCCAACTACCAATCTTTTGGATTATCGCTTTCAGTATTGGCAACGGTGCCGGCGGTTTTGCTGGGATCAATGATTTTCCTGTTGATTACCGGCGCTACATTAAACCTTCAGTCTTATATGGGAATTATTATGTCCATCGGGGTTTCTGTTGCAAACGCAATTCTTATTGTTACCAATGCGGAAAAATTGCGCTTCGAATATCGCGATCCGTTTAAGGCATCTGTTGTGGCTGCCGGCATCCGGTTAAGACCGATTCTAATGACAAGTATTGCGATGATTGCCGGAATGATACCAATGGCGAGCGGCTTGGGCGAAGCCGGTGACCAGACAGCCCCATTGGGTCGCGCAGTAATCGGTGGGCTGATTGCTTCAACATTTGCGGCCTTATTAATTGTGCCACTTGTTTATGGATGGACACGACAAAAAGCTTCTTTCGACGATGTTTCTTTATTACCTGAAAACAACATAAAAAAAATATAAAATGAAAAATGTTTTAATAATAAGCGTTTGCTTTCTAACTCTCTTCACATCATCTTGTGTTGATAAATCAAATGGTGCAAAACCGGTTGCAAGGCCGAATTCCCCATATTATCAAACGGCTATTGCCGCTAAAGGAAACCTGAAAACTTCACTTCGGTTGCCGGCACAATTAATGGCGTACCAGGAGGTAAGTATTTTTCCTAAAGTAAATGGATATGTGAAAGAAGTACTTGTTGATATCGGTTCCCATGTGCACACCGGCCAGTTGCTAATGACGCTGGAAGCTCCTGAAATGCGGGAAGAGCTAATTGCCGCTAAAGAAAAGTACGCCCGCTCAGAAGCAGATTATTCTATCAGCCGCGAAGATTACAGCAGGCTGTTGGTGGCTTCCAGAACCTCCGGCGCTATATCGCCTCTCGATTTGTCTGCCACAAAGGCAAAGATGAGCGCCGATAGTTCCTTCAGCAATGCAGAGAAAGCCAATTGGGGGATGCAACAGGCGATGAATTCCTACCTTTCGGTTACTGCTCCTTTTGATGGAGTGATCACAGAAAGAGATGTCAACCCCGGGTCGTTGGTAAGTGCCACTTCCAAAGATGCATTGAAGGCTATGCTGGAATTAAAGCAAATTAAAAAATTAAGGCTTACCATTGATGTGCCTGAATCCATATCGGAAAGGTTGAAAGACAATGATACCATACGTTTTACGGTAAGTGCTATTCCGGGTAAGGAATTTGTAGCCCGTGTGAGCAGGAAAGCAATGAATATAGATGCGCAGTACCGGGTAGAAAAAACAGAGGCGGATGTTGATAACCCAAATGAAGAATTAAAGCCGGGGATGTACGCTGATGTAAATATTAAACTTGATGGCAATGATAATGCGCTGATTGTGCCAAGGTCTTCAGTAGTTACTTCTACAGAAAATAAATATGTCCTGGTAGTAAGAAATAAAACAATCGTTCCAGTCGATGTTACCACCGGTAACCAGGACCTGGATAATACAGAAGTGTTTGGAGCGGTTCAGCCAGGAGATTCTGTGATCGTAAATGCAAATGACCAGATAAAACCAGGGACAGTTTTATGAGTATTTTTTTGTAAATCGGGTAAATGATTAAATAAGATTTAGAAGAGAAATTCCGGTTATTTGTTTGTTTACTGCAACTTAAAAAGCCACCGCCTTGGGCGGTGGTAATGTTGTGATGGCTATGCCTTAATTTTATAGGATGATAAATAGCAAGTATCGTAAGCTATC
>JGI20206J14855_1000432_pt1 | contig 14651 bp, 8 predicted proteins | sample NGESurdeep092012_6_FD_14855 | JGI IMG/M metagenome (IMG submission 14855) | reverse complement strand
ACGGTGACTTGCTCGGCAGCGCCGATGGTCAGGCTCACCGACATGGTCACAGTGTCTCCCTGTGCGAGAACGATTCCGTTTTGCCGGGTCGTCTTGAATCCCGGCGCGCTCACCTCGAGAACATAGGTACCCGACGGAAGTAAGGCGAAGGTGAATTCCCCCTCCGCGCCGGCGGTATCAAGCCGGGCGATTCCAAGGTCTGGGTTGGTGAGTTTTAGAGTCGCTTTGGGCACCCTGGCACCGGAAGGGTCGGTCACTGTCCCCGACAGCGAGGCGGTTATGCTTTTGCCTTGCGCATGCATTTTCGAATGGAAAGTCAGTCCGATGGCAGTCATCATTACTGCCAAAACTACGAAACGTAACCTGGTCATAATTTGCCTCCTAAGATTCATCCCTTGAATTCGCTTCCGATTGGCCCCGGCTTCGCCAAGACAAACTCAGAGCCTCCGAAGACCGATTGATCTGGCGATCTCGCCGGAACAGACTCCGGAGATACACCCTTTTCAAGCACGCAGAAAGTAAGCGCTAACTTCATGGTTATTGGCAAGGTACTGTACGGTACTGTTCGAGAGCGTTCTCCAACGAAATGTTGAGTTTGTCATCATCAATCCGTTGGAATGCAGTACAGCGTAAATGGGACTTGGAACCGGGTTTCCGATGCAGCACGCCGCTGAATCCGACAACGATCGGCGGCGAAACGTCCCGCCTCGGGGTAGGATCGCGAGCCACACGAAGCTGTCGGTCCGGCGGTCCAGGTCGTTGCGGTATGAAGCCGAACCTGTTCGCTCTTTCGCCTCGATTACGTCAGCAGCAGGCAGCCCATCTTGGTCCGTGGAAAGTCGACAACCATCTGATGTCCATCCTGTGTCACGTTAATCCCAAGCTCCGTTGGAAACAGGATCCGCGCCTGTGAGGAAACCATCGGGATGGTCACACGAGAGGGTCCGTCCAGTCGCCACACCGCAATCCACGTCAGTTCGGGAGCCCGCATTCCCAGCGAAACAGGAGAGTTCGAATCCGTAACATCCGGCACTCCCAGCGGGTAGAAAGGCACCGCCTTTGGAACGTGCTTGCGTACGACATTCTTATACAGCTCAATTCCCGAGCGAACCTGCTGGAATGCATCACTCGACAGCTTATCTAACCTTCCACTTTGATGAATCCGGCATACCATCCCGGTCACCATGTTGAAGCTGGCGCTTGCAGAATCGCTTTGGGCAGTGGGGTAGGACCAGATAGCCGCCTGTTCCGGCAAGATGCCCGCAGAGGCCCCAGTCAGAATTGCCGGCATCCTCAAGTAGTCCTCCTGATCGGTGACGGACTGAATTTGAAAACGCGAAAGCTGCGCATAGTCCATCCGCCCTCCTCCACTTCCGCAATTTTCAAGAATCAAGTCTGGAAATCGTTCCAGTATCCCATCAATCCACGCCTGATAGGCTCGGTCGTGCTCCAGCAATCCCTGCCCGGCACTGTCGGCGTGAAGGTCTGTTCCCAAGAGCGAGTCAACGTTGTAATCCATCTTGATGTAACCCGCACCGTAATCGCGCACGACTCGATCAATGACTTGATTCAGGTAGGCTCGGACGTCCGGGTTTCGAAAATCGAGCAGATAGCGCGAGTTTTTCAAGAACCTTTTGCCGTGCCGCATAAGGAACCAGTCGTCGGGCTTCATTGCCAAAGCCGAGCGAACACCCGCCACTTCAGGTTCCAGCCAGAGTCCCGGCGTCATGCCGGCGTCCCTGATCTTGTCGAGCACATATTTGAACCCATGCGGCCAGCGTGTTTGAGAGGGCTCCCAGGAGCCAATCGTCTGGCTCCAGTCCTCATTGAGCTCGGCGTACCAGCCCGCATCGATCACGTAGTACTCGCAGCCCGCCGAGGCTGCCGCCCGGATCATCGGCAATTCCTTCGCTTCGGTAGGATCGCCCCAAAGGCAATTCATGTAGTCGTTAAAGATGACCGGGCAGCGATCGCCGTCCTTGCGAGGGCGCTTGCAGGCAAGCCTGCGATAAAGTGTGAGGGCATCCACCGCATCCGCGAAGTACCCCTTAACGCATCCGATGGCAACCGGAACCGTCTCGTAGGTCTGTCCCGGCATCAGGTTCTTCCATGCATCTGAATGCAGATCGTCGGGACCGCCGAGATACGCGTACACATCGTCAGCACCATTTCCGCGTGCCGAAACATTCGAGATTTCCCAATACCAGGACCCGTCGTGCTCGATCTGCCAGAACCACACCAATCCGAGACGAGTGTTTTCCACGATGGCCATCGGCAAGTACTTCTCCGTGGACCAGGAGCCAACACTGCCTGCCGACGCTTCAGACCAGCTGGTCCGCTCGTTCTCAACAAAGCCCAGTTCCGACGGCCTGAACGTGTGCCACTGCCCTTCGGCCATCCAGCTGTTCGCTGCCAGATGGATTCTTAGCTCGCCATCGAAATGCTGCGGATCCGCAAGCCCGTGAAGCATCGCTGAACTCAGGAAGTCGATGCCGGCGGGAGCATTCCCCTCGTTGGTAATCCTCGTGCGGCGCCGCACCATGGGCGCATTTTCGAATGCCTCGTAGATAGACTCAACACGGAGTAACCGCCCCGAGTCTCTGTGCACCAGAGTCAGACGGTGCCCGTTTGGCGTGGATTCTTCGTGTTTGCCGGCGAATTGCAAGTCAACGCCCGGCATTCCCATGGCTGATTTCATGCCCGGGTCTGGCCAGCTCTCCCCTGTACACTGGAGCGCCACCTCAACTCCGTTGGAATCGCTCGCGCCCGGCCCAAGTGGAATGCCCAACGGCACACAACGTCCTTGGCGCAGTCGGCCGGCCGACAGCGTAAACGAGAACTTTAGGAACTCCGTTGACCATTCAAATGGACTGGATGGAGCGAGATCGGCGGCCTCAACGATACTGCTAATGCCGGGCAGAAATGATCCCAGCATGACCCCGCTGGCGTGCAAAAACCTTCGACGGTTCATGATGCCATTCTCGAATCTGATTGAACGGACAATTGTCTTCTGGGCTCACAGCATGCCCGAAAGCAATCGCTAACTTTAACGCGCAGCGTATAATTCACATGGCCAAGATGTCAACACCGCCGAAAACAAGACTTTCAATCGCTGCTTTCTGCCTGCCCAGGCGCATTCAGTTTGCAGTTGCGAGATTGGAGGCATCGCTTGCCCAATCAGCAGAAAGGTCTTTTGCGTGGACTCGTCGTTCTTCACCGCATCCGCGAAGGTGTTCTCGTCTTGCCCAACGCGTGGATGGATTCCGTGATGAATAGAATGTGCACGCCGGCGGCTTCAGGGATCTTGCGATTTTGCGTTACGGTACCTGCATCCGCGAGGATCCGCATGATCCTTCTTCTTGCGGCTCTCGTCCTGACGGCCGCAACCGGATTATCCGCACAAGAGCCGTCGTCCGCCGGCAACACGAACTCGCAATCGAGCGCGGGGAGCGCCGGGAATCAAGTGCAACCATCCCAGGGTGGCATGGCGACTGCCGGTCCGCACGAGGCCATCTTCGACAGTCAGCACCGTCCCATCACTGCCGGAGGGTTCGTCAAGACTGGCCCAATCGTATTCCAGAATGTAGCGGCGGCTGCTGGCCTTACGAAGTGGCATCATACGGCCGGCACCCCCGAAAAGCGATTGATCGTGGAGGCCAAGGGCCCCGGTGTTTGCCTCCTGGATTATGACAACGATGGCTGGCTCGATATCTACCTTGTGAACGGCTCGACCTACGACGCTCTCGCTGGAAAGGCCACGCCTCCGCATGCCGCTCTCTTTCACAACAATCACGACGGAACTTTCACCGACGTGACACAAAAGGCGGGTGTGGCCAACGACCGCTGGGGATTCGGCTGCGCAGTTGCAGACTACGACAACGATGGCTGGCCCGATCTCTACGTGACCAACTACGGAAAGAATCGGCTTTACCACAACAATCGCGACGGAACCTTTACCGATGTTGCCGAGCAGGCGGGGGTGGCGCTCGGAACATGGTCAACAGGTGCAACCTTCGGCGACTACGACGGCGACGGCCGTCTTGACCTGTTTGTAGCCGGCTACTTGCAACTCGATCTTGCCGATCTAATCCAATCTGGAGGGAAGGCCGGCTCTTTGGTCTGTCAATTTCGCGGAGTGCCTGTCATGTGCGGCCCGCGCGGCCTGAAAGGTGAGCATGACCACTTGTTTCACAACAATGGCGACGGCACCTTTACCGACGTGAGCAAGAAGCTGGGCGTCGACGATCCAAATGGCTATTACGGTCTGGGCGCCCTCTTCGCGGACGTCAACAACGACGGCAAGCCGGACTTGCTGGTAGCCAATGACTCCACGCCAAACTATCTCTACATCAACAAGGGCAATGGAACATTCGAAGAAGACGGTTACATGAACGGCTATGCGCTGAATGGGGACGGACGGGAAGTCGCCAATATGGGCATCGCGGTCGGGGACTATGAAAACAACGGGCGCCTGTCGGTGGTGAATACGACCTTTGCCGACGACTACGACGTGCTATTCCAAAATGATGGAACCGGTCATTTCGACGATGTCAGCTATCAGGCCGGAATTGCACAACCAAGCATTCCGTTTGTCGGATTCGGAGACGGATTCCTCGATTACGACAACGACGGCTGGAAGGATCTGCTCATCATCAACGGTCACGTTTATCCGCAGGCGGATCAACACCCTAATTGGGGTCAAAGCTATGCCCAGCGCCCCCTGCTCTATCACAACCTGAAAAACGGCAAGTTCGAACTGGTCCCAGCAGTGGAGAGTACCGGCCTCGCGGAGTTAATGGTGGGCCGCGGTGCAGCGTTCGGCGACATCTTCAATGATGGCAAGATCGACGTCATCATCAACAATATGGACGGAGTCCCGGTGCTGCTGCGCAACGTGAACCCCGATCATCACCACTGGGTCGAGCTGAAGCTGATCGGGGGACCCAAGAGCCCACGTGATGCGGTTGGAGCGACTGTGTACCTGAACGCTGACGGAATCCGCCAACGCGAGGATGTTCTGAGTGGCGGCAGCTATCTTTCTTCGAACGACATGCGTGTCCACTTCGGCCTGGGAGACGCCACCGACGCCGGAGCGGCGGAGATCCACTGGCCGTCAGGCGCTAAAGAAAGTATCAAGCTGGCCGCCGTTGATCTCATCTTCACGGTTGAGGAAGGCAAGGGAATCACTGGGGAACTCTGCACCGCGTGTGGCGCTGCTGGCAAATAGAAAGCTGCACGATTCAAGCACGCCGGTATCGGGGCGTAGCGTAGTCCGGTACCGCAGTCGTTTGAGCAGCAATAGAAAGCGAGGCAAAATGACCGCGCAATTTCCGCGAACGATGATCTGGCCCATCTTGGCGTTGGCTCCCTGTCTATGGGCTCAACAGACAAACTCCTGTGCCGATCTTCTGAATTTCAAAACACCGGGTGTCGAAATTACCAAAACCGCTCCCATTGCCGCAGGAAGCACTGAGCCGATTCCTTTCGCCCCACCGGGACAGTCCTTTGTGCTCCTCGCATACTGCCGAGTCGAGGGAGTCATCAATCGGCGCACAGGAGTTGGCGGAGAAGAATTCGGCATCCATTTCGCGTTGGCCATGCCGGACAAGTGGAACGGTGATTTCCTGATGCAGGGTGGAGGAGGCGGAAACGGAATCGTGAACCCGCCGCTCGGCCTCACCGCGTCGGGAGATAAACCCGCGCTCATGCGCGGTTATGCCGTTGTCAGCACTGACACCGGCCATAAGAGTCATGGCGGCGCATTCGATTTCGGCTTCATGAAAGACCAGCAGGCCTATCTGGACTTTGCATATCAGGCCAACGTCGAAGTGGCTGCGCTTTCAACGCAGATCATCGCACAGTACTACGGAAAGCCCGCCGCATATTCGTATTTCTCCGGATGTTCCACCGGTGGTCGTGAAGGAATGATCTTCTCGCAGCGCTATCCTACATCCTTTGATGGGATCATCTCAGGCGCCCCGGCGATGCGCACCGGTCTATCCAATCTTGCTATCGGCAAATGGATACCTGCCGTATTCAACCAAATTGCGCCGAAGGATACTAACGGGAAACCGATGATTGAGGAGGCCATCACAGACCGAGACCGCAAGTTGGTCATGGATGCACTCATGAAACAGTGCGACGCTAAGGATGGAGTGGCGGATGGCATGATTTTTGATCCTCTTGCATGCGATTTCGATCCTCGGGTTTTGGCATGCAAAGACGGTAAGAACGAGTCCTGCTTAGCCCCGGGCAAAGTCGCAGCGATCAGGAAAGCTTTTGACGGCCCGAAAACATCGCACGGAATTCAGGTATATCCGGGCTTTCTCTATGATGCGGGAATCACAGCCTCGACTGGGATCCGCGGACTCCTGGTGTCGGGCCCAGGCATCTTCGGGCCTCCGCCGACAGCAACCGAAGTCGATGTCGACACCGAAGCGATCAAGGACGTTCAGCCGCTTGTCGACTCGATGTCCACGAACCTGTCAACCTTCACTGCTCATGGAGGAAAACTGATCTTCTTCCACGGAGACAGCGATCCGTGGTGGTCTACTCTTTGATCAACGTCGGCTTGTGCCTCGTCGCCGTCGTCCATCCCAGCTGGATTGGAGTGGGGCTGTCTGCTTACGACGAGCCTGTTCATGTCGATAATGTTCCCTACCATCTTTGCACTTGGCCTGAAGGGCATGGGCGCCAAGACAAAAACAGCCAGTTCACTTTTGGTCATGGCAATATTGGGCGGCGCTGCGCTTACGAAGTTGATGGGGATGCTTCCGCTCCAGTCTGCCTACCTGGTTCCAGTTGTTTGTTACATCGGTGTTGCTCTGTATGCGTGGCTGTTCGCTGAGGTCAAAGCAGGCGAGGCCTCGGGGTAACGATGGAGAGTTGTGATCGGCCCCGAGTATTTTGAACAACGGTAAATATTAGTCTTCGGGCAGAATTGAGCCCTGAGAAGGCTAAGGATTTTGCCGAAGATGACGCGTTTTTCTGTGGAACTGATCGTCGGAGCCGTCATAAAGAAGCGACTTCGTAAGAAACGTTTTTCTGGAATCATCAACATTCGGCGGCCAAATCAAAGGCCAAAGGGAGCGTTAAGAGATGTTACGAAGAGATTTCTGCAAGTTGATGGCGGCAGCTGCCGCGGCTCGCGCCATTCGCGTAAAAGCTCAGGCAGGTTTGAGTGCGCCGGCCGGCTTCAACACACTTCACCAGACATACGAAGAATTCTGCGCCACGCCGGAGAAAGACCGCGTCTTTTATGCGCTCGTCGATGGCAAGATCGTGGAGAAGAAGCTGAACGACGCTGATTGGTCGCCGACCGCATGGGGCGAGCCGACCCAGTTGCCCGGCGGATCGTGGGACGGCGTCCCCATGACGGCGCCGATCGGTGGACTCGGCGGCGATGGCCCTTACCAGGCAAATTGGGATTCGTTGCTCGGCTACGACGCGCCGGAGTGGTACCGCGACGCCAAGTTCGGGATTTGGGCGCATTGGAGCCCGCAGTGTGTGCCGGAGTATGGCGATTGGTACGCGCGCAACATGTATCAGGAAAGCTCTTCCGACTACGACTACCAGATCAAGCACTACGGTCATCCTTCCGAATTCGGGTACAAAGATCTGACCGCGCAGTGGACGCTGCTCAACTGGGAACCTGACGCACTGATCCAGCGGTACAAGGATGCCGGTGCGCGCCTGTTTATTTCGCTTGCCAACCACCACGACGGATTTGATGCGTGGGGCTCAAAACATCAACCCTGGAACGCCGTGAATCATGGGCCGCATCGTGACGTGGTTGGCGAATGGGCCGCTGCCGCACGCAAGCAAGGGATGAGGTTTGGCGTGACGGTCCATCAGGCGCGCAACTGGTGGTGGTTCCAGACCTCGCACGGCGCCGACAAGAATGGCCCATTGGCAGGCGTTCCCTACGACGGGCGAATGACAACAGCCGAAGGAAAAGGACAATGGTGGGGTGGGCTCGACCCACAGAGGCTCTACGGCGTGAAGCATCCCACCGATGCATTGCCCGATGCTTCGTACGTAAAGAATTTCTACGACCGCACTCGCGACCTGATCGATCAGCACGATCCCGACCTGCTTTACTTCGATAACGACCTGCTCCCGCTCGGCTGGGGCGGCATGAACGTGGGGGCGTATTTCTACAACCACAATCTGAAGACGCGCGGCAAGATGGAAGCGGTGCTGAACGTCAAGAACGTGCCCGACAAACTTGCCAAGTCCGTGGTCGCCGATTACGAGCGGGGGTTAACGAGCGGCATCATGCCCTACGCGTGGCAGTCAGAAACCTGTATCGGCGAGTGGCATTACCGGCGCAGCCTTTTTGATGGGCCCGGAGCATTTGGCGGCTACCTGGCGCCGCGCGACGCCATTCACTGGCTCGTCGACACGGTGAGCAAGAATGGCACGTTCATTCTCAACATTCCCGGCAAGCCGGACGGCACCATCGACAGCAAAGAGATTGCGGTCCTTGATGAGATCGCAGCATGGCTGAAAGTGAATGGCGAGGCCATCTTCGAAACGCGGCCATGGACTGTTTACGGCGAGGGACCGAACTCAATCAAAAGCGGGTCGTTTCAGGGCGGCAGCATCAGCGCGATGGGGAGCAAAGACATTCGCTTCACGCGCAATAAGGCCAACAATGTGATCTACGCCATCTTCATGGGTTGGCCCGAGGGGCCTGCGCAGATCGCTTCCCTGGGACTATCGAGCAAAATCAATCCCGGCAAAGTTCAGAATGTGACCTTGCTGGGCATGGATATGCCGATCAAGTGGACACAAGATGCGGATGCTTTGCATCTGCAGTTGCCTTACGGAGTGCCAGTTGCGAATGCCTACGGAGCAGCGCTCAAAATCGCACTGAGCTGAGATCGGCAGACAAAGGCGACAAGAGTCGGGAGCCGGCGACGGCAGCGGGCGCCCCGTTTCGAGGGGCGCAGCAGTCCGCTCAGCCCGCCGCAAGCTTGTTCGCCGCCGCGAGGCGGATGCGAAGGTAACCGGCATTGTGCGCTCATTGCGAGCGCAAGGAGGAAGTTTGATGGTGAACGCATTGCTTCGTAGGGGCCCATTTGTGGTGGGGTTCGGGTTTCTCCTTGTTGGTGGCCGGGCACTCTGGGGCGCCGATACGCAGATCGTGTTGTCGCGTGCAGACAGGACAGTTGTGATCGAGCCATACGCCACGAATATCGTCCGAATCACAGTAAGTTCGGACAAAGCGGCAGCTCTCGCGGTTCCCGGGTACGGATTCGTGGGCAAGCCCTCGATAACCGGCTGGACGCACGAGCAGGATTCTGGCGGGTACGACGTCATTCGCTCGCAACGAATGATCGTCCGTATTTCCCCCGAAGATCTGCCGCCGCCTCACGCAATGCCGCTCGACGCGTTGAATCAGTCGCTGAGAGAACACTATTTCGGTGGTGGGCCGCGGAGACCGGGGCCGTACAACGACACGATCTCAATAGCAACAGCTTCCGGCAGACCGCTTCTGACAATGCGGAATTGGTCGATGATGCCCAACCGAACTGAGTCGTCCTCTGGCAGCGCAATGAGCGAGCAAAAGGTCGATCCCGGCTATCGCGTTTCTGCCGTCTTCGACTCGCCGGCCGATGAGCACTATTACGGGCTGGGCCAACACCAGCAGGGTTTACTCGACCTCCGTGACCATCGCATGAATTGCTGGCAAGACTACGGCGCGATTGGTGGGGAAACGGTCTGTGTCCCTTTCATGGTGTCAAGCCGCGACTACGGACTGATCTGGGACAACCCGTCTAAAACTACGGTCGATCTCGGTTTCAATCTGCAGAATGTATGGTCATCCGAGGTGGGTAACTGTGTCTCCTTTTTTGTGATTGCGGGCGACAACAGCGATGAAATCTACGAGGGCTATCGCCAGCTCACCGGTGTCACCCACATGCTGGCGAAAGCAGCATACGGCTACATCCAGAGCAAGGCGATCTATCCCACGCAGGACCAGCTCATGGCTGTTGCCAAGGGATACCGCGATCGCAACCTGCCCCTCGACGTGCTGGTCGTCGACTTCCTGAACATGACGACGCAAGGCAACCTGGATCTGGATCCGGCTCGATGGCCCGATCCCGCCGCCATGAACAATCAGTTGCATTCGATGGGCATCACCACCCTTCTAAGTGTCTGGCCGCACTTTGCTCCCGGCTCGCTGTATTACGAGATGCTTGAGCAAAAGGGATGGCTCATTCACACCCCTGACGGCAAGCCCGATTTCGGTAACTTCAAAGACGTGATCGGTCCCAACATCGACACAACGAATCCCGCGGCAGCCAAATGGTGGTGGGAGTCCATCAGAGACCGTTATGTGAAGCCTTACGGCTTTGATTACATCTGGCTCGATGAAACGGAACCGGACATCGATCCGGCCAAGGACGTTTTTTATATTGGCTCAGGAACCCGTTATTACAATGTTTATCCTCTGTTCCATACAGCTTCGGTTTACGACGGCTTTCGGCGCGATTTCGGTGACAGCCGGCGGGTAATGATCCTCGCCCGCGCGGCCTATCTTGGGGCGCAGCGAAACGGCACCGTCTTCTGGTCGAGCGATATCCGGTCGACCTGGGATATGCTGAAGCGCTCCATCCCAGCGGGATTGGATTTCACGGCCTCAGGCATGCCGTATTGGGACACGGATATTGCGGGTTTCTTCTCGCCGTTGATCCCCTCCACTTACCACGCCGCACATACACCATTGGTTGACTCGTCAGACGCGAAGGAGAACGTCGGCAATTACGAAGATTATCCTGAGCTTTTTGTGCGCTGGTTCGAGTGGGGAGTTTTCCAGCCTGTCATGCGCGCCCACGGAGAGCGAGAACACAATGAGGTCTGGGCCTACGGCAAGCAAGCCGAGCCCATTCTCGAAAAGTATTTACGCCTGCGCTACGAATTGTTGCCGTACGTCTACTCGCTTGCTTATCACACTTACCAAACGGGCGCGCCGTATACTCGCGCGCTGTTTATGGATTTTCCGAACGACCCAGCGGCCGCGAACATAGGCGATGAATATATGTTCGGCCCGGCAATTCTCGTCGCACCAGTCATTGAACAAGGCGCGGTCAGCCGCAAGGTTTATCTTCCTGCCGGAAGCGATTGGTACAACTACTGGACGAACGAGCGAGTCAAGGGCGGTCAAACCGTCGTAGCGCCTGCCCCGATCGACACGATTCCTCTTTTTGTCCGCGCGGGCTCCATTGTGCCGATGGGTGGACCTATCCTCAGCACCCACCAACCGCAGGCCATCGCGTCCGTGCGCGTTTATCCCGGCGCTGATGCTGATTTCACTCTCTTTTCGGACGATGGAACCACGTACTCCTATGAAGACGGCGCAGGTTCCATCACCAGACTTCACTGGGATGATGGGAAGCGTCAGCTGACACATACCGGTCCGGACGCATGGAAAGAGCCGGACGCAAAAGTGATCGACGTCGTTCGGCCGTAAGCCGCGATCCAGCTCTCGAGAAGCAGGCGGGCATTCTGTTCACGGCGGGTGCTTGTGTCGGTCAAGCTGAACCCCGCCGCAAATGCGCCAAGGGTGACGATCCCAACGTCATTGAGGTTACGCTCAACGGGCGAATCGGAGTCATGGTGTTTGGGGTGTCGAAGACGAGCGATTGCAAATTAACGAATGTCCACCTGGGGAAGAAATCCACACGACTACTCCAACCCGGACACACACCGGGGAACTTTGCACTGCGCGCAGCACTGCCGGCAAAGAGATAGTCCGCCGCGACAAAGTAAGCCATCCGAAGATTGATGGTTTGGTCCTGCTTGGAGCCAAGGAGGGTAAATGCAACACGGTTTTCTGATCCGCGGCCATCGTTTTTCTTGTGAAAGACCCCTTATGCGCAATTTCTTCCTCGGTTCAATTCTCTTCCTGGGCATCATTTCCCCAGCTCAGCTTTCGGCAGCCGATCCGGTGCTCTGGTATCAACACCCGGCCCAAAAATGGGGCGACGCGCTGCCCATCGGTAACGGCAGATTGGGCGGGATGGTATTTGGCGGCATCGCAAAAGAGCGTATCCAACTGAATGAAGATACGATCTGGAATGGCAAGAAGCGGGATCGGGTCAATCCTGAGGCGCTCAAGGCTTTGCCAGAGGTCCGCCGCTTGCTCTTCGAGGGCAAACCCAGCGAGGCGGAGGCGTTAGAAGATAAGAAGATGCTGGGCATACCCAACCGCCAGCCTCCGTATCAGCCGTTGGGAGAGCTGAACATCGAGTTCGCCGGTCAGGACAACGCCGTTGAGTATCGCCGCGAGTTAGACCTAGCGACAGGAATCGTACGCGTCACCTACCGCATCGGCGATGCGACCTACACGCGCGAAGTGTTTGCTTCTGCGCCGGACCAGGTGTTGGTCGTCCGCATCTCCTGCGACAAGCCTGGCCGTTTGTCGTTTTTTGCAACGTTGACTCGTTCCCAAGATAGCAAAACCAGTACAGCCGCGCCCGGCCGCGTCATCTTGGAGGGGCAAGCGATTGCGCACACGAACTTCTGGATCTCCCCGCGCCTAACTCCCGAGAAGCTAAAAGCCGAACAGGACCAGCTCGAGCCGACCGGCGTGAAATTCCGCGCCGTCTTGCGCGCCGTGAACGAAGGCGGGCAGGTGAATGTTTCCGGCAACGACCTGATTGTTTCCAACGCCAATGCAGCGACTCTTTTGCTGGTCGCCGGGACAAATTACCGGGGCGGCGATCCGGCTCAAATCTGTGCGCAGTATCTGCTTCGCGCCGCCAAACCCTACTCCGCGCTCAAAGCCGGGCACCTGGCTGATCACGAAAGGCTCTTCCGCCGCGTTGACCTGGAGTTGGCGCCGCCGGCCAACGAGGCCTCAATTGAAAGTCTTCCCATTGACGAGCGTTTGGCCCGCGTCAGGAAAGGCCAGGACGACCCCGGACTCGCTGCACTGTACTTCCAATTTGGCCGCTACCTGCTCATGGGAAGCAGCCGTCCCGGCACGATGGCGGCCAATTTGCAAGGCATTTGGAACGAAAGCATGGCTCCGCCATGGGACAGCAAGTACACCACCAACATCAATGTCGAAATGAATTACTGGCCTGCCGAAGTCGGCAACCTCCCGGAAACCACCCTGCCTTTCTTTGACCTGGTCAAATCGTCGCTCGATAATGGGCGCCGTACTGCCAGGGAAATGTACGGCGCGCGCGGCTTTGTGTTTCACCACAACCTCGATGCCTGGGGCGATACGGCGCCGGTCGATTACGGCTATGTTGGCGTCTGGCCGATGGGTGGTGCTTGGATGGCGGTCCATTTCTGGGAACATTACCAATATGGTATGGACCGCGCATTCCTTGGCCGCGAGGCGTACCCCATCATGAAGGAAGCTTCGCAGTTTCTTCTCGATTTCCTCGTCGATGACGGCAGGGGGCATCTGGTCACAAACCCGTCCTATTCGCCGGAGAACAGTTATCGCATGGCGGATGGAACCATAGGCCGGCAAACCGTCGGCGCCACCATGGATTACGAGATAATTTATGCACTTTTCCATGCGACCATCAGCGCCTCCGAAATCCTCAGAATCGACCCTAGCTATCGTGCACAGTTGGAAAACGCGCTCAAGCGTATCCCCGATCTCAAAATCGGAAAGTACGGTCAGTTACAGGAATGGAGCGAAGACTACGACGAACCCACTCCGGGGATGAGTCACGTGTCGCATCTGTTCGCGCTGTTTCCGTCCGATGAGATTACCCTGCGCGGTACGCCGGAACTGGCCAAAGCCGCGGGCATTTCGCTCCAGCGCAGGGTGCAGAATGGCGCAGGCATGAGTGGCTGGCCCGCAGCATGGTACTCAAACCTCTGGGCGAGGCTTGAGGACGGCGACCGCGCTTATCAGCACATCCAGTACCTCCTCTCGACTTCGTCCGAGAGTTTACTAAACGCCAACCGCCGATTCTTCCAGATCGACGCCAACTTCGGCGGAGCTTCCGGCATCGCTCAGATGCTCTTGCAGAGCCACTCCGGAGTGATCGCGTTATTGCCGGCGCTCCCGTCGGCATGGCCGGAAGGCAGCTTTCACGGACTTCGGGCTCGCGGCGACGTCGAAGTGGACGCATCCTGGAAAGGTGGGCTTGCGGTCTCCGCCACGTTGCGCCCGGGCGTTGCGGGCACGTTCTGCCTGCGGCCGCCGCGCGGTCAGCACATCGGCAGAATTGAATCGGCTGGCCGTGCCGTCACCAGCTCTGAATCCGGGGGCGTTTGGCAGGTCCGCCTTGAACCACACCGTGAATACACAATCACGTTTGAATGAGGGCCCGATAGAGACTTCAGGAGGAGGATCTCGGCTTCCGGAAGGGCGATCTCATTACCGCCATTGAGAGACAAGCCATTACGTCTCTTCTAGACCTTCGCAAGATCCTGAACAAATCCGAACCAAAGATGAAGAGAGTTCGGGTGATTTATGGAGTCGAAAAGCTGGAATTCAAGCTTACGAGTTCGTCGAAATAAGAACATTGCCAGTTTGGCCGGGTTATGCTCGGCAACATAAGTGGGAGATAACGATAAACGTTAGAACCCTATCGGGACCGCCCCGGCAGGCGAGGCAAGATTGAGTCCGGTTTTTTCGGGCGGGGCGGTTTCGATAGGGCCGTTTGGAGTAA
>JGI20206J14855_1000431_pt1 | contig 14674 bp, 11 predicted proteins | sample NGESurdeep092012_6_FD_14855 | JGI IMG/M metagenome (IMG submission 14855) | reverse complement strand
ATGACAGAAAGCAGGTGCAAAAATACTTTCATGTAAACCACGTCAGATATGCAGCATAATAATTTTACCCTTACTAATTTACTAAACGATTAATAACATCATTGGTATAATCTGCCTGGGCTTTAAACCATGATACCACTTTTGGATCTTTGATATCTTCCAACCAGCGATAATTATCAGTTACGCTCGTCCCGAAATAAGTATCGGTAACAGGAACTATTGGAGATGAAGGATAATGGTATTGAGCAAAAGAAAATATTGAGATGAAAAATACAACTGGAATGACGAGTAATTTTTTCATAATAAATTTATTTTATTTTTTGAAAAATAGAAATCTGGCTTAAAAGTACTTTTACTGCAACATTTTTATAAAAATTAACCGACGAACAGGCTTTTAAAATCGTTATAATGTCTTATGATTTAACTGAAAAAAATTAAGTCCATATACGCTAATAAAATTTCAGCATTGCCGGATACCAATTTTTTACACGTAACAGTCTTTTCAAATCGATGATTATTGGGTCATCACAATCTACCCCGATGTATTTTATTCTTTCAAATACAAATCTCTGATACGATCAACTGTATTGGACTACCCAATGATGTAGTTATTAAAGAAATAAAAGTCGAAATGGAACTAGGTCAGACCAGCAATCTATTTTCTCTGCCTGTGTATCAATTCAAATCTGGAATGTACCTGCAGGATCTCATAGATATTTTTTACATGATAGCGAACGGTATCTACCGAAATAAATAATTTTTCAGCAATTAATTTATAGCTCATGCCATTGACGATACATTCTAGAATTTCCTTCTGCCTGTCGGAATTTAGTTTTGTTTCTTTATTTTCAGAAGGCATTTTTAATCCGGAACGGAATAACTGCAGTGTTTTGGCCGCAATAGCAGGCGTCATCGGCGCTCCGCCATTATAGACTTCGGTTATGGCTTCCAGCATTTTTGCGGGTGGTGTTTTTTTGAGAATATATCCTTCAGCCCCGGCTTGTATCGCAAGAAATATTTTATCGCCATCTTCAAAAACCGTTTGCATGATGACATGGATTTTTGGAAAATTTTCTTTTATAATCCCTGCGGCTTCAATGCCATTAATTCCGGGCATATCAATGTCCATTAACACCACTTCTGGTTGAGACCTGTTCATCTTAAATACCAGGTCTGCCGCGCTATCATAAGCGCCCACGCACGCAAAGCCCGGAGTACCATTGATGAGCTGGTAATATCCATCCCGTAAAAGAAAGTTATCTTCAAATAGGGCAACCCTTATATTTTTTTCCATCGTGCAAATTTTACCTGAATTTTTTTGTATCTAAACTACATACCGGGGTAGTCTTAAAAATTATACATCCATTTTCAATTCTATCCGTGTTCCTTTTTGTGGCCAACTCTTAATATGTAACTGAGCGTTGATTTCTTTAGCGCGGGTTTGCATATTTATTAAACCATTTCCACCTAAAGTATAATCAGTTGATTCAAATCCTGCTCCATCATCCGAAATGATCATGATCAGTTTACCAGATTCCATTCCAATACTCACATTTACATTTTTGGCACTGGAATATTTATAAGCATTGGTTACAGCTTCTTTAAAAATGAGGTAAAAATCTTTTCTTTTTACCATTGGTAATCTTATGTCTTTTACCTCTTCCTGCGCCTCAAACTGGAGCAAAATATTTTTTCCGGATAGTAACTCGCCCGCAAAATATTGCATGCGTTGCAAAATGTTTTCAAACTGATCATTCACAGGATTGATTGACCAGACAATATCATTCATCGTATCAATCATGTTTCTCGAAGCGCTTCCCATTTTTTGCAATATTGATTTTGCATTTTCCGTATTTGTTTCTACCTGTTGAGTAGCTACCTCACTGTAAACAGAAATGCTGTTCAACGTAGAACCTATTTCATCATGGAGGTCTGATGCTATTTTTTGGCGTATATCGGAAAGGGCTTTCCGGTTTTGTTTGCGGTAATCATACACGGCGTAAACAATAGAGGCTCCAATGAGAAACCATAGCAAATAAGCCCACCACGTACGCCACCACGGTGGATGAATGATAAAACCAATAGTAGTAATATCTTTTGTTGGCAACCCATCTTCATTTTGTGCTTTTACTTTAAAAATATATTCTCCCGGTGTAAGGTTGGCATACGTTACCGACCTGGCGGTTGTTGCCGATATCCAATCTTTATCAACACCAACTAATTGATAAAAATATTGATCAGATTTAGCGCTTGAAAATGAAAGTGAAGCATATTGAATCTTAATGACATTTTTGTTATAAGGCAAGTTGATCCGTTTCAATTGCAACAAAGAATCCACTGACAAATCATATTGATTTGCATAAAAACCGGTAATGACAACATCATGAGGCGCCGGTTTTGTTTTGATACTGTCAGGATTAAAATAAATAACTCCCGATTTGCCGGCCACCAGGATCATCCCGTTTCTTATTTTGTAAAAAGCCCTGAGGAAATCATGATCTTTAATGCCATCGCTGATATTGAAGCGGGAAATTTTTCCGGTTTTGGCATTCATTTTCTCAATGTCGTGTTCAGAAAATATCCAGATATTTTTGTTATTATCTGCTATTCCCCCGTAAATATTATTGGACGATAACCCGTTAGCTGTATTAAAAAATTGTGCTTTTTTCGTAAACTTATTAAAAAGAAAAAGGCCCGAACCGGAGGTGCCTCCCATGATAATCGAATCATTCAGATTATTGAGAGAGTAAATCTGATTATTAATAAGATCCGTTTCGGTGATGCATTGGTTTTCTTTATTAAACCGGTTGAGTCCCCGGTAATTTATTGCAATCCACAGATCATTCTTATCTAAATATAAATTCTGAAGAATAATATTTTTGATGCTGTCTTTACCATATAAATTTTTATACACAATTATAGAATCCGGTTTCGAGTCCCATTTCGCAATCGTTCCGTTAAAAAGCCCCATCCATATATCATTATTGGTATCCTTTTGCATATACATGATGGTGCGCCTGTTAAATCCTGGAATTACTTTATTAAAAAATTTACCAGTGATCGTATCCAATATGGAGAGCATGGCATATTGAGAACCGATCCATATTCTGCCTCTGTCATCTTCTTCAACACACCAGGTTCTATTAAGGGGTTCTCCTAAAGAGTAAGGTTTGTTTTTGTCGTGCACGAATATTTTTTGAAGCTTCAACTGCGAATTATATTTGAATAATCCATCTCCCCATGTCGTGATCCATATATTTCCATTAATGCTTTCAAAAAATGAAGAAACGTTTTCACTGTTAGAATTAATAAGAGGAGACTGCCTATTATAAATATATTTGAATTGTTGCCTGGAAGGGTTGAATACGTTGAATCCCAGGTCTGTGCTTATCCAGATGTTGTTATCCCTGTCTGCAAAAAAATTAAATATAGTTTCATTAAAATGCAACCCAAATCCTAAGCCATTATTTGCAGGAATGCCCGAAAACTGATCTGTTTTTTTATCATATTGTAACAGTCCCAGGTAATTATCTCCACCAAACAAAATATAGCGATTGCCAATTTCTAAAAAATCGAAGATAGAAGAATTTGGGCCTCCGATTTTTTCGCGCGCTTTTTCGTGGAGTATGGAGTAATGCGTAATTTTTCCGGTTAGCGTATTGTATTTGCAAAAATCACCGATGTAACTGGCAATCCATAAATTGCCATCAGAGTCCATCTTAAAGAACGAGATAGGACTATTTTGTCCCAACATTTCCCCGACCGAAGCAATATCCGGATAAATTAATTTTCTTTTAATCAGATCGAAAAATGCAATCCGTTTTGTAACACCAGCTATTATGCACCAGAAGCCATTATTTTTGAAATCATATTGTGTAGTATAGATAGGTGTATTATTATTCACAACATGAGCATATAACAGGAGAGCCTGGGATTTATAATCATATCGAAAAATATTTTCGGCAGTAATGATCCAAATCCCATTCGAAGTATCTTTGATGATGCCTGCTAAATTTTCAACATTACTGTCGGCTGCATCGCTGAGGTATAAACGTTTAAATAATCGCTCCTTTCTTAAAAAAATATTAATACCGGCCCCGTTAACAACCCAAATATTTTTTTCTTTATCCTCTATAGCCTGGCTGGTCCAATCTGTAGTTAATGACTTATTATTTTTGTATTTAAAAGTGTAATTAATAAAATTTTGGCCATCATATTGTTGCATGCCGGTTGAAGAAGTAAACCAATAAAACCCTTCTGAATCCTGAAAAACCTTAGCTCCTGAATTAGCAAAAAGCCCATCATCTACAGTCAGGTGCTGGAATATGTAGTTTTCCTGCGCAAAAATTTGTGTGCAAAAAAAAATTGAGAAAAACCATATCGCAATGCGGGAGCTCATTTACAATACAGGGTTTAAATTTATAACATGAAGTTATTCTTTTTGTATTAACATCTATGCGCTATTTTGCTATTGTGCGACGGTGATTTACATAATAGTTTGCGATGGTCCTCATTTCAAGTTATGTTTTCTCCTGTCGATAACACTTTTTTGAAAAGTGTCAATTCTATCAAACTATTCCTTCAAAGAAAAAATAGAAATAATGATTATTTATTGGTTTACAGTAATGCTCCATGCCATCTGGATTAATGCCTGCTGATGCCAACTCAATTTTTTTATTTCATAAAACGCCCTTCCTATAACAAAAAAAAACAGAAATAAAGTAAAAATGCTAAAGCAGGATGAGCCAAAATAACCGATGTATATCCGTATAAAATCGTCAGTAAATCGATTAATTTCTTAGCCCTGTGGCTTTTTGGGAATTTCTTTTTTTCCAAATGAATATCACCACAGCAATTAATGTGATGGAAGCAACAATGACGATCCACCAGGGAAAGCGTGAAGGCTCTTTAGGGGTGAGTACAAAATTTTTACCAGGAAAAATTTGCTCTGCTGAATCTTTCATGTTCCAAAAGAGTTGCAAGGCGAGTTTGAACCGGGGTCCCTGGAAATATTGAATTTTTGCTGAATGTACCGCACTATTTAAATATACATTTCCACTTATTGACTTAGCAGCATGCTGGCCATCGTCATTAATAAGCAATGTATCATCAATAAACAATTTGGAACCATCGTCGCTCAATAGCCTGAATACATAATCACCGGGTTTTTTGGTATTAAAATTGCAGTTGTATTCGATGCCAAACCATTCAAAACGATTTCGTAAACCAGGAAAACCTTGTGACCAGCTTTGCTCCGGCACATTAATTTCCTGCGCATAAATTTTGGTATTCTGTGCTTTCATGGTATCAAAATCAGGCAGCATTGTGGTAGTGTCGGGCAGAAGGAAAACTTCTCCAACGAGGCCACTGCTTGTGGGTATGCTATCTCCAAAAGTGTTTTTGGTATTGGCATTACCAGCAACGGAAGGCTTATTATTACATGCTGTAATGGCGAGAATAATAATAATAAGAGACGATGTATAATACTTTTTCATTAGCTATCTGTATTACTTAATTAGAAAACAGTTATTTACTTTAAATACTTCATGTTCGTTTATGAATAATTTTTATTGAATACCATACAAAGCGGTGTTTTTATCTTCCTGGTAATTTGCTGGTAGAATGAAGGTGGAATCAGGCATATCTTGTTTAATGATTTTGCTGAGTTGTATTAATTGAGACGAATTGGTGGATGTAGTAATTGATTTCACTAAAACACCTGAACATCCGGCATTCTTTATTTTTTTTATAACAGCCGGGGAATGATTTTCAAAAATTGCGGGTGATACAAATTGAGCGCCCGGTACTTCTCCACTATACCAAATATCATCCTGTAAATGCGCCACCTGGCCCAATCCCTTGATGGTATAAGTAACTCTGACATGCATACAGTTATAGCCAAACATTTTTTCCGCGCCTATCTTCTGCACCTGAACCTCCGATTCGTTTTTCCCCACATCGCTCCTTTGCTGTCTATTGTATTTTTTATACTGCTCGTTCGTGATGATACTGTAATTTTCATTCATGTTAGCCAATGCGGTTACATGCGCTTTCAAATCAATCGCTGATTGCTCCGCGTATGCTTCTGAGAAGATGTTCCATTTATTTGCCGTGTTTGTACTTACGTATATATTTTTCCAAAGACCATCTTTTTTACTGTTTGCAAGGCTGCCTCCGGTGTATTGCAGCTCGATAGTATTTCCACTTCCTGATACGGGAATAGCATAATCTGCAGGTTGTGCTTCAGCGTATGTAGCCGAGTAAGTTTTGGCCGGCCCGGCGGTTCCATTTTCCTGCGCTTGCTGCATTCCTTTGGCTACTTCTTTTAATGGATTCTTATTACTCATTTGCCCAAGCTGAAAATTTAGTAATGATTTTCCAATTGCATCGCCGGGGTTTCCGTTTTTACCTCCCATCATGGATTGCATCTTCTGCATCATGCTGTCCATATTCTTTCCTCCACCCAGATTTTTTAAAATGCCTGAATCATTTTTTCCAAACATTGCGGACATTCCCTGTGCAAGCATGCTGTCGGCGTTTGTATTTTGAGCCGACACAGAAGTATCAACGGCTTTTGAGATGGTGTTGGACGTGTTATTAGTGTCGTTCTGCGATGAATTTGCAGCAGGATTACCTGATGTTTCTTCAGCAACTTTGTTTTCTTTACTTTTATTTGTTGACCTGTTACATGAGACGAATAACAATAAAAATGCCGTAGAAAAAATTAGAAATAATTTTAAGGAGCGCATATTTTTTTATTTAAAATTTGAGGTACTAAGAAGACTGTAAGCTTACTCTAACATGTATTTCGTCTCTCCATCTGCTTGCTTTGATATTTTTTTTAATGGCCATGTTTTTTATTTGTTTGAATAAGATGCATAGGGAATATCAAATTTGCCGTCAGTAACCGTAACATCTCTGTCAGTTTTCGGCTCAATCAGCGTTCCGGAAAATGTTCCTGTTAGTCTTGATGTGCCTGAAGAAGTTATCGATACAGTCATTTCTTTACATTCATAATTCTCTTTTGTATTTACGGGAGTGTATCCAATAGAATAATCAGGATTTTCGACACCACGAATAACGGTTGTTCCTTTATCCGGAACTTCAAAGCCAATACCACCGGCACGCAAATCATCGCTGATATTACCACTAAAACCTGGAGACAAAGTGAAATAAATAATACCCGGGGAGTGAACGGTAGCTGCATTTACAATTTGGTCTGTTCCCTTTCCTGATAAATCTTTTCCATCAAGCTTACACGAAAAACTTGCATCTGCTCCTGACGAAGAAGTTGCGGCATCGGAACTTACTGCTACATTATTTGTATTGCTTTCTTTAGCTGCATTATTGCCGCCGCAGGAACCTACTGCAAGTGACAAACTTATTATGCTAAGGATGGATAACTGTTTCATAATTTTTAATTTTTTTGACGAAATGAAATTGTATAACATTTTTTAGCCAGGAACTTTAACCTTTGTCAGGCCGTACGGGAATATCAAATTTTCCATCAGTTATAGTAAGCACGCTTTTCCCTGTGCCTGTGCCTGTACTCTCAACTAATTTTTCCTGTCCTGAGAAAGTGCCCGAAATACGGGTAGATGAAACATTGGTAACTGTTACAGTGAAAGCCACATTACCATATACAATATACTTGCCCTCTTCGCCGCTTGCTAAAAATAATTCTACATGCCCGTTATCTCCGGCATCGGTAAGCGCTACATTGCCTGTTTTATCAGGTATTTCAAACCGCAATGAATGAGAAACTGTTTCTGTGTTGTCTTTATAAGCATCATTAAGAAAGAAAGATAGCGTGTTACCATGATCAGATTTTGTTACAGCAGCTACATTGCTAATCATCAGTGCATCTACTTCGCCTCCTGAAATTTTTGTGCCATCTAAATTGTAGGAAAAAACGGCATCGCCTGTTGAAGAAGACGAAGAGGCATTTTGTGATGCTGGTTCGGATTTATTATTTCTCGCATCAGCCTTATTGCTGTTGCAGGAGGCGAATGATGCTATTAAAAAAATTGATGTTGCAAAAAGTAAATATTTCATAATTTTATTTTAAACAAGAAGGCTGTGAATGATATTGAGGACGAAACCATGGAAGGATAAAAATCAGTTTTTTCATTTTTACAATTTTATTATTTGATAGATTAGTAAATTAATCTGAATGATATAATTGTTTTCATTGAGCAGAGATTGAAAAAGGAATATCAAATTTTCCTTCGTTTAATGTAAGCTTACTCTTACTTGTATCTCAATAACGGCACAACTGTTTTTAAAATCGATTTTTCCCATAACGTATAAGCTTATTCATCACTTTTTAATTTAAAAGAAAAATTGATGTCTTGCTCACTGCTGGAGCTGGCGTCACCTAATTTGGTTTTACCGGTTCCATTAATCATTAAATTATTTTCTGTATCCGTCTTCACATCAAAATGACTGTTATCCCTTACCACTTTTCCAAGCGTTAATCTTACAGAATTGATCGGATAATTTACCCGGGTGACCAATGGAATGCCTGCTGCTATTGCGATGTAGCCATATACATAACACACAGCAGTTGTAAAATCATTCAGTGCATCATTCACATAAATGGTTACTTTTTTTTGCGCCACGTCATAATCCGCATCAATGGGAAGATTAAACGAGGCAGGCGTTGCAATGGCTCTTGCTACGGCGCCAAAGCCAATATCTTTATCTGCCGACGCTGCCGAAAAGGGAATCGCAATAGGTTTATGCAGGCAAATAGAATAAAATTGCGTGAGACCTTCTCTGCCTTTCATCGCATCTTTATAATCATCTATCTGCTGGGCGTCCTGGAAAATTGTAAATTTCGTGGCATTGCCTTCTATGTTGCCTTTCATTTTTATCGTGCTTCCTCCCGGATTATTTTTTGGATACCGTAAGCTTATAACCGCTTTTGTTGTATAACTATATTTCCACCATACATTATTATCCTTGTTGCGGTAGGTGCATACGTAAGTCTGATCCAGGTCACCGCTCATCACTGCGCAATATTTTTTCAATAACAAATCAGAACACATGTGTACGATATCGCCGCCAAAAGAAAGCGGATTAAAGTTTGCTTCCAACGCATCGCTTTCTGTTGTTGCGTCAACAAACAATGATGCACACTCTCCCGCTGCCTGCGCTGCCGCATCGCTTCCGCCGGTCATACCTTGAGCATCATAACCTGCTAAGGAACGGCCCGCTTTATCGCCGGCAAGATTGGTAAGAATTTTTGTAAACTTTCCTTCAAAATTTACGAATGTTGAAAATGCTGCGCAAGCTTCACTCACCATCACAAGATATTCGCAAACGCTGTTGTCGTAAGACGTATGATCCGTTGCGTCAATTGCTGCATTTACCTGGTTCGTTTGCTCAGCTACTACGTTGGTCAAGTCAGACACATTTTTCAAGACGGACGACGGTAACGCACCATATTTTTTTTCAACATTAGTCAACCCTTTACCTGCATTACCTACATCGTCTAATTGCTTTAATACTTTATCCTTTTTATCTTTAAAATCATCCACCTTTTTTTGCAAAGCATCAGCATCCGGCCCGGTAAGCGTTGATTTCACTTTATCAATAGCTTCTGTCAGGTTATCAGACGCTTTTGTTATGGCAGTCTTTAAAGGCTCAATTACCGAGTCCATATCATCTGACTTATATACACCGAGCCTTTTACTAACTGTATTTTTGCCATCGCTGCTTTTTGCATACACGATGTAATCACCGTCAGACATTAGTTGCCATATCGTAGAATAAGCGCCAGACGAATCAAGAGGAAGTGTCCTGCTTTCTTCGCCCGTGCCATCCTGGGTTTTTATGGTTACATTAACCGACTTAAAATTTTTGTATTTAACACTTGAGCCAGTTATCAGGACGGCACTTGTTGCAATTATTCTGTCCGAAGAAAGATTTAAACTGATAAAACTTCCATCCGAATTGTAGGGATTGTTTGGCGGTGGGGCGTTGTTCGCATTGTTACCACCTGCGTTTGTGCCTGGCGCTTGTGTGTTGTTACCAGCAGATTTTGCCGAATCGGCAACGGGGGCTGTATTGCCGCCGTTGGATGAAGGCGTGGTTCTTTTTGGTTTTTTTTTGCCCAAATTCTCAACTTGATTCAACGCATTGTTAGTAATCTGATCAACTTTATTAGTTGTGTTGTTTTGACCTGTTTGCTTTACAGAGTTCAAAACGTTTTTAAGAAACTGCGCATGAACCGAATTGTGGTTTAGGAAAAATAATAAAGTAGTGAGAACAACGCATATTTTTAATTGTCTTTTCATCATCGTAAGGCTTAGTGTTTTTGTGAGGCTGCTGCTCCCTGCATCATGCTGGCAAACATCAAATTGGTTTTGGATTCGGTGTAGCCATTTGGTATTTTAAACATGGATGCCGGAAATGATTGTTTTTCAGCTTTAGTTAACTGCATCGTCATTGAATAGTGTTTATCACTGCTTGTCATCTTTACAAAAAAACCACCGCAACCCGCGTCATTCAATGCTTTCATCATTCCCGGGGTGATATTTTGTTGAATCGTTGCTTTTTTTACCATGTCATAGCCTGGCACGTCAGTGCTTGTCCAGATATCCTCGGTACTGGTAGATTTAAACATGCCGGAGCCGACCGTTGAAGTTAATTTTGCATGAGTGCAGTTATAACCGTTTACGGTTTCGTTGCCAACTTTGGTAGCCTTGTAATTTTGATTCACACTGTTTATAAGCGCCGTATCTATTACGTTCAGCGAAAATTGTTTGGTTGCGTCGTCGACTATTATGCTGTAGTGAGACTGCTGCATCCTTCCGATGACAATTAATGCGCTCCCATTTTTTGCTCCCATCATAGCAGCCAAATTCATTTCTGAGCGGCCTTCGCCGTTATTATCCAGGTACATTTTTGAAGTAGTATTTACGGTGCCGCGCTCTTTCGTATGGCTTTCAATCGCATATTCATAATAAATGCCACTCCCCCCATTTGCTGTTGTGTAAGTTTTAATAGCGGCTACAGAATCGGCAGCAGAAACACCTCCACCGCCTGCTATATTACCCAAACTTTTACCTAGTAAGTCGCTCATCGAAGTATCATTCGGATTGTCCTTTGCAGCTTTTGCAAATGCACCGAGAACACCGCCCATGGCCGCAGTATCTGTATTTGAGAAATTATTGGTCGTATTTTTTTGCCCAGTACTGGTAGCTCCATCAATGGCTGCATTAGTAGCATTATCCGCTTTACTGTTTACGTTGTTTTGGGTAGTTTGCTTTACACTATTGAGTATTTTTTTTAAAAATTGCGCATGAAGTGAATTGGCGGATATTAAAAAAAATAAAAAAATAAAAAAGTTTTGAACTTTAACTTGTTTGAATTTCATGATTAGAAGTTTTAGAATAATAGTTGTTAATAAAATTGATACGTCTTTATTTGGTTACTTAACGGCTGATTAGCAATGCTATTAGTGAGATTCTCTTTGTCTGTTTCATAAAAATGTTTTTTAATCCTTTTAAAGTTTATCTTCATAAAAATAGAACCATGCTAAAGGCTTAATGGAAATTAACCGACGAACGTATCTTTAAAATCGTCAGAAAATCAAAAAGTAATTTTGTAGTTTTATATTGTATAATTCATCAAGAATTCAAGAAATGCAAACTCCGGATTTTCATCTTAAGTACATCATCATTGACGATGAAGAAATAGACAGAATAGTGATAGAGACAGAAGCTGCAAAATTTCCATTCCTTCAAAAAATAGCTTCCTGCGAAAATGCGCTTGAGGCCCTTGAAATAATCAAACAGTCACAACCTGAAGTTATATTTCTGGATATTGAAATGCCAGGTATAAGTGGTATTGAACTGATTCGCAGAAAAATAACAGATACGGCACTTCCTGTATTTATTACATCACATGCAGAGTTTGCTTTGGAAAGTTACGAACTGGATGCATTTGATTATTTACTAAAACCAGTTTCTTCTGAACGCTTTGCCAGGTGCGCTTTCCGACTTCTTGATTTTTACCAGATGCGAACTAAGTCATATGCATTTGATTCCGGGCAGGAAACTAATTTTATCATAATAAAACAAGGGCATGATAAGTATAAAATTGCCATAAATGATATTTTGTATCTTGAAGCGATGCGGGATTATACGAAAATTACTACAGTTGAAAAACAATATTTGGTATTAACCACATTAAGTGGCATTATTGAAAAATTATCGCCTGATATTTTTATTCGTATCCACCGAAGCTATGTGGTAAACCGACATAAGATAGATGCTGTTCAAAAAAATAAGATAAATATCCGATCTTATGAACTACCGATAGGGAAACTATATAAATTTGCATTGGATTTCCCTGGTTAAAGATTGTTTTACTGACATACTAATTTTGTTTCACCATTTTAATATTGAACAAAATGTGCAAGCATTTCTTCTTGTTAATGATGCTATCGGTTTTGTCGGCTGGCATTCTTTGTGCGCAGGCGCCTGATCTATCGAATATTCCTGATAACAAAGGAAAAATAAAAGCGTTGCTGGATTATTGCAGTGTTCTACGACTCAATAAAAACAGCGATCCCAATAATTATATTAAACTTCAAAAAGTCGGATTGGATGGCTTACAATTAGTAAAAACTAATGATGCTGAGGACCGGGCAAGTTTTTCTGAATATGTAGCTATTGGATATTATTACCAGATAAAATTTGACAGCGCTCAATATTTTTTTTACCAAAGCCTGCACAGTGCGCAGCAGGCAAAATCAACCAAACTTATAGCCGGCGCTAGTGAAGCATTAATGAGTGTAAATTTTCAACTGCAACAGCCTGAAAAAGTTGAAGAATGTAAAAATATACTTCAATCTATTATAGACACCACAAAGAATAAATCATTACTGAAAGATATATACTCAGCTTTTGGAAGCTACTACCAGCAGAAATCGTTTTACAGCACAGCGGAGGATTATTACATCAAGAGTATACAGATACGTGAAAGAGAAGTAGATACAGCGCAAGATCCCAAAACAAAATTTGACTATGCAATACAGTGTGACCAGCTTTCTAAGCTCTATCTTAATACCAATATGGCTGATAAAAGTATAGAAGCATTAAGGCAGGGCGAACGATTTGCAGATATTTCACCCCAGGTAAAAAACCGTTTATTAAGTTCTTTTGTAGAAGCATTTGCTACATCGGGAAATATTGATTCTGCTCTGTATTATAATAATCAACTTGAATTAAACGCCAAAGATCAACCGTCTTTTTCATCAGAAATTGTTTCTTCCAATTTGAATATTGCTATATATTATATTGGAAAGAAAAAATATAAAGAAGCACTTCCTTATTTGAATACGGGCGTTGACCTTGCTGCAAAAACACAATCGCCCTTATTGATATTCCAGGGACAAATGATCAAAGGACAATATCTTGAAGAAACGGGAAGTGAGGACCAGGCACTTATATTATTAGCCCAATCACTTCCCATAGCGCAACAACTCGACAAGCAACTTTATGCCAATATTTTAAAATCAATGGCGCTCTCTTATAAAGGGCTGGGCGATGAAAAAAGTGCTTTACAATATTATGAACAATATTCGCAGCTGCAGGATACACTCACAAAAGAAAAGGTATCCAGGACATTTGCTGACCTGGAAACCCACTATCAAACTAATGAAAAAGAAAATAAGATTGTATCTCTCAACCAAAAAAATGAATTAAACAGGTTGGAACTCAGGCAAGCTTCTAATACAAGGACAATAATGATTTTGGGGCTAATCAGTTTAGGAATTTTTTCATTGCTCCTTTATTTTATTTACCGAAACAAAGAAAAATTGAATAAAATATTGAACCAGCGAAACACTCAGCTCGATGAATTAAACAGCCAACTTTCTGTTGCCAATGAAACCAAAGCAAAATTATTTGGCGTGATTAGTCACGATTTAAGAACGCCTGTAAGCAAGATTGTAAACCTGTTGCACTTACATAAAGAAAATTCACAAAATGCAGATGAACATATACGGAATCAATATGTAGAAAGAATTAATAAGGCCTCGGAGAATGTATTGGAAACCATGGAAGATCTTTTGTTATGGAGCAAAAGCCAAATGCAGAATTTTGTTCCCCAATTTAAAGCAGTAAAAATATTGCCATTAGTATCACAGGAAATGGCGCTTTTTGAAGAGCAAATCAGGGAAAAAAATTTACAGATAACTACGAATGTGAGTCCGGAGATTTCTCAAAATACAGATGAAAATTTTTTAGCTGTTATATTAAGGAATTTGATACAGAATTCCATCAATCAATGTAAAAACAATGCAACAATTGATATCCAGGCAAATGCCCACACTCTGTCTATTACTAATCCGGTCGAAAATATAAAAGCACAGGATTTGAATTCGATGATGCAGGTAACTAAACTGAATAGCAATAATTCCGGATTAGGCCTTCAAATAATTAAAGATTTAGCGACAAGAATTGATGCTAAAATATTTTATGAACATCAGGATGAAAATAGTGTGAGTGCAGTTTTGAGCTGGAGTTAAAAATAGTTCCCGGTAATTTTTAAAGTATTTTCGTCGAGTAGGCAAGCAGGAGTTTCACCCGCGAGCCTCTCACAGAACCGTGCTTGAAAGTCTCCCTTCACACGGCTCTTGTTATTCTTTAATAATTCAACA
>JGI20206J14855_1000430_pt1 | contig 14677 bp, 15 predicted proteins | sample NGESurdeep092012_6_FD_14855 | JGI IMG/M metagenome (IMG submission 14855) | reverse complement strand
CTTAATGGATTGCTTCATGCTAACAAGGGTTTATAAATCAAAAAAGCAAATGTAGCAGTGGACCATGTTGAAAACAAGACGGGCTATCTCGGGTATTTACATTGTTTTAATTTCGCTCAATGAAGACAATACTTTTATTTGGCGCCGGAAAATCTGCAACCTGTCTTATAGATTTCCTCGGTAAATGTAGTGATGAAAATAATTGGAAATTTGTTGTCTGCGATTCCAATCTTTCTTTGGCTCAATCAAAAACTAAAAACTTTTCTTCTGCAGAAGCTATTTCTTTTGATGTAAGCAATAAGAAGAAACGCCATGAATATATTTCTAAAGTTGACATGGTAATTTCTATGCTACCTCCTGGATTACATTTTTTAGTGGCCAAAGATTGTGTGAATTTTTCAAAGAATCTTTTAACCGCTTCATATATTGATGAAAAAATAAAATCCCTGAAAAAGGAGGTCGAAAAAAAGAAATTGCTCTTTTTGGGAGAAATCGGATTAGACCCGGGAATTGATCACATGAGTGCGATGAAAATGATCAATATTATAAAAGCAAAAGGTGGAAAAATTACATCATTCAAATCTCATTGCGGTGGATTGGTTTCTCCAGAAAGTGATGATAATCCCTGGCATTACAAAATCACCTGGAATCCTGCAAACGTAGTAATGGCAGGAAGTGCAGGGGCTATTTACCGTGATGACGGAAAGACGATCGAGGTTCCTTATTCCGAAATTTTTGGCGATGAAAATAATATTATTGATGTGCCCGGATTTTTTCAATTAGCATGGTATGCCAATAGGGATTCTTTATCCTATATTGATACGTATCAACTTCATGAAGCAAAAACTTTTATCCGTACTACTTTGCGCTATCCTTCTTTTTGCCGTGGCTGGAATAAGATTATTAAGGTGGGGTATACCAATAAAAATGATCGCGAAGAGATTAAAAATTGTAAAACTTTTGCAGACTGGTTTAATTTAAAAAAGGAAAAACTGATTTCAGAAAAAGGAATTGATTTTATGAAAACTGATTTTTTTAACCCTGAATTTTTGGAACAAATAAATTATCTCGGATTAAATGAGAAAGAAAAAATAGCAATAGAAATTTCTAATTCGGCTTCAGTACTTCAACATCTTTTAGAAAAAAATTTAGTGATGAAACCACATGATAAAGACATGATCATTATGCTGCATGAAATTGCATATTCTATAAACGGGGAAAATAAAGAAACAAGAAGTTGCCTTATTGTAAAAGGCGAAGATCAGCTCAATACTGCAATGGCGAAAACTGTCGGGCTACCTTTAGGCATAGCTGCAAAATTAATTTTGGAAAATAAAATACAATTAACAGGGTTGCACATTCCTGTAATTCCAGAAATATATGAACCGATTTTAAGGGAATTGGAATTGAACGGAATAAAATTTAATGAAGAGACTTTCTCCCTGCCCTCCAGAGAAGGGTTCTAAAAAACTTCCGACAGTTAAGAAAGAAATAACCGTGATTTCTATTCAGTTTTGTAGCCCAATCATGAAAACCCTTTTTTCTTTTATAAGATCAATAAATGGATAATCTTTTTCAATTCTTTGGATATTCTTTAATTGTGCAGTTATAAATTTCTGATGTGCTGCACTATCCTTTAAAAATGGTTTGTGATTTGCTGCGTCTAAAACTTTCTTAATTTCTTCCATAATTTTTTTTGATGAATCATTCACAAAAGAGTCGATGAATTTTTCAAAAACAAAATTGATTGCAGTTTCATTTGGATGTACCAAATCGTTTTTATAAAAACGGTAATCGCGCAAAACATCAGTTACCAATTCGTAAGATGGAAAATAAAATGCATTCTGTTTTTGTTGTACAATACTCTGAACTGCCTCAATTAACCTGGCTTTGCTCCGGCTATTTTCCACTATCCCATCTTTCACATGCTTTACAGGGCTGACTGTAAAAATAATTTTTAAATCAGGATTAAATTTTTCTAAAGCATTTAAAGCATTTAAAAGTGAAGAAATTATTTCATCAATTGCTAATAAAATCCTTTGGAAAAGATTTGCAGGAGCTTTATGGCAATTGGCTACATTCTCTTTATTTTCTTTGAGTTGATAATTAAAAGCAGTTCCTAAAGTAATGATAAGAAATTCTGATTTTTTTAAAAAATGATACGCTGCATTTTGTAATTGGTTTATTTTTTCTAAAACGTCTTTTTTATTAACATCTGAAAATGCTGAATGATGTTTCCAACTATGCCATAAACCATTCAATTCAAATAAATCATTTTTTGTAAACAATTTGTTTTCCATGCAAGAAAATAATGCATCAGAAATGCTTATTGGATCGTATAAAATCCCATTTGGATTTTGCAGAATATCAAATTTCAATTCGCTCATTTTATCACCTATCTCTTCAGAAAAACACGATCCTATAAATAAAATTTTATCCCGGTAAGAAAGTGTAAACGGATAAGATTGAATTTGAAATGGTAAAAAGAATTCCATTTATATAAAAATTTTAGAAGCCATTTCACTGGCTTTTAATAAGGCATCATCATTTATATGTTTAAGAAATCCTAATTGTTTAAAATAAGGAATCATCAATTCTGTATTCATATTTCCCACTAATTCATCTTCTGCCATCGGGCAACCGCCATATCCTTTTAGTGCACCATCAAAACGCAAACAACCATTTTCTAAAGCTGCATCAATTTTTTGTTTCCAGTTAATATTAGTAGAATGAAGATGAACTCCGGTTTCAATTTCAGGAAACTCTGAAATTACTTTTTTAACAATTGACGAAACCTGTGCTGGCTTTGCAAGGCCAACTGTATCGGCCAGGGAAATTATCTGAATCCCCTCTCCCGCTAATTTTTTTATCCAATCCAAAACAATGTTTTCGTTGTATACATCGCCATAAGGATTTCCAAATGCCATGGAAATGTAAACCACCAATTCCTTTTTATTTTTATCACAAATATTTTTTATTTCTTTTACTCTTTCCAAAGATTCTTCAATAGTGCTGTTGGAATTGCGCATTTGAAAAGTGGGAGAAATGGAAAATGGAAATCCGAGATAATTTATCTTTTCAAATTCCGCTGCATCCTTTGCTCCGCGAACATTTGCAATAATGGCGAGCAATTTTGTGTTAGTATTGACCATTAATAATTGACGAATGACTTCTTTCGTATCGGCCATTTGAGGTATAGCTTTTGACGAAACAAAACTTCCGAAATCTATGGTATCAAAACCAACTTTTAATAGTTGATTGATGTATTCAATTTTTTTTTCGGTAGGGATAAAATTTTTCCAGCCTTGCATGGCATCGCGGGGACATTCGATGAGTTTAATTTGTTCCATTATTCGACTATTAAAATTATTTGATTATTGAATTATTTAATTATAAAGCATGCGCAAACAATGCAAACAATAATAAAATAATTCAATAATTAATTCTCTGCTTCATCGCTTCATACAAAATCATTCCTGCGGCAACAGAAACATTCAGGGATTCAAATTCTTTTTGCATAGGGATTTTAAATTTTGCATCGCATAATTTATAAAGGGAAGATTGTATTCCTTTGTCTTCACTTCCCATAATGATGGCACAGGGTTCCATAAAATTAATATCAAAAATATTTTCCTCTGCAGTCATCTCACTGGCGAAAACTTTGAAGCCATTTAAATGTAATTCGCCTATAGCGCTGTGTAAATTTTTCACCCTGCAAACAGCGATGTTTTGGAGTGCTCCGGCGGAAGTGGTAATCGCATCTTCACTTAAGGCCCCTACTCCTTTTTCGGGAATTACTATGGCGTGAACACCGCAACAGTAAGCCGTTCTGGCCAATGCGCCAATATTTCTAATGTCAGTAATCCCATCAAGTAATAGTAATAAAGGAGTTTCTCCATTTTCAACAATCAGTGAGATTACATCCTGTAGATTTTGATATTTTATTTTTGATTTTATGGCAATACATCCTTTCGGATTTTCGAGGTTAAAATTTCTTATTTTTTCAAAAGGAACTTTATTTATGGGAACTTCAAATTCCAATGCCACGCTTCTTAATTCATCGGCTTCGGGAGAAGAAATAGTGTTTTGTAAGTAAATTCTTTCTAATTGCTCACCATTTCTCATAGCATCAATAACAGATGGGATTCCTCCAACCAAAAGATTTTTTTTGGGACGGTGTTGCTGGGTGAATGTTTTATGTGGTGGTCTCACTATTCAAATTTACTTTTTTAATTCAGGGTAACAAAAAACCCTCAATAAATGAGGGTTTTTTATTCATTTTTATTTATTTTATTTTATTCCAAAAGCTTTCTTCACTTTAGGTACATAATCTAATTTTTCCCATGTAAATAATTCCACTTTTACACTTTTAGGAGAACCGTTAGGCAAATTAAATGTTTTGGTAACTACTTCATTCTTGCGACCCATGTGGCCGTAAGAAGCGGTTTCCTGGTAAATAGGATTGCGAAGTTTGAGGCGTTGCTCAATAAAGTAAGGGCGCATGTCAAATATTGATTCTACTTTTTTAGCAATTTCACCATCGGTTATTTTTACTTTGGCAGTACCATACGTATTTACGTTGATGCTTGTTGGTTGGGCTAAGCCGATTGCATAAGAAACCTGCACCAATATTTCGTCGCAAACTCCAGCTGCTACAAGATTTTTAGCAATATGCCTTACTGCATAAGCTGCACTCCTGTCCACTTTGCTTGGGTCTTTTCCGCTGAATGCACCGCCACCATGAGCACCTTTTCCACCATAAGTATCTACAATTATTTTTCGTCCGGTAAGTCCTGTATCTCCGTGTGGACCCCCGATTACAAATTTTCCAGTAGGATTAATGTGGTATTTTATTTTGTCGTTAAAGAAATGCGCATATTTTGGATATTTTTCCTTCATACGCGGTATCAGGATCTTTTTGATATCATCTGATATTTTCTTCAGCATTTTATCATCATCTTTATCAAAATCATCATGCTGGGTAGAAACAACGATTGCGTCTATTCTTACAGGTTTATTATCATCGCTGTATTCAAGCGTAACCTGGCTTTTGGCATCCGGGCGTAAATATTTAATTTGTTTATTTTCTCTTCTTAATGCAGCCAATTCTATCAAAATGCTATGAGCAATATCTAATGAAAGCGGCATATAATTTTGGGTTTCATTAGTAGCGTATCCAAACATCATTCCCTGGTCGCCGGCTCCCTGATCCTCTTTTTTCTTTCTGTCAACTCCCTGGTTTATATCCGCAGATTGCTCGTGAATTGCAGAGAAAATTCCGCATGAATTGGCTTCAAACATATATTCACTTTTTGTATAGCCTATTTTACGAATCACACCTCTCGCTATTTCCTGTACATCAAGATAGGCTTTGGATTTCACTTCGCCTGCTAGAACCACCTGGCCTGTTGTTACTAAAGTTTCGCAGGCAACTTTACTTTGCGGATCGAATGCTAAAAAATTATCAATAAGTGCATCACTGATCTGGTCAGCAACTTTATCCGGATGTCCTTCGCTCACCGATTCAGACGTAAATAAATAGGGCATAATGTTTTGTTTTTGAGTCGCAAAATTATGGCTTCACAATGATAGAGCAAAATGGAATTTTGAGGCTAATATAAATTTATTGTAAACGGAAATACAAAATCACCCTTATTTATTCTTTTACTGCGATCCTCCACAAATAGAATAAAGAAAATACCAATAATATTTTAAAAAAAACAGGAAAGATTAAATTCCAAATTGGAAAAAAAATGAACACTCACGTAAAACGTCATACAAACCCAATTTTGTAAAAAGAGTTTGTTTTTTGTTCATCACTTGAAAAATAAACCAATTAAAGGAAATTATACAATGATTTAAAAGTCGGAATACAATTGCAAATAGTCCGACAGATCTGATTCCGGATTATATTTTAAGACCTTTTTACCACGAACTTTACTAAATTCCTCCACTAATTTTTTATCTACCTTTTCGGCTCCAAAGGTAACGGCGTCGGCGAAATGAGCGCCACCTCTGAACATGGCAATATTGCTCCCTTCGTTGAAAATGGAAATATCTTTCTCTTTAATATTTGCATTAATGGTCGCTACATTTGCAAACTCCGGCCCCATTTTTTCTTTATAAGTATTTTGGCCAATGGTGTAAATCACTTTGCAATTACTAAATACAGGTTCTTTTTTGTAGGCAGTTTTAATATACATAGGTATAAGGCCTGTCATCCATCCGCTGCAATGAATAATGTCCGGAGGCCATCCGAATTTTTTTACAGTCTCCAAAGCTCCTTTACAAAATAATACGGTTCTTAAAGCATTATCTGAAAACCATTTTTCACTTTCATCATGAAACAGAGATTTTCTTTTGAAAAGATCTTCATTGTCTAAGAAATAAATCTGCAATCTTGCATTGGGAAGCGAAGCCACTTTTATTACTAAAGGATAATCATCTCCGTCAACAGAAACATTGATTCCGGAAAGACGAACTACTTCATGTAGCCTGTGCCTGCGCTCATTTATCATCCCAAAACGAGGCATGATACAACGAACTTCCATTCCGTTTTCATTTGATTTTACTGCAAGCCTGTTTACAATTTCCGCAAATTCTGTCATTTCCAGATAAGGTGACATTTCGTTGGCTATGAATAAAATTCTTTTCTTTGTCGACATTTACAAATGGTTAAATTAGCTATATTGTTTTTTAACAGGCGGCAAAGGTATCATTTTTTTTCTTTTGCACAATGTAAAACTCAATGTTAGACACAATTACATAGAGATTATGATTATAATTAAACTCACAAAAGGTCTCAGGGATTATCTGGATAAGCAAAATTTTACTGGTAAATCTATTGGATTTGTACCTACCATGGGCGCTTTGCACGAAGGTCATTTGGCATTAATAAAGGAGTGCCGAAAGGTTGCAAAACTAACTATTTGCAGCATTTTTGTAAATCCTGTGCAATTTAATAACGCTGATGATTTAAAAAAATACCCAAAAACGATTGAAAATGATATTTTATTACTCGAAGAAAACGGCTGTGATATTTTATTTCTACCCGGTGAAAAAGAAATTTATCCTGATGCAAAATCCCGGGAAAAACATTACGATCTTGGTTATCTTGAAACGATTTTAGAAGGTAAATTCCGTCCGGGGCATTTTCAGGGCGTTTGTATGGTCGTGGAAAAATTACTGAATATTGTAGACCCTGACTATCTTTTTATGGGACAAAAAGATTTTCAGCAATGCTTGATTATCGAACGATTAATCGTATTAATGCATAAAAACGTTCAACTTATCATTTGCCCGATTCATCGTGAAAAAAGCGGCCTTGCTATGAGCAGCAGAAATGTAAGGCTAAATTCCGATGAAAGAATTAAAGCGTCTCAATTGCACAAGTCTTTAGTTTCAATAAAAAATAAACTTATTGAAAATAATTTTTCAGCGTTAAAAAATAAAACAATTATTGATCTTGAAAAGATTGGATTTAAGGTGGATTACCTCGAACTTGCCAAACGAAAAAACCTTGAAATAATAACTCATTTTAATAATGGTGAAGAAATTGTGATTCTTGTTGCAGCATTTCTCAACGACGTAAGATTAATTGATAATCTTTTAATAAAGAGATAAATCAGAATGGGTTTATTATCTTGTAGTTCTATTATGAAAAAAAGAATATTCTCTGTATTAAAATATATGATTTTCCTTGGTATAGGTATTTTTTTGACCTGGTGGCAATTAGGAAAAATGACATCTATTCAAAAATTTCAATTTAAAGAATCACTTCAGAATGCACACTATATCATTCTCCTTCCTGTTTTTATCATCACTATTCTGGGCCATATCAGTCGCGCCATAAGATGGAAAATTCTTATTGAGCCAATGGGATACCAACCAAAAACTTCCAATACTTTTTATGCAGTTATGTGCGGTTATCTTGCCAATACTTTTTTGCCCCGTGCAGGTGAAATTTTGCGATGCACTTTATTAGGCCGCTACGAAAAGATACCAGTAACAAAATTATTTGGAACTATTCTTCTCGAAAGAATTTTCGATTTATTCTGTTATTTTTTGGTGATCGTTATTACTATTTTAATCCAGGTAGAAACAGTAAGCGATTTTGTAAAAAGTAAAATTGAACTAATTACCTCACACAAACATGCCATATCAATCTGGATAATAATTGCAATTCTTGTATTACTTGCACTTATAATTTTTTTGGTAGTAAAATGGTTTTTAAAAAAATACAGGGAACACCGCTTAGTTATTAAACTTAAAGGACTGCATGTAGGTTTGAAAGAAGGTTTTTTAACGATATTACATCTTAAAAAAAGAAAAAAGTTTATAGCACATACCATCTTTATCTGGTCCACTTATTTATTGGAGATCTATATTGGATTTTCTGCGCTTTCTGCAACATCTTCTCTTGGTATAGGAGCAGCATTTAGTGTGCTTTCACTGGCCACACTTGCTATGATTGTTTCTCCCGGCGGGTTAGGAGCCTTCCCTATTGCAGTACAACAGGTATTGCTGATATATAATGTGGATAATATCTCCTTTGGCTGGCTGGTGTGGGGTGTAACCACCTCCATTATTATTGTTGTTGGAGTTATATGTTTTGGATTATTTATTTATCAAAATAAAAATAAGAATGAAAAAGAGCAACGCAATCAGGGATCGTATATTCAAATCTGAAGAATTAAAACAGGAGGTAATACGGCAGAGGTTGAAAAGTAAAACTATTGCATTTACAAACGGGGTTTTTGATATCCTTCATGAAGGACATATTGAAGTGTTATCGCAAGCTGCGGCCTTTGCAGATATCCTGATTGTAGGAATTAATTCTGACGCATCGGTAAAGAGACTAAAGGGCGACAGCCGCCCCGTTAATAATGAAAATTCAAGAGCATTAATCATCGCCTCATTAATAATGGTAGATGCGGTTGTTATTTTTGATGAAGATACTCCTCTTGAATTGATAAGAATAATAAAGCCTGATGTGCTGATAAAAGGCGGAGATTACACAATCGAAACTATAGTTGGCTCAAAAGAAGTAATATCCGCCGGTGGCAAAGTAGAAGTGATTCTATTGAAACCCGGTTTTTCTACAACAGGCATTATTGATATAATTTCCGGCATTTAACAATTGTAACTGTTATGGATAGTAGAAAAATAATCGTAAGAGATATCAGCTGGCTGGCATTTAATGGCCGGGTACTGCAGGAAGCAGGAGATCAAACAGTGCCATTAAGTGAAAGGATTCGTTTCCTTGGAATATTTTCTAATAATCTTGATGAATTTTTTCGGGTAAGAGTAGCTACTTTAAGGCGGATGGTAGAACTTGGCACCAAAGCAAATATGCATCTTGAAGAATCACCGGAAAAAATCCTGGAAGAAATTAGTTCTATAGTCACCAACCAGCAAAGCCAGTTTACCCGCACCTGGGGAATTATCAAAGAAGAACTTAAAAAGCAGAAAATATTTATAATAAATGACCAGCAGTTGAATAAAGAACAGCAGGAATTTGTGCTCTCTTATTATAATGAGTATGTAAGAAGTAATATTGTTCCGTTAATGATGGAAAGCCTCCAGGTGTTTCCTATTCTTAACGATAAATCAATTTACCTTGCGTGTAAACTATCAAAATCTGATAACTCTGTTCCTCAGCGATACGCATTGGTTTCAGTACCTACTAGACTATCAAGATTTATTATTCTTCCCCCGAAAGAGAATAATAATTTTATCATTTTATTAGAAGATATTATCAGGTTTTGTCTTCCACAGATTTTTTCTTACTTCGGTTACGACACCTTTTCATCTAACATCATAAAAGTTACCCGCGATGCAGAAATTGATATTGATAATGATATTTCCACATCCCTCATACAAAAAATAGAAAAGGGATTAAAGAACCGCAAAAAAGGAAAGCCGGTTCGCTTTGTATTTGATAAAGAAATTGATAGCGGGCTATTAAATTATTTGATTAAAAGGCTTGGATTGACCAATAAAGATAATCTTCAGGCAGGTGAACGCATTCATAACTTTAAAGATTTCATGAATTTTCCGGATTCCGTTTTTCAAAAAAAGAATCCAAGAAAAAAGCCTTTCATCCACCCACTTTTGAAAAATGCAAATAGCGTAACGCAGGTTATTTTGCAAAGAGATGTTCTTCTGAATTTCCCATATCATTCTTTTGATTCTTTAATAGATGTGTTGCGTGAAGCTGCGATAGCACCAGATGTGGTAAGTATAAAAATTACCTGCTACAGGTTGGCAAATGAATCTAATATTATTAATGCGCTTACCAATGCAGTAAGGAATGGTAAATCAGCAACGGTAATTCTTGAGCTGAGGGCAAGATTTGATGAAGAAGCCAACCTGGAATGGAAAAAAATATTGGAAGAAGCAGGAGTTAAAGTGTTTGTTGGTTTACCCAATATGAAAGTACATGCTAAATTATGTCTCATCAAAAAAAGAAATAACAATCAAACGATTCAATATGGTTTTGTAAGTACAGGGAATCTGAATGGAAAAACAAGCCAGGTTTATGGAGATCACTGCCTTCTTACCAGTAATAGCCATATTATGTCAGATATGAATAAGATATTCAATTACCTTGAAAATCCCAAAAATATACAAATACTCAAAAGCAACAATAGATTATTGGTAAGCCCTGTATATATGCGTAAACAATTAAACACCTTCATTGACAAAGAAATTAAAAATGCAAAAGAAAATAAGCAGGCTTCTATCATTTTAAAATTAAATTCTTTGAGTGATGAGGAATTAATATTAAAACTTTATGAAGCCGCGCGCTCAGGAGTAAAAATAAAAATGATAGTAAGAGGAATATGTTGCATGCGTACGCAGAATAAAAAATTTAAGAAAAAAGTAAAAGCCATCAGCATTGTAGATGAATACCTGGAACATGCAAGAGTAATGATCTTTCACAATGACGGAAAGGAAAAATATTTTATTTCTTCTGCCGACTGGATGGTGAGAAACCTGGATCACCGTGTAGAAGTAGCTTGCCCTATTTATGATAAAACAATTCAGCAGGAATTAAAAGATATTCTAAATATTCAGTTGAGCGATAATGTAAAGGCCAGAATTTTGGATAATGAACTTTCAAACACCTACGTAGATGCGGAAGGAGAAAAAAGAATACGTTCGCAAATAGAAACCTATAATTACCTTCTAAAAAAAACATATTAAGATTTGAGATTAGCAGCAATAGATATAGGAAGCAATGCAGCTCGATTGCTGATAACAGAAGTTTCTGAAGATGAAAACAAAAAAGCCTCCTTCGCAAAGTTATCTCTTGTAAGAGTGCCATTGCGACTAGGTTTTGACGTATTTGATACCGGAAAAATATCTGATAAAAAAGTAAATTTATTGCTACTTACAATGAAAGGTTTTTTGAATTTATCAGAGGCATTCGAAGTGAAATCAATGAAAACCTGCGCTACATCTGCCATGCGGGATGCTTCTAATACGCCTGAAATTATTGCTCTTGTAAAAAAAGAAACCGGAATTGAAATAGAAGTAATCTCTGGAAGTGATGAAGCGTCATTGGTTTTTGAAAATCACATTGCTGAAAACCTTGACAAAGAGCATTCCTATTTATACATTGATGTAGGCGGTGGCAGCACTGAACTTACTTTCTTTAATAATAATGAATTGATATTTAAAGATTCATTTAATATCGGAACTATACGTTTACTGAAAAACCAGGTACCGGACGCTTCATGGGATGAAATGAAAGCAGCCATTAAAAATAAAACAAAAAACTTTAAAACTGTTACGGCCATTGGTTCGGGAGGGAATATCAATAAAGTTTTTTCTTTGAGTAATCGAAAAGAAGGAAAGCCTTTGCCATTGGACCTCCTGCGCGATTATTATAAAGAATTGAACAATGTCAGCTTACCAGATCGAATCAATATTTATAAACTAAAAGAAGATCGCGCCGATGTAATAGTTCCTGCTTTGAAAATTTACATTAGCGCCATGCGTTGGGCTGGTGCGTCTGAAATATATGTTCCAAGAATCGGTCTTGCAGATGGACTAGTGCAGCATTTATGGGCGGAAGAAAATGAGAAATAACCCCAACTCCTGGGGCTTTAAAAACAAAAAAAGCATCAAATTAATAAATGAGTTTTAAACCAATAAAAGGATAAATAATTGAGATTTCTATTAATAGAAAATTAAACTATTTATAATTTAATAGATATTATCTTCATCATATTTATTAATTTAAAATTAATCTGCCTAATGGAAAAATCACTTTTAACAATCAAACTGATTGCCATCTCTTGCTTAATTATATTAACTATTGCTTCTTGCAAAAAAACTAGTTCAACTAGTTCAACACCTTCTGGAGCTTATAACATAAGTTTTTCAAATGGTGGAACTGCGACTACTTATCCTACCCGGGCAACTGCAGTTATTCCTTCAGAAGGAATATGTGTTTTGTCAGCTTTAAGTTCAGATGGTGATACAATAATAACTATTAATGTTGAAAATTTTACTGCTCTTAGTACAAATATCACTTACACAGATACATCTTTGGTTAATACTGCTGAATTTCAAATAAATACTACAACAGGAACACTTACACTTATAGGTCTTTCTTCTTATGCTTCTACTCCAAATTCATTGTTAAATGCAAAGTTAAATTTTTCCGAAATTACCTCAAAGTATGTTCGGGGCACTTTTTCAGGAAATATGGCTATTACACCATATGGAACTGCAACAGTAGTTAGCAATGGCACATTTTATTTGCCAATAGAATAATTTCACAAATTCTCTATTATAGCCGTCTCCTGCAACGAGGACTTTTTTTATGAAATGAGTAAGGTGTTTAATTCTTAAAACAAACAGACAAATAATCAGGATTTCTATTTTTTTTCTGCAAAAGAAAATGCCGTAGTTTCAATTAAGACAGAGATGATTTTCACATTTTTTAATTTTCACATTTTCAATTTTTAAAAAATTACTTTTGCGAATGCGATTGCTCATAGGAATGTTTTATTCTAATGCAGAGCCATTTCACGTCTGTCGCTTCTTCCTTAAAAATTTAATTTATGTCTGTAAATAAAGAAGTAAAAAAAATTACTACCCATACTTTGCAAAAAATGAAAGAGAGTGGTGAAAAAATTTCGATGATTACGGCCTACGATTTTTCTTTTGCAAAAATTTTTGACGAAGCTGGTATAGATATTATCCTGGTAGGCGATAGCGCCAGTAACGTGATGGCAGGGCATGAAACTACATTGCCTATTACCCTTGACCAGATGATCTATCACGCTTCATCAGTTGTAAGAGGATGCAGCCGTTCATTAATAATAGTAGATCTTCCTTTTGGAAGTTACCAGGGAAATAGCAAAGAGGCATTAAATTCTACTATACGAATTATGAAAGAAACCGGTGCACATGCCATCAAACTGGAAGGAGGCGAAGAAATATTAGAATCTGTAAAAAGAATTGTAGGCGCGGGAGTTCCTGTGATGGGGCACCTGGGGCTTACACCTCAATCAATATACAAATTCGGCACGTACATAGTTAGGGCAAAGGAAGAAGAGGAAGCTGAAAAATTAAAAAACGATTCGGTGCTTTTGCAGGAAGCGGGATGTTTTGGAATCGTGCTTGAAAAGATTCCGGCTTCTCTTGCAACACAGGTTTCTAAAAATCTTTTAATACCTACAATAGGCATTGGCGCTGGAAATGGGTGCGACGGACAAGTGCTGGTAATGCATGATATGCTGGGTATTAATACAGAATTTAAGCCAAGATTTCTAAGAACGTATCTTAATCTTCATGAGCAGGTAACTAATGCCGTTCAACATTATATAAAGGATATAAAATCACTGGATTTCCCAAATGGAAAGGAACAGTATTAAGACAGTAAAGCAACTTTTTTTTTAAATTTTCATTTATACTTCTCTCTCTTTAACCAAAACATGAAGGTGAATATAATATTAATTCAGTTCTATGAAAGTATGTTGCAAATATTTGATTAATTTTAAAAAGTAAAAATTTATTATGAGCATCAAAGATAAAAAAGAGGAAATACTTCAAATTCTAAATTCAACAAATGATGAACAATTAATTGAGGAAGTTTATGAATTATTAAATCCCAATGAAATTATTGAAGAAATACAGCTAAATAAACTTCCTCCCCAATTGCAAAATAAAATTAATCGTGCATTAGACGATTATAAAAACGGGCTTTACATTACCCACGAGCAAATGAAACAAAAAGTTGAACAATGGCTTACCAGTTAGTGTGGACTGCTGAAGCAGAAAATGATTTCAAAAATATCATTGTATATCTCAAAGAAAATTGGTCAATTCAATCTGCCCAAAAATTTACAATCCGAACTTATAAAGAATTAGAAAAACTTTTAGCAATGCCGCCAATTGCACGCCCAACTTCTCAGCAAGCATTTTTTTTATACAGGCTGGATCGTAAAAATGCATTATTCTTTTCTTTGGAAGGGAATTATTAATAAGAGCATAAATTGGTAAGGGTTATGTATATTTGCTCATGGCAAAAAAAGATGGAAGATATCGGACAGCTTCGGCACAAGCTACCATAAGGGAACAAGTGGTAGATTTTTTAAAAAAGAAAAGAGGCACACAAAATCAGGCTTTAGAAATTTTCGGCTTGAGTCAAAGTGGAGTT